>Ga0190307_1000584_pt1 | contig 10307 bp, 11 predicted proteins | sample 48700745_MG_FD_161653 | JGI IMG/M metagenome (GOLD analysis project Ga0190307, IMG submission 161653) | Hydrothermal vent sediment bacterial communities from Southern Trench, Guaymas Basin, Mexico - 4870-07-4-5_MG | ecosystem: Environmental > Aquatic > Marine > Hydrothermal vents > Sediment ... | reverse complement strand
GAATTCGTTATATTTACATCAAGAAGAAAATATAAAAGAATAGTATATTTTTTATCTGGTATATCTGCATTAATATTTTTTGAAATTCCTCGCCTTATCATTCCTTTACTTCCGCAACCATCTATTGGACTAAATTTGAAAACAGCTAAAATTTTAGGAGGATTAATATTCATATTCGGTTTACTCATAATAGGAGGTGCATTTTTTCAAATTATGAAAGCTAAAAAAGAAGCTTGGAAATTAAGAACTTCTGGGCTTTATGGAATAATAAGACATCCTATGTATTTAGGAGATATATTATGGGCTTTAGGTTGGAGTATTATATTTAATGCTTTATACGGATTAATTCTTACTTTTTTATGGTTTTTCCTTAGATACTCTCTTGCAATTTTTGAAGAAGAAAAGTTAATTGAAAAATACGGAGAAACTTATAAAAACTACATGCAAAAAGTCCCTAAAAGATTAATACCTTATCTTATTTAGTTTATATTTTTTGTAAAATTTAGTATCTCTTCTAATCTCCATCAAGTGCTTTATAAAGATAAACATAATTATTAAGAAGTTTATTTTTAGTGAAATGAAATTTAGTTAGAAATTAAAATAAGTTTTCTGTGTATTAAGTACCGTTAACTAATCAACCACATCTTTTTCAAATTTTTTTAAAAAATAAATCAACCTTTTCAGTGTCTCAAGCTGCTCTTACTGATAAGAAAGTTTTTTATAATTTGATGAAATATTAACAGTGTAATCATAGACCTTTTTAAATGCATTCTTAACAGTTTTAAACATAATTATAAAGTACTTCTTTTTCCAGCTTCTTTAAGCTCTACCATACTTTTAGTTTTTCCAAAATCAAAAAATAGTTCCTATAATAAGTGCACCCAGATTTCAAACAAAAGCTAAAGCCTTCTGTTAAGCTAATTAAAGGAAAATAGCCGATCTTGCAACACTAATTTCAAAATTTAAAGCTTTTAAATATTTGTAAAACTTTTTAGCTTTTTAATATGCCTTTTAAAAATATATCAACATATGCATTTATTATTTCTTCTGTATTCTCTTTTTTGAGATTAAGCCATTCCTTTATATCTTTCGCATAAAAATAAGAAAAAAACATACCTAAAAATGCTCTTGCTCCAAAGATATTATCAAAATTTCGCAAAATCTTTTTCTCCTGCAATCTTCTTAAATATTCTGCAAGTAATGTAATCGTATTTTCTATTATGTTCTCATATATCTTTTTTATCTCTTCTGGGTACCTTTGCATCTCTGAATGCATTATTTTTATAAGATCCTTCTTATTCTCTAACATTTTTAAAAACTCATAAGCAATAATTTTAAGTCCTTTTTCACAGGGTTCTCCTTTTATTTTTTCCAAAATTTCTTTAAGCATAGGTAAAAAAGAATAGGTGTTAATAACCTCCCCAAAAAGTAATTCTTTGGAAGGAAAATATCTGAACAAGGTTACCTCTGCTATTCCAGCTTCTCTGGCAATTTCCTTAGTTGTTGTGCCAAGGTAACCTTTTTGTGAAAAAAGCTTTAAAGCTGATTCAAGAATTCTCTGCTTGGTTTTCGCTGTCTGAGACATTTTTAAATTGTTTGTAAGTACTTACTTAAAAATTAATATTATATCTTGTTAGGTTTTTTGTCAATAGAGTATAGAGTATGTTATTACTAAAGGCATGTCACATTTTTAGTTTTCAGTTTTTTAGTTCCCCCTTCTCCATGGATGGTTAGGAGAGGGACGAAAAAACTCTTCCTTAAGAAACTCGTTGGCAGAATCATAATCTTTAATCCCTCTAAGTCTCATCTCTTTTATAAGTCTATCCTGAAAAAACCTGAAAAGCCTCTCAATCCTTCCCTTAGCCTGGACACTATTGGCATGAATTAGTTCTATATTTAGCTCCTTCAAAGCCCTTTATATCCTTTGTATCTGGGTGTCTCCATGTTCAAAAGAAACATTATAATGTAAACCACCATGCCTTGTCGTCTTAAAATGTGATGCTCTGTCAGTATAAAGAGCCATAAAAACCTCTTTTTTTAATATACTCTTTAATAACTTTCATATTTGATTTCGTACTCTCTTGAGAGATGAAACTCTGCATACACATATCCATCTGCATCATCTATCATAGCAACAAGCCACCAAGGCTTACTTATATGCTCAAGCCATCTATGTTGAGAAGAATCCATCTTTTAGTCCTTGGCTCATGTAAAACACCTTTAATAAGTATTTGTCTTAAAGTCTCGTAACTCAAAGATATTCCATGGATTTCTTTTAACTTTTCTCTAAAATGAGAGATATTAAAATCATAATAAATTTGATCTCTGAGATTAAGAATTTCATCAATCATCTGTTGATTGACTTTAAAATTGGAAGACTTTTTAAAATACTGTACCTTTTCATCCCAACCTCCGTAATTTGAAATTTTTCTACTCATTTGAAATTTTTTGTATTGACTTTTACAAAAAATTAAGTAGATTTAAGTAAGTGATTACTTACTTACATGTAAAAATGTAATGAAAAAACTCAGTACCAGAGATAGGATAATTGAAGCTGCTTATACCTTATTTTCAGAAAAAGGATATCATGGGACCAGCACAAGGGAGATTGCAAAGACAGCATCGGTTTCAGAGGTAACCCTATTTAGAATCTTTGGGACAAAAGAATCCTTATTTGAAGAAGTATTAAAGGTCAAATCGATCATTCCTGACTTATTGGCTATGATTAGGGATGTAGAGAATTATAGTTTAGAAGATCTACTATTTTCGCTGACAAAAAGGTTTTATTATACCTTAGTGTCAAAAAAGAAATTTATATGATAACATTTTCAGAAGTAAACCAATATTCAGAAAAGATTATAGATATTTATCAAAAATTGATAGATCAAATAGATGAATTGTTGGTGAAGATTTTTTCTAAATACAAAAATAACAATAAAAGTTTTGATCTAAAGATCATTGCCATGGCATTTAGGGGAATGATATTTGATTTGTTTTTAACGAATGAGATTTTATTAAGAAAAGACATTACAAAATCTGAGATTAACCGTATATTTTCATCATATGTAAAAATAATTTTAAATTCAATAAATAGATAAACTTATGGGGGGTTGTTTTATGAAAAAAATAATTTTACTATTTTTTATATTTATTTCGCTGTTATTTGGATGCAAACAAAATAAAGGTCCAGCTAAAGTACAAAAAAGGCTTCCTGTGGTCTCATATATAGTAATAAAACCACAAGAGGTTGTTTTAACGAAAGAATTGCCAGGAAGGGTTGCATCGTATAAAACCGCTAAAATAATTCCGCAGGTAAGTGGAGTTATATTAAAAAGGGTTTTTAAAGAGGGATCTTATGTAAAAAAGGGAGATCTTTTATATATTATTGATCCAAGACCATATAAGGCAGCACTTGAAAGGGCTCAAGCGGCTTTAAAAGCAGCAGAAGCAAAGCTTCCTGCATTAACAAAAAAAGTCAAAAGATATGCAAAACTCGTAAAAACTCACTCTATTAGCAAGCAGGTATATGATGACACCAAGGCTGCTTTAGATCAATTAAAAGCAAATATAGAGCTATACAAAGCACAGATAAAATCTGCACAGATCAATTTGGATTATTGTTATATTAAGGCCCCTATAGATGGTATAATAGGACGTTCATATATAACAGAGGGACAGGTTGTTTATGCATATCAGCAAGCTCCTTTGGCAATAATTCAACATTTTGATCCAGTTTATGTAGACGTGCCAATCTCCACAGAAGAATTATATGAACTAAAAAAAGAGCGGGCATCAAAATTGGTAAATTTCACTCCTGATATGGATAAAAATGTTCAACTTATTTTTGAGGACAATTCCATTTATCCTGAAAAGGGAATTTTGGAATTTAATGAGGTTACTGTAGATAAGACCACAGGATCAGTTATTTTAAGAATCAAATTCCCAAACAGAGATAAGGTATTGCTTCCTCATATGTTTGTTAGAGTAAAGATTATTGAAGGTGTCATAGAAAATGGAATTTTAATTCCTGAAGAGGCTGTAAAGTTTGACACAAAAGGGAATCCCTATGTCTTTGTGGTGGATAATCAAAATAGGGCAGTTATAAGGCCAATTGTTGTTGACAGGAGTATTGGTAACAAGTGGCTGGTTACATCAGGTCTTAAGGAAAATGATAGGGTAATAGTAAAGGGTTTTCAATATATAAGACCAGGTGTTACAGTAAAGGCGATGTTAGAGAAACCTCAAGGAGGAGGTAAATGATATCTCGTTTTTTTCTAAATAGACCAGTTTTTGCCTGGGTGATAGCCATAGCAATCATGAGTTTTGGATTACTTGGACTTAAATTTTTGCCGGTTTCTGAACACCCAGAACTGGCGCCTCCTGTAATTTCAGTAGAGACAATGTATCCTGGTGCATCTGCTGAAACAGTTGAGAGCACTGTTACCCAGATCCTAGAGCAAAAATTAACAGGATTGGACGGTCTTTGGTATATGAGTGCCAAATCAAGCTCTGCTGGAGAATGTAGAATTGAACTTACATTTGCTCCAGGAACCGATCCTGATATTGCATGGTCAAAGGTGCAAAACAAGGTTCAGCTTGCCCTTGCCAGGCTACCTGAGACTGTTCAAAGACAGGGAGTAAAGGTAAGTAAGTCAACCAAAAACTATTTGCTCGTTGTTTCACTTATATCAACTGATGGTAGATATAGTGGTATTGATTTAAGGGATTATGCAAAGTCAAATATTGAAAAGGTCCTGGCAAGGATACCTGGAGTGGGTGAAGTAACGACCTGGGGAACAGAATATGCCATGAGGATTTGGTTAAATCCAGATAAATTAATAAAATATAATTTGACTGTAGAAGATGTAATTGCTGCCCTTAAAAGATATAATGTAGAGGTTTCAGCAGGGCAATTTGGTGGTGCCCCAGAAGTCAAAGGACAAAAATTTAATGCATCAATTATTGTTCAGCACTATTTAAAAACTCCACAAGAATTTTCCAAAATCCCCATAAGAATAAATAAAGATGGCTCAAAGGTGCTTATCAAGGATGTTGGACGAGTTGAGATTGGAACAGAGTTTTACGATATTGAAGATGCATATAATGGCATGCCTGCTGCTGGCCTGGCAATTAGAAAGATGGCTGGAGCAAACTCTTTAAAAGTAGCAGAGCGCATAAAGAAAAAATTAAAGGAGATGAGTAAATATTTTCCACCAGGGGTTAAAGTTGTATATCCTTATGACACCACTCTATTTACAAAAGCAGCCATCCATGAGGTTATAAAGACTTTATATGAAGCAGTTATCCTTGTATTCATTGTTATGTTTGTATTTTTGGGAAGTTTCAGGGCAACTATAATTCCTACTATTACAGTGCCTATTGTTGTGCTTGGAACATTTGGCATAATCTGGGTGCTTGGGTTTTCTATAAATGTCCTAACCATGTTTGCAATGGTTCTTGCCATAGGACTTCTGGTTGATGACGCTATTGTAGTTGTGGAAAATGTAGATAGAATCATGGAAGAAGAAGGTCTGCCTCCCAGGGAGGCAGCTGCCAAGTCAATGGATGAGATAACAGGTGCTCTAATTGGTATTGGATTGGTCTTATCTGCAGTGTTTTTGCCAATGGCATTTTTCCCTGGCTCTACTGGAATTATTTACAGACAGTTTTCAGTAACAATTGCAGCAGCAATGTTACTTTCTGTTGTGGTGGCCCTTGTGTTGACTCCTGTTTTGTGTGCTACTTTTCTAAAACCATATCCCAAAGGAACCCCTATTTATGAAAAGACTTTTTTCATCTTTAAGCCGTTTTTAAAAGTTTTTGATAAAGTTTTAAAGAGAGGAAGAAAATTATACCTCTCAGTTGTAGGGTATACACTGGCCAGGAAAATTAGGTTTGTTATCATCTATTTGATAATTGTAAGTATAACTGGATATTTATTTTTAAATATGAAAACTGGATATCTTCCAAATGAAGACCGTGGAATTTTGCTTTTTCAAGTGATTTTACCTTCAGGCTCTACCATGAAACAGACCGCAAAAGTTCTGAAGCGCGCTGAAAAATACATCCATACACATGAACAAAAGGCTATTAAGTCTACAGCATGGGTTGCTGGAATTTCTTTTGCAGGCCGTGCTCCAAATGTAGGACTTGGTTTTATTAAACTTAAAGATTGGAGTTTGAGAAAGGACAGGTCTTTGTCAGCTGAGGCAATAGTTAACAGACTTAACAGGGAATTTTCAAAATACAATGATGCAATGGTGTTTGCATTTATGCCCCCTGCTATTGTTGAGCTTGGAAATGCTGCAGGATTTGATTTTGAGCTATTGGATTATGGCGGTGTTGGATATCAAAGATTGATTGAGGCGAGAAATCAGCTGCTTTACATGGCATCTAAAGATCCAAGGCTTGTTCGTGTAAGGCCAAATGGATTGGATCCTGTTGTTCAATACAAAATAGATATAGATTGGGAAAAGGCAGGGGCATTGAAATTACCAATTACTTCTATTCACAACAACATTGCTGCAGCAGTTGGTTCAGCTTATGTAAATGACTTTGTAAAAAGCGGAAGGGTAAAGAAGGTGTATGTTCAATTTGATGCACCATACAGAATGATGCCAAAAGACTTAAGAAAAATATACATAAGAAATCTGGAAGGTAAATTGGTTCCATTTTCAGCAATTGCAAAGGGTAAGTGGATATATGGTCCGCAACAGTTAGAGAGATACAATGGTTTTCCATCAATAAACATATGGGGAGAACCTGCACCAGGATTTAGCACAGGTGATGCGATAAAGGAAATGGAAAAACTTGCAAGCAAACTTCCAAAAAATTTTGGCTATGCGTGGACAGGGTTATCTTATCAGGAAAAAATGGCAACAAAACAAGGACCACTGGTGTATGGATTTGCACTCTTTGTAATATTTTTAGTTCTTGCTGCTTTGTATGAGAGCTGGGTAATTCCAATTGCAATCTTGCTTTCCATGCCCCTTGGTGTAATTGGTGGAATAATCGCTACCAGTTTGAGAGGATTTGATAATGACGTATATTTCCAGGTTGGGCTTGTGACAGTGCTTGGTCTTACCACCAAAAACGCAATATTGATTGTTCAGTTCGCAAGGGAGAGGATAGATGCTGGATATGATTTGATAAAAGCAGTTCTTGAGGCTTGCAAATTAAGACTCAGACCAATACTTATGACTTCATTTGCATTTGGTATGGGAGTTCTTCCACTTGCAATAGCGCATGGACCAGGCTCCGGGGCCCAAAATGCAATAGGAACAGTTGTACTTGGTGGTACAATCTCCTCTACATTTATTGCAACAATTTTTATCCCATTATTTTATGTGATTATCTATAAGCTGTTCGGGAAACGTAGAAAAGAAGCTGATATAAAACATAGTATAGGACATTAAGAAGGAGACGCATAGATGGAAAGAAATATAGTTGTAATAATTATGGTCTTAACCATTTTATGTGGTTGTTCTTTTATTCCAAAATATAAGAAACCTGCAATGCCAGTTGAAAAAAAATTTCCAGACAAAGGTATATATAAAAATATTTCCTTTGACAATGAAACCAATGCACCAAAGATAAAGTGGCAGGATTTTATAAAAGATCCAAAGTTAAAGGAAGTTGTAAAACTTGCTTTAAAAAACAACAGAGATCTTAGACTTGCTATATTAAATGTTGAACAGGCAAGAGCCTTATATGGGATTAAAGCTGCAGAACTATATCCATCTTTATACGCTACATCTGGGATAGAGAAACAGAGGATACCAGAGGACATATCATTTACAAAGAAAGCTTATACAGAAAAGCGATACAGTGTTAACTTTGGACTTGCAGAGTGGGAGATAGATTTTTTTGGGAAAATCCGTTCATTCAAAAAGGAGGCTTTAGAAAAATTTTTGGCGGCAAAGGAAAACCGGCGTGCAGCGCAAATAACTTTAATTACAGAGGTATCTCGAGCCTATCTCACACTTTGTGCTGATATGGAAAATCTAAAGATTGCTAAGGAGTTGCTAAGGACTGCAGAAGAAAATTTTGAGCTTGTAAAGAGTCAGTACGATGCTGGAGTAGCAACAGAAATTGATCTAAACAGAGCTAGGACTGAGGTAGAATCAATAAAAGTGAATGTGGTCAAATTAAAACAATTGATAAATTTGGATATAAATACATTAAACTTTTTAGTAGGCACACATATTGAGGAAAAATTACTTCCCAAAGGTTTACCTGAAAAAAATCCTTTTGAGGAGGTAAAACCAGGTATATCTTCCTATGTGTTGTTAAATAGACCAGATGTCATGGCTGCGGAACACAAATTGAAAGCATCATATGCAAGAATTGGTGCAGCAAGGGCAGCATTTTTTCCATCTATATCTTTAACCAGTACAATTGGAACAGTAAGTGACGAGCTATCCAATCTCTTTAAAGGCTCTGCACGCACATGGAATTTGAATCTAAAAGGAGCACTTCCTGTGTTTGATCCAAGGATCTGGGCTGCATATAAGCTCAGCAAAGTACAAAGAAAAATTGTGTTGACCCAATACGAAAAGACAATTCAAAATGCCTTTAAAGAGGTTATGGATAGACTTACGATTAAGGCAACAATTGATGAGCAAATAGAAGCACAGAAAAAACTGGTTCGTTCTCTTGAAAGGACATACGAACTTTCCATAAAAAGATATAAACAGGGAATAGATAGCTATTTTTCAGTTCTTTATGCAAAAAGGGATTTACTTCAGGCAAAACAAGCACTTACTAATCTTATTATGTCAAAATATGCAAACCGCATAGCCCTTTACGCTGCACTTGGTGGAGGAGGAGATTAAGTTGCTAACCTATGCAACCTCTATCTACATTCCATTTTTGCAATAGCATTAATCATAAAAATCTTAAACTTCGAATGATAAAACTGTTGAAAGATAGGTTTTGATAAGTGCCATTTTGCCAGTAAAAAATATTTTCAAGCTCTTATAGCCAGGTAGGAAACAGAGGAAAAAGTGATACCACCTGAACAACCTTTTAATAATGGGCATATAGAAAGTTTCATCGGTTATTAAGGCAGGAATATCTTAACAGGAAAATATTTTATTATAGAAATAAGAGATAGAATATTTAGATGGATAGAAGATTATAATATCAAAAAACTTCATTCTGAGCTGGGATATTTTATCCCAATGAAGGTATAGGAGAAAGGAATTAAGAAAGAGGCTAACGATCCTAACATTAAAAGTGTCAATTTTGTGGGAACATCTTACTGCTTTGCACTATCATAGTTAGATTTATAAGGTTTTGTTTAATTAAAAATAAAAAAGTAATTCTTTTTTTATAAACTGCCCTCCTTAAAATACATTTTTTTCCAAAATATCTGTAACTCTTGCAAAAATAGTAACATATGAGATATTTCTGGTTCTGCCTGGATATTCTAACTTTGCTTCTACATCTCTTGGTTTATTTACATTATACATTGAAACAGGTATTGCTTGGATTCTGGAACTAATCTTAGTCTCTTTCTTAGAATAAAACAATAAAACTAAAATTAAAAAACCCAAAAAAAATTAGATGAAATTGTTTTTTAAATATTTGTAAAACTTTTTAGCTTTTTAATATGCCTTTTAAAAATATATCAACATATGCATTTATTATTTCTTCTGTATTCTCTTTTTTGAGATTAAGCCATTCCTTTATATCTTTCGCATAAAAATAAGAAAAAAACATACCTAAAAATGCTCTTGCTCCAAAGATATTATCAAAATTTCGCAAAATCTTTTTCTCCTGCAATCTTCTTAAATATTCTGCAAGTAATGTAATCGTATTTTCTATTATGTTCTCATATATCTTTTTTATCTCTTCTGGGTACCTTTGCATCTCTGAATGCATTATTTTTATAAGATCCTTCTTATTCTCTAACATTTTTAAAAACTCATAAGCAATAATTTTAAGTCCTTTTTCACAGGGTTCTCCTTTTATTTTTTCCAAAATTTCTTTAAGCATAGGTAAAAAAGAATAGGTGTTAATAACCTCCCCAAAAAGTAATTCTTTGGAAGGAAAATATCTGAACAAGGTTACCTCTGCTATTCCAGCTTCCTTAGCAATTTTCTTAATTGTAGCACCTAAATAACCTTTTCGAGAAAAAAGTTTTAAAGCTGATTCCAAAATCTTTTCTTTTGTAGTAGAAGACATATCCGTTTGTAAGTACTTACTTAATTTATATTATTAATATAGTTATTTTCTTTGTCAATAAGTTTAAGATTATCTTTAATGTTTCTTGACTTTTCTTTCTTTACCTATAGAATTAGGTA
>Ga0190307_1000581_pt1 | contig 10325 bp, 11 predicted proteins | sample 48700745_MG_FD_161653 | JGI IMG/M metagenome (GOLD analysis project Ga0190307, IMG submission 161653) | Hydrothermal vent sediment bacterial communities from Southern Trench, Guaymas Basin, Mexico - 4870-07-4-5_MG | ecosystem: Environmental > Aquatic > Marine > Hydrothermal vents > Sediment ... | reverse complement strand
TCACCGGGTTGTGCGGGAGATACGGGTTAATCTGGCGGCCGCCCATCCTGCCAATCACCGCAGGGAAGCTGTTTCGGCCGCGCTTTAAGCCTTTACTCGAGGAGGCGCTTCACCTCGTTTACCCGGTCTCCGAGCCCAGGCTTCCAGAAGACCGCGAAGGAGTCGCCCCAGGCGTCTAGGACCTCGATCATCCGCCTCCTCCTCAGCGCCTTCGCGTATCGTTTAGATCTCTCGACGGGGCCTATCCAGATCAGCGCCGCCTTCCTGAACGCGCTCCTAAACTCGATAAGCGCCTTCAGGGCCCTCGGAATAAGCTCCTCCGGTGGGTCGAGGATGAGAACATCGGCTTTAACGCCGCTTCGCATGAACTCGAACGCGTCTCGCCTGAGGATCGTAACCGCCTTCTCGCCTCCGAGGTTAAGCTCCGCGGCCTCCGAATAAAGATCCACGTAGATTATCCTCCTGACGCCGTTTCTCGAGGCCAGCTTGGAGACCGCGCCGCTCCCGCCGAACAAGTCTATCAGGGATCTAGGCTTAAACGCCTTGATCAGCAGATCGGATACCTCGATTAATCCGGGGGTCGGGCCGTAGACGTATTCGCCGTCGAACATGTTCAGCCACCTGATTCCAAGCTTCTCCGAGATCAGGACGACGGGAGACATGGGGGATATTCTGCCGTCCTCCACCAGCCGGCTCAGCTTAACGGGCCTCGGCTTCACACCAGAAGAGCGCGAGCGCCGGCTTTAAGCTGTTTAGATAAGCTTTACGCACCCATCGTTCACCAAGTTCTTATCAAGCTGGCTCGAGTATTCCGGCGTGAAGCTGAGGGAATCATTAGCGCTTATCGCAATAGGCTTGGTCGCTGGATCTCTGCTCACCCTAGCCATCCTCAACCTCCAACACCAAGAGCCCCCTCAGAACATTCCCGGAGACTGTTTCGGCTGCGAGGTTCCGGCGAGCGGCCCGGAGGAGCCTCAGCCGAATGTGCCGCGAGTAAAGGAGTTCAGGCAAGAGTATTCGAGGAGGAGGTGGATGGGGTACGACGTTTTCCTAGCATACGAATACTATGTGAGGGCTTTGGATGCCTATAATCGCGGGGATAGGGGTGAGGCGGCTAAGCTCTTCGAGGAGGCGGTTGAAGCCCTGAGGGAAGCCGAGCCTCTCCCAAGCCTGCCGAGGAGAAGCTGGGAGATAACCGATAGCAACATAATGATAGACGACGTTCCAGCGCCCGGCGACTTCGTCCCGCTCGGAACCATCTACGTGAAGAGCAGGAACGGCTACATAGCGTATCCGTCGAACGAGCCTAGGTGGAAGCTGAGCTGCTTCATCTACGTCGCCTACGGGGAATCGGAAGAGGGAGATGTATTCGTCTATCATGGAAAGCTCCCATTCACCGGAGAAGGTCCCCATAGGCCCAGGATCTGGCTCAACGGCGAGTGGATCTACCCGTTCCCAATCTTCTACCCCCCGATGTACTACGATGAGGAGAAGGTGATGGTATACAACTACGACGCCTCCCACAGCTACATCCAAACCCTAACCTACGACCCGGAGAAGAGATTATGGATTCACGAGATTAAGCCGGTTGAGGGAGACGGCTTGAGGCTGAGGATCGTCGGGAGGGCGATGGGGAAGACCTTCTGGATGGGTAGGTGGGATGGCCCCTTCATAGTGCACGGGATAACCTTCAACAAGAAGGACATCGACATCTGGGGAGGGTTCTGGGACATAGGCGAGATGACGGCGGAGCTCGTCCTAGACGGAAAGCGATACACGTTCAAGGGGAGCTTCCTATTCGATAGGGCGAGCCATCTAACATACTACTACGACTCCGCTAGGGAGGGAGGGGCCGGAGCCCCGCTAGAGTTCTCATGCTTCTACCTCTGCCAAGACGACTTCTGCCTAGCGGTCGCCCACACGGATAACCCGTCCCCATTCGATCCGCCGGTGAATCCGCAGCATCAAGCTAGGCTGAACCTATTCGAGGAGAATCGCTCATATCCGCTAAGCGAGTTCACGCTCTGGGATGACGGCGGGATCCAGCCGAAGATCCTTTACCTCGTGGGGAGATTCGAGGGGGGAGAGATAAGGATCGTGGGTAAGCCGATAAACTATTGGCCCGATCGATGGGGAGTTTCCAGAGGAACTTGGTGGAATCCGGAAGCCTATAGGACTTGGGGTAGGGCGACGATCCACTGGACCGGGAACATAACCATAAACGGGAAGATAATCGAGGTGGACGCATACGGCATAGGGGAGTTCACGAGATATAACGAGCGCTTGATCGACTAGGGAAAGCTAATCGATAAACTCCTTTATCGGGGGGATGTCGAGCTTGCGGGGCCTAGCCTTCCTCCTAAATCCCCTATACTCTCTCAGGAGTCTTCCCCCGCAGCCCATGTAGAAGCTTAAGGCGATCCTATCGCTTTCATTCACCTTCGTTAGGGCTCTTAAAACCCTGACGACGAACATCCTCCTGAATCCCAAGTCTAGGAATATCTTTCTCGCGGAGCGGAGTATCGCGGCCCCCACTCTCATCCTCTGAAACTCCCTAACCACGTGGACCCCGAAATCTATGTTTCCCGTGCGGGGATTTAGGTAGGCCGATCCGACGGGCTCTCCCCTCAGGTAGGCGATCAGGATGAGATGATGCTTGAAGCTCGGCGGGATGAAGAAGCCCCAGCTCCTAAGCTGAATCCTTCTAAGCTTGCTCAGATCGGATCTCGAGGCGGGCTTTATCTCGACATCGGGATTTCCCCGCTTCGGAATCTCCTTCCTGAGATCCCACATTATTAGAACTGAGCGGGCGTATGGGCTGAAGCCGCATTCCTCGAGAGATCTCCAAGATTCCGGCTTCCATTCGGAGATCCCGAAATCCTTTAGCCCATGTCTTGAGAACGTTTTCTCGGCTCTTGATAGAAGGCTTTGCAGGCAGTCCTTCTCCCATCTGGAGAGGAATATGTCTTGGATCTCCCCCCTCTCCCTAAGCCCCCTCCAAGCTCCATGGCCGTGGAAGGCGATCTTCATCCTCAGCAGCCTTAAAGCCCCTACGAGTTCGCCGGAGCTCTTCAGCCCGAGGTATCCCAGGCTCCTCCACTCCGAGCACCAGAAGGTCTTTAGAATGCTCATTCGACGCATCCAGCTGAGATATTCTTTAAGGTTGGTGAACAGGGGATCCTTGAAGCTCTTCGCGAAGCCTTCAAAGGCCCTCGCCGAGATCCCGGCGGGTCGCACGGATCCTACATGATAGATTAATTAACTTAAAGGTTGTTAGCGGCTCAGTCAAATGCCTTCACCTCATCGGATCAGCGTAACTCTGACTCTTCATCGCCGCGAATTCCATCGCCTCCTCTGTTTATTAGCCTTTCTCAAAGCTTCCAAGGCTCTGCGGGGACGGCGACCGGGATTACGTAGAGCGGCTCGCCAGCGCCGCCGACTATCCGCTTGACCTCCTCGTCGTAGAAGGCTCCGACGACCACGCACGCTAGGCCGAGGCTTATGCACTGCAAGTATATGTTCTGGCCTAGGTGCCCCACCTCCATATGGACGTATCTCACTCCGCGGTCGCCGTAATGGCGCGTAGTCCTCTCGTAGATGGCGTTCACCACGAGGTTTATCGGAGCGGCCCCAACCCACTCCTGATCTATGGACGCCCGCATGAGGTCCCGGCTATAATCCCCGAGCTTCACGACCTCTATCTCGTGGGTCTTCGGGAGATAGTGGTATACGCCCGCCTTCAATCCCTCGACCCCGCCTGACTTGACGACGACGTAGACTTCGAGCGGGTACGTGGCGCCGGCCGATGGAACCGTTCTGAAGCCATGCGTCGACTCGGTTATTCCCTGAGCCGCCCAGAGGAGCTGGGATAGCTGCCTCAGGGTTATCGGATCGCTCCTATACCTCCTCCTGCTCCTCCTAAGCAGGATCGCCTTCTCGATGGATACCTCGCTCTCGTAGGACGGCTCCGGAAGCTCTATCCTATTCCCCACCCCCATACCGGATTTCACCTCCTCGCGCTTATGAAAAAGTTCCGGTAGCTTGATTAGGCTGAGGCCGGCGGCCAGGATCACCGCGGCCGAGGTTAAGGCCAGTAGAAGCCTTCTCCGTGTAAGCAATCTCCCTATATCGAGGGGCGAAGGCAGCTTCTATAAGTGTTTCGAGGGTTTTCGGCTTGGAGGCCGGCTCTAACGGTTTATGTTCTGGAAGCGGTTTAGTGATCGGGGGATGGAGGCCATTAGGGAGGGCGATCGGATACTCTTCATAACCGAGAAGGGGAAGAGGTATCTGATCGAGGCCAGGAGGGGGAGGAGGTTTCATAGCAGCGAGGGCTACGTCGACCTGGGCGAAGTTATAGGGCTTCCCTACGGCGCGAGGGTTAAGACGAACACGGGCTCGACCTGGGTTGCAGCGAAGCCCCTGATTCTCGACGAGGTTCTGAACTTTCCGAGGGTAACCCAGATAGTTTACCCGAAGGACCTCGGCTACGTGATCCTGATGAGCGGCGTTAGATGCGGGAGCAGGGTCGTCGAGGGGGGGACGGGCGCGGGCGTTCTGACGACGATGCTCGCATACTACGTCGCCCCCGGGGGGAGGGTTTACAGCTACGACGTAGAGGAGGATCATTTAGAGAATGCCGCGAGGCAGCTCGAGAGGGTCGGCTTAAGAGAGTTTGTCGAGCTCAAGCACGGAGACCTAACGAGGAGCATAGATGAGCGCGACGTGGACGCCGTCATTCTGGACATACCAACCCCTTGGCTCGCCGTGGCCAACGCCAGAATGGCTTTAAGGGATGGGGGGGTTCTGGTCTCCCTAAGCCCGACCATAGAGCAGGTGGTGGAAACCGTTGAAGCCCTTAGGGATGAGGGGTTCGCCGACATATCCTGCGTCGAGATACTCCTAAGGAACCTGAGGGTTAGGAGGGGGATGACCAGGCCCGAGCACCTGATGCACGCTCACACGGTTTACATAGTAACGGCTAGGAAGGCCTACAAGCTCGGCGCCGCGGCAGATGAAACGTTTAAAGCCTAGCTGTCCGCCCATAGAATCCAAATGATCGGGGAAAGCAAGAGAGTTCATGAGGCGATGCTGATAATCCTGCTGATCCTCGCGGTCTGCACGCCGCTCATCTACGCAACCGTCGCGAGCGCGACGACGTGGGTTCTGGGGATAGCCTTGGCGTGGGCGATCCTAGTGCTAGTATACGTGTCGCTGGCCCGGCTGCTGAAATGGAAATAATGAGTTGCTTTTATTCTCCCTTAAGTTTCCCGATTAGATCGGCTATCGCCGCGGCAGCTTCCTCGGCGTGCTGATAGGGGTATTTCTGCGGTTGGAAGAACTTGAGGCGGACGAGGTAGCAGCAGACGTGGTTGGCGGCAGCGGCGGCGAACTCCCTAGCTATATCCTGATGCTCCTGAACCTCCTCCTCGGCTTCGACCTCCCTAATCCTCTTCTGGCCTTCGGCCGCCTTCAAGTCCTTAAGCCTCCTCTGGAGGATGTCCTCGGGCCTGAACTCTAGGACGACTATGGCGTCGGGCTTGATCGCCTCGGCGACCTTGGAGGGGAGGCCGGGATAATATCCGTATGCCGTCTTGATCGCGGCGTGGGTGTCTATTATGAGGTCGCCCTCGATCTTCGCTATCTCCTCGGCGGCCTTCTCCTGAAGCTCCTTGTAATCCGTGGGCTTGATCTTCTTCCTCATCTCATCCCTGTCGGCTATGCCTAGAGACTTCTTAGCCTCCTCGAACATGTAGTCTCCAAAGTTAACGATCTTAAGCTCCGGCCTCTTCTCGACGAGCTTCTTCAGGATCGTCGTCTTGCCGGCTCCGGGAACGGCTGCGACCACCACCCTAACCATGCACCAATCTTTCCCGATCCACAAGATAAAGGTTGACGGGGCCGGTCTAGTAGAGCTGCATCTGCCTCTCTATCTTCTGCTTCGCGGCCTGATACTCCTCATCCGTAAGCTCCCCGATCCTATACCTTAGCTCGAGCTTATCCAGCTCCTTCTTCAATTTCTTATGGAGGTTGAGGAGGTCTTTCAGGGATTCTAGGGTCTGGTCTAGATCCTCGACTATCATCTTCACATCCTCGCCGCCGAGGCCCATGGACTCGCCTCTCTCGGCGATGGCGTCTCTAAGGCCGCGCACTCTCTCTTCGAAGCTCGGCACGTCCGCGAGCTTGACATCGAATATGTTGTGGAGTAGATTCAGCTTCGGCTTGATCTTTGAGAGCTCGCGATCTATTGCGAGCTTATCCGTGATATACTGCCTATCGGAGATCTCCCCAACCTCGTGCCTCACCTTGAGCTGCTCGAGCCTCGTCGTAAGCTCGTTCATCCTCTGCTGAAGGGCTTCCATGAGCTCCCTCCTCTTGGAGTCTATCGCCTGAATCTTCTCCCGATACTCCCTATACACGTCTAGGAACACCTCCGAGGAAGCTTCGCCGTTGAGGAATATCTCGAGAAGCTTATGCCTCCAGTTTAGATAGTTCGAGAGCTGCTCGACGAGCTTACGCTCCTCGGATATCTCGGGAACGCGCCTCTCCTGCTCCTCCCGCTCCTCCTCCCGACCCCCATCGCTGGAAGCCTCTTCCAAGTTCAAGGGCTTACCGCAGAAGGTACAGAAGGGAGCCTTATACGTCTCGTGGCCGCAGTGCGGGCAGATGATCTTCTCCCTCCACATGTTTTTAATCCGCCCTTAACTCCGCGACCCCGGACTAATAAGAATTTTCTAGAGCGCCTAGGCCTAAAGGCTCTGGAAGCGTATCGGCGCATCCCCCGCGTATTACCAGAAGCCCCGAGGGGCGCTTAGCAAACTATTAATACGCTAGCGACGCGGTATCTAGAGGCATAGGGGTTGGAAAGAATTGTGCCCTGAAGAGCTTTCCCTAGCTCCGATTCACAGGCTGATTAAGAAGGCGGGCGCTACTAGGGCGAGCGAGGAGGCGGCGGAGGAACTCAGGAGAATACTCGAGGAGCTCGGCTTAGCGATAGCTAAGGAGGCTTTGAGCCTAGCCCAGTATGCGGGTAGGAGAACCGTTAGAAGGGAGGATATCGAGAGGGCGGCTCGAACCCTTCTCAGAGGATATTACTCGACCCAGTAAACCCTCACCTTAACCGAGTTCTAGGCCCGGGGGCTCTGCTCTTAGACCTAGCTGATGCGGAGCGGCTGACGCGGCTTATAAGGTTAAGCCGATAATACTTATATTTAGCTCGGGGCGTTTCACATCTCGGAAGCAGGTTCTACGAGAGTTATGGGAGGTGGAAAAACATATGGCTAGAGTTGCAGGTGCAGGTCAACCCGTCCTCATCCTGAAGGAGGGAACCAGCAGGAGTAGGGGCAGGACCGCCCAGAGGAATAACATAGCCGCCGCCAAGATCATCGCCGAGATGGTGAAGACCACCCTGGGGCCCAAGGGGATGGACAAGATACTTGTGGACAGCATAGGGGACGTCATCGTAACGAACGACGGGGCGACCATCCTCGACAAGATGGACGTCGAGCATCCGGCGGCCAAGATGCTTATCGAGGTCGCTAAGGCTCAGGATACGAGCGTCGGGGACGGGACGACGACCGTCGTCGTTCTAACCGGCGAGCTTCTGAAGAGGGCGGAAGACCTGATCGAGCAGAAGATCCACCCGAGCACCATAATCACGGGCTATAGGCGGGCTCTGGACATAGCCCTGAAGAAGCTTCAGGAGATAGCGAGACCCGTTAAGCTCGAGGATAGGGACTCTCTGAAGAAGATAGTCGGGACCTCTCTCGGGAGCAAGAGCCTCGGATTCGCCACGGACCACATCGCCGACCTAGCGATCGACGCGGTTCTCAAGATCGTCGAGGACAGGGACGGGAAGCTGTACGCCGACAAGGATAACATCCAGATAATCAAGAAGATGGGTAAGAGCTTGATGGAGAGCGAGCTCGTGAACGGCGTCATAATCGATAAGGAGGTCGTTCACCCCGCCATGCCGAAGAGGATCGTGAACGCCAAGATCGCCCTGATAAACGCCCCATTCGAGATTGAGAAGACGGAGTTCAGCGCCGAGATAAGGATCAGAGACCCCTCGCTGGTTAAGCAGTTCCTAGACGAGGAGACGAGGATCCTGAAGGAAATGGTCGATAAGGTCGCTCAGGTCGGGGCCAACGTCGTCTTCTGCCAGAAGGGCATCGACGACATCGCCCAGTTCTTCCTAGCCAAAGCCGGAATACTGGCGGTCAGGAGGGTCAAGTCCTCGGACATGGAGAAGCTCGCCAAGGCCACCGGCGGCAGGATAGTAACGAACTTCGAGGACTTGACGGAGAAGGATCTCGGGAGAGCCGGCCTCGTTGAGGAGAGGAAGATCGGAGAGGATAAGATGACCTTCGTCCAGGACTGCAAGAACCCGAAGGCGGTATCGATCCTGATAAGGGCTGGCCTTGAGAGGCAGCTGGACGAGGCCGAGAGGGCGCTCAACGACGCGATAATGAACCTAATCTCCCTGATAAGGGATCTGAAGTATGTCCCGGGCGGAGGAGCCTCGGAGATGGCCCTGGCGAGCGCCATCAAGAAGGAGGCTCCGAAGTATCCGGGCAGGGAGCAGCTCGCCATGCTAGCCTTCGCGGAGGCGCTCGAGATGATTCCGAGAACCCTAGCCGAGAACGCCGGCCTCGAGCCCGTCGAGATCCTCACGGACCTGAGAGCGAAGCACGAGAAAGCCCAATACTCCTACGGAATTGAAGTCTTTTCGGGGAAAGTTCAGGACATGTTCGGGGTCGGCGTGATAGAGCCCGTGAAGGTTAAGGAGCAGGTCCTGAAGAGCGCCTTCGAGGCGGCCGCCATGATCCTGAGGATAGACGAGGTGATCGCCGCCGCGAGGAGGAAGGAGAAGGCGAAGCCGGAGGGCGGTTCGAGCTTCGAGAGCTAAATCCCGCCATTTTTCCAATCTCTCATAAATTTTTCCCGAAAAACAATACTTGTATATTGGGAGGAAGTCTATCTGAACGCCGGATGAAGAGCTCGCTCTCCATAAGCAGTAGGGTTAGGAAGGCCTTCCACCAGCTCGGGCTCACCGATTACGAGATGCGCGCATATCTCACGCTTCTCCAGAGAGGTGGGATGACCGCGAACGAGGTGAGCGAGGCGGCCGCCATACCGTATTCGAAGATATACGAGGTGCTGGAGAGCCTGGAGAAGAAGGGTTGGATAAACAACGAGGGCGGCAGACCTGCGAGATACTATCCGAAGAACCTCTCAACGGCCTTGGAGATCAACCGGATGAGGGTGGAGAAGGAGCTTAGAAGATACGAGAGAGTCCTGCTGGCCGAGATCCCCCAGCTCCTAGACGTCGCGGGCGATAGGGAGAAGCACGATATATGGATTCTGAGGGGCGAGGTGAACGTACTCTCGAAGCTTAAGTCGCTTCTATCGGGCTGCGACGCGGAGCTTCAGATAGCATCTCCTTGGATCAATAGGGAGCTCGTCGAGCTCATACTTCCGGTCCTAGCCTTGCTGAAGGCGAAGAACGGGAGCGCTAAGATTATGCTATCTACCGACTGCAGTAAGGCGCTGGCGAGGAAGCTGAGCGAATACGCCGAGGTCAGGTTCAGGGATCAGCTCTTCGGGGGAGGCGTGATAGCGGACTCGGGCGAGGCGATAATAATCCTCGGCGGAGAGGGGCGGAAGCCCACCCTGGCCATCTGGTCTGATCACATAGGGCTTGCTAGGATAGCTAAAGTATACTTCGATCACCTCTGGAAGGACGCTAAGCCCCTGAAGTAGCGATCCAAAACCTTAAATGATCTACATCATTCCCTTAGGGGAGACTGGTTCCGAGGTGATTTGATGGTTTATCGACGGCCTCCTAGGAGGAGGAGAAATCCTGTAGGAGTGCTATTGCTAATTATAATAGCTCTAGTGATCGTGTTTGTCGGGATATCTCAGAGCGTCCAGCTCATGCTAAACTTCTGGGAGTTCGGAGACCTGTTCGTGAGGCCGTTCTACTACTCGCTCGTCGGGGGGCTCATCCTCTCCTTCATAGCGTTCTTCAGGCTCGACTTCATCGGGAGGCGGTCGCTAACCTTCTGGATTCTAAATCTCGTTCTCAAGTTCTATAGGAGGACCGGCTACGTCGAGACCCGGGATATAGATTTCTCGGCGTATAGGATGGGCGTGGGGAGGTTCCTGGCCTGGCAGCTCACCAAGACGATAATCGGCTCCCTGATCTTCGCGAACAGCCTGTTCGGGATGGCGTTGGAGGCCGCTTTAAGCGGCGTCGACTTCGGATTGCAAAGCGTCCCGGGTATCTTCGCCCTCCCCTTCGCGCCCATCTCCGCCTCGGATGTCTC
>Ga0190307_1000579_pt1 | contig 10364 bp, 14 predicted proteins | sample 48700745_MG_FD_161653 | JGI IMG/M metagenome (GOLD analysis project Ga0190307, IMG submission 161653) | Hydrothermal vent sediment bacterial communities from Southern Trench, Guaymas Basin, Mexico - 4870-07-4-5_MG | ecosystem: Environmental > Aquatic > Marine > Hydrothermal vents > Sediment ... | reverse complement strand
TTGGAGCAATTACAAATGCAAATTCCAAAACGTATATACGTATATACGTTTTCTGATTTGAATTTGCAAACGCGAAGAAAAGTTTTCCAAAATTGCACGATTTTCGGCCTAGCTGATAAAGTTCAAAAATAGACCTAAGCGCATTTGTCTTAGATGCATACTAGCGTTGGCAGAATTCTGCTTTTACTCGGCTTAGTCTCCGCCTTCTTCCTAGCATTCACCATATTATGCTATGTTAGGTCGGTTGAAAATGAGAATCTTCGAGGCTTTTCTCCCTTCAACCTACCCTCCCTCACGGGAAGTTACAATGTTTCGATAAGGGGGTTGAATGATTCTGGGATCGTCTTAATATTTGTCTCCCAAGGATGTAGGCCTTGTGAAGAGTTGCTTGAAGACTTGAGAGCCTTACCTCTCGAAGAATATGAGCATGTAAAGTTCGTGGTAATAGTTTTAGCCGAGAATAAAAGCATCGGCCTAAAAGAGTATGGCGACTACCTTACCCAGAACGTTGTCTTTTTATTTGATGAAAATCTCCAAACCTTTAAAAAATATGGTATCTGCGCCGTTCCGACAACCATATTGATAGATCGTGAAGGGAAGATTGCTTTAAAAGTGGTTGGAGACCGATCTATACCCGAGTTGGAGAAGGCTTTAGAAAAGTTTGAATAAGATTTTTAAATTTAATTCTTGAAGTATGTTTATGAACGAGCTTAAAGATTTGGCTGGCATAGGAATTCCCTACGGCGGCTGTGTGCGAAACGCCCTCAACTCCGAGACCATACTAGACTTTCACCTGATCGTCGAATCAAAATCTCTTAGATATCTGGGCAGGTTTCTCGGAAAAAGGCCTGAGCCGATGGAAGCGGGTTTGTTGAAGTCGATCTGGGGCGGGAAACCAGTCTACATAAGAACTGTGAAGAAGCTCAATGAGAAAAACGTCAGAATGGTTCTCGAGAAGCAACCTTTCACCGTGAATATGGCCGCCCTAATGAACGGCGAAATATTCTCCATACATTCTGCCCTAGACGATATAAGGAACCGAGTTCTGAAGGTTCACGGAGACCCGGACAGGTTGTTCAAAAAGGAGCCTATACTCATCCTTAAGGCCATAAGGCTTATCGGCATGGGTTACAGGCCTGAGGAGCGGCTCTCCAAATCGATTAAGAGAAATGTTCATATGCTTTCCTCTGCAAAGCCTGAATTTATCGGCGAAGAGGTCTTTAAGGCCGCTTGCCGGAAGTTTTCGGGATTTATAGAAGGGCTTGTGAAATACAAGGCCTATAGATACGTGTTTCCGGAGATAGGCGATATGCTGGAGACGAGGCACTCGCCAGAGTCTAGGCACAAGGGCAAAACCGTTTACGAGCATTCCCTCGAAGTGTTGAAGCGTTTAGAGGCCAAGGGAGCATCGCCAACCATAAAGATTGCAGGATTTTTCCATGACGTCGGGAAACCATATGTGAAAGAGGTGGTGGACGGCGAGGTGAGGTTTCCGCGGCATGCCGGATATGGTGCCCGCATCATGAGTAAGAGGCTTTCCGAGCTGGGTATAAGAAGGGGAATAGTACGCGATGTTTTCAGACTCATCCTACTACATCAGACGTTCCATGCAATAATATTTCGGCCAGAGCCGGATCCTCGAAAGATCTTCATGAGCATGGTCAAGAAATTCAAGGCAGGAAGACTCATAGACGACTTGGTAATGCTCTGTGCGGCGGATGCCGACATAGGAGAAGAAACCTACCGCAATTTGGCGGAGGAAATCAAACGTGAACTGAACATGAGTAGATGGAGGAAGCATAGGATTCTGGCTTGACAAGCCCTATGACAACCTATAAAAATGATTACCGCGCTACTAATGTGAAATGTCCATGCTCATGGAGCTAATATGCTCAACAGGTGGCGAAGAAATTAACGGCATATTAAATCTACCGACGCTCAAGCAAGCCGTGGAAATTTACGAGGAACTCGGCATGGAGAACGGGGCGATATGTGAGGGGTGGACGGGGTTCATGATAAGCCCTGATAAAAACATACAAGTCTACCAAATTCTAGGCGTAGGAAATGGATTATACATTCTCATGAGACCTGACAGGGCATCCGCCAAGATAACTCGAGACTTTACGACAGGTTTGGAGAAGGTAGTTGAGGGAATTACCGGTAAGAGGATAAGGATCAGAAGATCCAGTAAAACCGTAAATCTTATAGAGGCTCCTTGGAAAATGCTCTACAGCCAATATGTTCCGCGTGAGATCTTAAAAGATCAAAGCCTGAAATATATCGTGTCCAAAATATTAGATCCATTTGCCAAGGATGTCACGGGCTCAAAGAAAATCATACTTACAAGCGGCGAAGAAGCTACGGCTCATACGATTTCCAGAGAATCACTCAAATTGTCCGAGCCATTTGACGGGCAAGTTTTCACCCTAAACTGGGCATACTATTCGTGCCAAGCCGCCCTCGACGTAAGAAAGCCTGACTTCAAGGAATGTGCGGTTAAAATATTGAATAGAGAGGGTATTCCAGTAAGAGATTTTGCGTTGAGGTTCGGCGATCGAGGTGGACAGATGATTCTCATCTCCGGTGGATTAAAGCTTTTAAGACCTTTTCTAGGGAAGGAGGTTGTTGAGATTGTCGATGATTATGGAAATATTGAGTGGTTCATGATAGACATCTTAAAAAGTGGCTATCCAATAGACAAGATAGAGAGCATCTCAAAGCTGAAGTTTCCCCTCGATAGAGTAATACTCTCCCTCATCTCAGGCTTTAAGCTGGATGTAGGGAAAATGGAGAAGTTCGTGAAAGCATTAATCAAAAACAGAAACGCTAACCTAGTGACTGAGGATATGCTGATACGGTTGGAATCCACTAGGTCTAGGAGGTCTTTCGGAAAACTTTACCTAATCAAGGTAGATGGAGATGCCATGAAAGTCTACGGATTTTCAACTGCCATAACCGCTGCGAACTTTCCAACGATCACCTATAACATCTTGGGAGAAAATATTTGGCCAAATAAGAGGGGATTCCAAGAAGATGATGTCAGCAAAGCCTTCAACCTGTCGGCATTCAGGGATGGCCCGGTAAAAATCTACCAAGCCCTAAACAGGTTTTTCGAAGACCGTGACCTAGCCTTATTTGCGATAAAATTCGTTAAGAGCAGATTGTTCGAGTCGAAGGAGGAGGAAGTGGCATCCCAGGTGTTATCCTACTTCGCTGGGCAGAAGTCGAGGAACATGCTTGAAGTTTGATTCATGTTTATATATGAGCGATGGGGCTGAAATCTACAACAATGCTGAATGGGCGAAGACTGGTTCATAAATTCAAGGACTGCACGCGGCTTCTACTGGTGATAGCGTCAATATTCCTAGTGGCCGTGACCATAGAGCTACTATTCATAGCTATAAAGCTGATCTTGGGCTTTGTCTAAAATCTTGTTTTCTTTTTTAAAATTTATATATCATTATGACAACTTGTGATTTGGGCGGGAAATGGGAAGACTGGATAAACTTCCGGAGGATGAAAGAGAGTTTATACTTAGCTTGAAGAAAGATGTCGAGAAGGGTTATAGGATCAGCCCAGGTCGTTGGCTATTTAAGTTGTCGAAGGAGGCTCGCAAGCTTGCGCTGGAGTTGATCCACTATAGCAATGTTGCGAGACCCGCCAGCAGAGTCAATCCGCTGCCGCCTGGGTGGCCAGATCACGAAGAAAAGGAAAAATAAGTTAGGCTCCCTCGATTCTAGGCGCGACTAAGAACTCCAGCTTCCCGGAAGGTATTGGGAAACCCATCTTTATCGGCTTATTCGTTGAGAGCTGTAAGATCACTTCATCGGATATTCTCGAAGTTCCCTTAACGATCTTGTCTAAATAGTTTATCGAGAAGCTCGCTGAGACCTCCTTCTCCGCGCTTATCTCGAATACGCTGGCGCCGCCCTTCAGAAGCTTCGTCTCGGCGCCACCGAACTCGCTTTTCGCCACGAAGATCACGTGCTCAGGAGTTAGCACGATCTTCACATAATCGCTTGCAACGCTGGCATCCCTAATTGCCTCGGCCATCGAGTTATAGCTTATCCGCGCGGTGGCTTCAAAATTGAGTTTTGGAATGTTCGGCGGCTTTGACACAGTTTCCAAGGTGTTTATCTGGAATATTCTCTCCCTGGATCCGGGTTCGTCGACCAGCCGTAAAGTCAGCCTCTTCTCATCTGGATTATAGAGTAGCTCTAGGCTCTCACCCCTCTTAGCCCTCTTCAACAGCTTCATTAAATCGCTTATCGAAACGGTGATCTCGGTCTCGGAGCCGAATTCAAAGCTTTCCATAGCCTCCTTCGAAAGCATAAAGTCTACAAGAGATATGTGAGCGGGATCCATCGATATCAACCCTATTCCATTGGCTGAAATCTTGAAGGTTCCCTCATCCGTTACCGAGCTTACCGCTTTCATCAGCTTGGCGAAGTATTCCGCACTTGGGAGAACCATCTTGAACATTCAACCACCCTTCTCTATCGAGGAGTTAAATTTTTTAAATTTTTTCCCAAAATCCTCCGGCCAACTTACAGAACCACCTTACGCCTTTTACACCTCTCTAGAACAAACTTCATCCTATCAAGCATGTGAAGAAGGATGGAGTGGTCAAACGGCTTGTCCATATATTTCTGGCCGAAAGAAGTCAGCTTCAGGACAAGTTTTCGACCTTTCGCCGGGTCATCGAGAGTGATTGAGGAAATACTAGAATATTCGTCGATCAGCTTTGACAGCTCGTGGAAGTATTCAAATGGATCGAAACCCTCTTTAAACCGCACCTTCTCCCATTCCCCCAGAGGCGGCGGGATAAGCGGGCCACAGTCTTTCCACATACCATCCGAAAAGTAGAGGGGTTTTCCTTTAACAGTCATGACGTAAACCCCCTTCACATGTTCGACGGGTTTCACATGAGTTATTTTGAGAGCCATTCTATCCACCCTATCATCAATTCTGAGATCCTTGTAGGGTGCGATGATGTCGCCGACCCTCAGCGGGGTAAGCGTCCTCAAAGTCAAGACATATGAGGAGTTGGATTCAAACACTCTTAGCATGGGTATTTCCTGCCTCAGCATGCCGACAACTTTCTCATCCGCAACATACCTTATTTCCTCATCAAAATGCTTTCTTATCGCCTTTCTTCCAAGCTTCCTGATCTCATTTACAAGTGAAGCTATATCATCTAATGTGTAGCCCTTCTCCACCAATACATGATATTCGGGGAAATCGTAGATATATGATTCTCTAACTTCTCCATCCCGCAGTATGAAGTCGGCAACCCTCTCGCGCACCCCTGACAAGACGTTTTTAGGCCAAAACTTTTCTTGAAGGTAATGTAGCCATTCCTCGAGCAAAATGTCTTTCAGGATATCTCTATGAAGTTCTGTGAAAGTTATGTAAATTTCGCTTCCCGTCTGAAAGCCTGTGCAACTAAGCGAGTAGTATGGTGCGATTATGATGTTTTTAGGTTTGACGAGTTTCGGAAACAGTTTAGGCACTTTAGAAAGCTTATCCCTAAGCTCCCTCTCAACCAAGGGAACTAGTTCTTCAACATTTTTCCGAATTTTTTGTGAGAGAGTCATGATCTCGTTCTTCGCATTTTCAACATCTTCTGGAGAGATGGTATTGGAGCGAAGCATACGGGTAAGTGCAAGATCATACTCCTTCATGGAAGCTAGGAACCAATAATATTGGGACGTATTCTCCTTTCCTCCACGAGGTGTTGAGAAAAGTATTTTCTGCACAATCTGCCTGCTTGAAACAGGCATCACCTTTATGTTCATCAATAACCGTTGACCGAGTCAGGTTATTAAAGTTTTTAGAAGCTTTCACCCATTAAGCGTCCATTTTTATTGATAAAAATTTATAAACAATCAATTCTCAAATTAGTGAGATGACCAGAAGATATATTGTTAAGAGGAAAGCCAGCTACGCCGACGGCTACAAATACTGTTCAAGATGCCGCCTCTACATAAAAATAGATGGGGTGAGATGCCCATTCTGCGGCGCGCTTCTAAGATCCTCTCCCAGAAAGAAGAAGTACCGAAAGAAGTACGTTGTGGCGGAGATTACGGCCACTCCACCCATTCCAAGATAGACGTCTTTAAAGGCATTTTGGACATTCCAACGCCTTCCACCGCCTATTATCCAATATTTTGTAAATTATGTTTTATGTTTTAAAAATTGAAACAAAGTTTATATAAGATTTTAACCTCATTATTTTTGAGATGAGGAGGCAGAAAATCGAAAACCTGGCAGTTGTCCACGAACTCGCCGAACTGCTCAAGAAATATAGTATAATGAGTCCTAGGGATTTCCAAGAACTCATCAAGTTCGAGGCTATCTTCAACTGCAGGAAATGCGGGTATAGTCTCAGGTATGGTGTAAAGACATGTCCGAACTGCGGGGCTCCAGTAGAGTGGGGTAGATGCGATATATGCGGGAAATATCCCTTGAAATACCTGAACAAGATACAGTTATATGAGCATGAATTCACTATTGGTAGCTGTTGTGCCGTTGAGGTTGCTAGGGCTTTAGGACTTCCAGAGTTTATTTTCGAGAGGATGAAGCAAATGTTCGAGGAATATAGGAATTTGCTGAAAGAGCTACCATTCTTGAAGCCTGAAAACATTTCGCTGAAATATGCTGAGTTTGAAAAGGAGTTGAATAGGCTGAGAAACTTGCGTAAGGAACTCTTGGAGATGAGGAGGATTGAGGTGTTCGATTTCGTGGTCTCGCAACTACTCTCAAAGCCGAGGATTAAAGAGATCTGCGAAACCTACCTCACAATTTCCGGAGGCGATGATGCAGCATACCGCTTCATAAGGCTCTCGGAAGGGAGACCTGTTGAGACATTTAATTATTCAACCCCGGAGCAATTCTTCTCAGACCTTAGAAGGATTAACAACTTCGTCAATATGGTTGCTATGAGTAGGGAGATGAAGCCGGAGAAGCTTGAAGAGATTAAAAGGACAACAGGGGAGATTGCCGACTTATGCTCATTTATGCGGGCTCTCCTCGACTTCCGCTGGCCTCGCTTCAAGCCGTCATTCGCGAAGGGCGTATACGACTTCTTGCTAGACTTATTCTTCCAACTGAGGAACAGGCCTCCAACCGAGAGGCAGGCGGAGGCCGTTAGGAGGATAGTTAAGCGCTTTGCATGGCTTATCCATGAGGTTGAGGCCTCCGGAAAATCCGTTGAGCTTGAATTCATGCGAAGCGACGGCAGTTGTATAAAGCTCTCAGACTTCATAAGATCGAATAGCTTCGTACAAGAAGTGCTCAAAAACTATGCTTCCCGCAAACGTAAATCGAGATCTAGGAAGCGTAAGCCCGTATTGAACTCCGGTTGAACTTCGGCCAAGCCATATTTGATTAAATCTTTATTTATTTTTACATCCTTATTCGGGTGATGAGCCTCCTACTCTACGTGGAGAACTTCGACAGCGTCTTTGAGAAAATGTATTCTGGATGGGAGGAGGGCAAGCATCCGCTAGCAAAACATCATTACTATAGACTGGGGAAAAGATTATACCTGTTCGAAAGCGTTGAAGAGGATCTGAAAAAAGGTCTATGCGAGCCTCTGGGCATCCAAGGAGAGATCGTTCCATTCAATCTATCAGCCTTGAGAGGTAAGCTACTTCCAGAAAACCTGTTTCTAGAGGTTGAGAGAACCGTCTCCAAATACTTCAAGAATCTCTCCAAAGCCTTAAAGAACGATCCGAGGAAAACGTTAGAGATATATGATCAATATTCTTCCCGTGTCAGGGGACTTTTAGAGGGCTATCTGCTGCCTACGTCCCATCTGCTAATATTCAGTAGAGAGGAGCTGTCGACGCTCTTGGAAGATTCCGGAGACCCTCTCAGAAACATGATAGTAGCGCTTGCGAAGACGTCTGGAGACGCGACTTTAGACGCCCTATATCTAGGTTGCATAGACCTGTCCTTCACGACGCTTCTCAGGATGCTGAAGATATCGAACCCGTTCTTCAACTTCAGGAAGGAGCCTGAGCTATGTATAGCGGAGACTATGGTCTCCTTCATCAGCGAGGCCTTGAAGCGGGTAAAGAAGTAGATCTCACTCTTGGTCGGCTAAACGGATCTTAAACGCCCTAACTCGCTCCACCCTGCTCCGCGCGTTCAGCTCATTGACTATCGCCGCCACATCCGACTGATCCCAGAACGACGTGAATATGTCTATCGCCGTATCCTTCGATATACCGGCCTTGGTGAGCATTAGATAAAGTAGCTCGACGCCGTCGATCCTAACCCTGTCCCCGACCATCTTGGCCTCAAGATAGCTCTTCAAGGTCTCGGCCGCCATCTCGCCCGCAAGCCCTCTGACTCTCTCGATGAACGCGTCCAAAGAGACGCGTCTAAGCTCCTCCATCGCCAAACCATATTATAATATAGCAAGATATAACCGTTCTGATCGTAAATTATGTTTCCCAATGTTCTATTTAATTTTGCCCGCTTCGTCAGCTTTAAGCTCTATTATTCCTGCTTCGAGGAAATCGTCTAAGACTTCTTTGCCAAAAAGCCTCGAAAAGGTTTCAACATCAAAATAGCCGTCTTCATCGGCGTTTTCGTAGAGCCAGGCGACCGCTTTCTCAGCCAAATCGTCAAGCTCTATCGCCTTAAACTCCCTTCCCTCGACATATATCAGATAATTGACGTAGTGGGGCCTGATCAAGTTCTCGAATCTCAGCCTAGCCATCTCCCAACACCTCCCTCATAATCCACACAACATATCCACGCTTAAACCAAAAACGTTTGCTCTCAAACTCGAAGAGAAAGTTACCGTCCTCCGTGTAGCTTACCAAGTTAAAGTCTTCGGGCTCCGCGTTGAAGAACTTATACGCCCTCCAGCGGCCTATAACATATTGTTTTAGAACTTCTTCTTCGGCCACGCAGGCTTCAGATCTCTGCCTTGTCCACAGGTTTATCCTGAAAATATCATCCTTCACGTTCAATACCCTCATTCTCGGAACTGGAAGCTTTGAAAAAGCCATGATCCTGTCCTTCAAATGAGATATTATCTCCCGGCCTTTCTCCAAGTTTTTCAGCTCGAAGTACCCTCTAAAGCTTGGCTTTAAATATCTTCCATAAGGTCGGAAAATCACGTGAAGGTCTTGAAGCCTTCTCGGAATTATGCGGTTAATCATTAAAGCGCATAACGCGTCCATTAACGCATTTATGCACTCCTCCCTGCGTTCCCTCTCACCAGATCTTATTATCGTCTCGGCCATCGTGGCGTCTACCTAAATCTTAATATATTAAACTATCTTATATTCCTTCATGCTATACGGAACAGATTTGGAATTAGAGATTATCTCGACATGCAACTTCGACTGCAAACAATGCTATCTTCCGCGATCGTGGAGAAAGCGGTTGCAAAAGCTCCCCCTCAAAAAAGTGAAGGAAATCTTGGAGTTTGCGGAAGAACTTGGCATAGATAATGTCGTTGTCACGGGTGGGGAGCCCTTCCTCTACGGCAGGGAACTCACCGAAGTATTAAAGACTTGTAGGAGGCTGGGGTTCAATACTAGAATAAACAGCAACGGTAGCATAGTTGACGAAGAAATTTTCTCGGCCATGGAAAAGTACAATGTCGGGATAAGGGTTTCATTATATGGCGCCTCGGAAGAGAGCTATGAGAAAGTTACTGGCGTGAGAGCGTTTAAAAAAGTGACGAACTTTCTTTCAAAGATAAGTAAAAGGAACATCCTTTTATCGATTGGAGTGGTCCTCCTTAAAGGCCTGAACGAGCATGAAGCACATAAAATGGTAGAACTTGCCCACAAATTCACAAAATATATCGATATTTATGATGTATTTTTCGACTCTTTAGATGGCAGACCAACCAAAGAATACATGCTTCCGAGCAAGCCTAATATAGAGGAGGAAGCTTGGCAACATCCAGCCTCAACAATAAAAAGAGAAATTTTACATCCTCTGGCGCCATGCCCTTTGGGAGCCCCCTTCATCTCTTCTAGGGGAGATGTCAGGCCGTGCCTGTTCGTAGGGTTCAGCTACGGAAACGTGTTCAAAGATGATTTTGAAAAAATAAAGAGGAGAATGCAACGGTACAATTTGCGTAAAGTGTTGAGTCCAAGCCTCCCGGGAGCAGGCGGATTATGCAACTATTTTCCAGCAAGAGTTTTTGATTAATTTTTAACGCCCCTTAAACAATTTCTCTCCAAACATCCTCGGAGAATTGGAGCATGTTCGTTAAAAGACTTTCAGCCTAGCTCGCGTTGAAGCATGCGACGTAGTGATCCTTCTCAACCTCCTTCAACTCAGGCTCATCTCTCGAACATATGTCGTGGGCGTAGAGGCATCTTGGATGA
>Ga0190307_1000578_pt1 | contig 10369 bp, 12 predicted proteins | sample 48700745_MG_FD_161653 | JGI IMG/M metagenome (GOLD analysis project Ga0190307, IMG submission 161653) | Hydrothermal vent sediment bacterial communities from Southern Trench, Guaymas Basin, Mexico - 4870-07-4-5_MG | ecosystem: Environmental > Aquatic > Marine > Hydrothermal vents > Sediment ... | reverse complement strand
AACCATAGTATAAAATCCTTCTTCCCGTGCCACTACATAAATCAAGTATTATTTTCGATTGCATGTTTTTTATCCCTAACTAAGTTATTATACAGAAAAAAGTCTGTATAACGCCATATTGATGTTGTAAAAGCCGTTTTAGCCAGCTCTCTCAATTAAGTTTTCATTTATTTTCAATATCAAATTCAAGTCTTTCATTAAATTTTGCAACTGTTTGTTAGCTTCTGTAAGCTGTTTTGTGACTGAACCGACTTTCCCGTTGCTGGTCTCGATTGCGAGTTCTAAGACTTTTATCAGTGCTTGTGATTGTCTAATTGCCTCATCCCGTTGCTTGACTGCCAGTTTTAAATCGTTAAATTCTTTTACAATTGTTTCCATTTGTTTCCTTTTATTCAATAAGGTCAATTTGCTTATCGATTACTTCAGATTTGCCGTGTAGTTTAGCAAATATTTTTGTTTTTTCTTTCGCATTCTTGTAAATTATTTTATAATAGACTTCATTTTTCATGTCTTCTCTCAACGATTTGCCGATTATTTGCTCCGCTGAACCGATGACCATAAGCTGGACTGGTGATAAGACATCACGAAGGCTTTTAAATTTTTCTTCACAAATAAAAAGCAGCGTGTTCATCATGCGCGTGAAGTTAGAATAATATTTTTCGCAGCCTTCAGGCGTGCCGCCCTGGCTTTTAGCATAAGTTATAAATTCTTGTATTGCCCCGGTTTCTAGAAGCCGTATCGTTTTGCTTGTAAGCCTCGCTTGGCTCCATACTGGGTCATGTTTTTGATTAATTGCTTTTTCTAATTGTTTTCTGCATTTTACAAATTCTTTGATAATCCTGTGTTTAAACTCTACAACCTGATCGTTGTTTTTAAAAAGTGTACCGAGAAAAAAAAATTGGTCTTCTGTTAATAGATATTCTTTTACAGCTCGCCCTTTTGTCCTAATCTTCTGCGACTTCAAATGGTTTAAGTCTTCAAACTTATCTTGATATTTTTTCACCAACCTTGTCACATGTTCATGCCGCCTGTTGAACCCTTCCGCTATCAAAAAAGTTCCTGCCCTGCCCTCATTCCCGTAAACACTTACAATATGGTTCGCCATGCTTCCCCCTTATTTAAATATTTAAACTTTCTATTAAAAAAAAGTATATCTTTAATTTTGTCAAGCTTTTATTTTCCATTTTCTGATAATATAATCAATCTATATGGCAAACACGTCAATATCCCTGCAAGCCATTTGCAAAATTTACCCTATTAACAATTATTCTTTCCTAATTTTACATTGTCGAATTAATACGTCTGACAATATCCGTTTAAAAATTGTTTTCCCAGTTTTTCTGTCCCGCCTTTTGCACCATCCCATTTCGTTTTTTGTCCCTGGGGCTTCAACTGAAAAACGCAAACATCCGTAGCAAAAACCAGTCACCATTAAAGAATTTTCAGGGTCGAATGTTTTCCGGTCTTTAACGGAAATAGGCGAAAAATACGCCCTATCGTAGTCAAACGAATCAACTTTTATAGAATTTTCCTGTTTTTCCTGTTCCCCAGTCTCCTCAAAAAAAACCTCATGGTTTTTCTTTTTTTTCTCAACCTTCCCATTTTTAACCTTTAAATTATTATTATCTGCGGCCACCCCTGTATTTTCCTTTAAAGGTGATTTCCCGCTGCAAGCTCCTGATTCCTTTAGATATTTAAACGATTTTAGCTTCATTATTTTGCCCTTTGTCACCATGTTACATGTATTTTCCGGCTACATGGTGACGCTTGATGGATTAGGTTAAGTTCTTGATTTCGCTTTATTATTTCTATTTGTATCCATTGTATCCATTGTATCCATCTAAAATATATATATATATTGTATATGTAATATGTGTATGCATGTAGGCAAGCCATATCTCCATGTCATATTCTATATATAAATTTCATCTTTTTTCATGGCTACACGGTGACAATGGATAACTTGTTAAAATAATTAGAAAAAATTGTATCCATAGCTTTTCGTAGATGGATACATGGATACACATCAAAATTTGTCTTCCATATTAGCCCCAAAATTGAAAGAATCCACACTATCAACATAGCTATCATCCATGGAAATTTCCATACTGGTTTTTGTCATTTCAGCGAATGCTCTTTGAAAATTTTGCAGACCGGGAATCACTATAAAATTAAAAACCTGGCAATCAACCCTTTTCTGTTTTTTCCCTGGGTTCCCGCCTGGCCATATTTCGTATGTTTTTTTCCAGAATGGACGTTCCGACAGCACATACTTTTCTTTCTTTTTATTGCACCATTCCAAAAATTCATTATAAAGTTCATATTTCCACGCTCTTTCCGGCCACATGTTTTCCGTCGCGTCATACTGTGTCCTCTCAGGCTCCCCCGTGTACCTGTTCGTCAATAAGAACCCTCTGCTAAGCACTGACTGCCAGAACGACAGCACAGGGGGCAGTGAGTGTTCTATTTGCTCCCCCAGGGATTTAGTCATAGGGGCTTTCCTCAAATTAATGGCTGAATAATCATAATCCAGCAGATCGTACATCATAGCTGCAGGCCCTCCATTTTCATATTCGTGAAAAAACCCGTCAAAGTATTTTTCGTCCATTATAAAATCCTCCGCCACTTGTAAGACAAAATATCTCCGTTCGTCCATTGTCGCAGGGACTAACCAGTCCCCATTTCCTGCAATAATTATATTCATATAATTTTTCATCGATATTGAATCTATTCCCTTCGGCTCGAACATGTTATATTCTTGAGTAATAAGTGCCTTCATTTTTCCCTCGCTTTTTTTGTCACCTCCCCATCTTGCTTCGTCAAGGAACAATATCAAAGTTTTAGACTGATATATATTAAAACGACCGGTAAAATGTTGAGGATCGGAAATATTAAAATAACTCTCACCAAATATTTTCCCGTAATAATCTACCCACGCAGATTTTCCGATTCCTTTTCCCCCACGCAAAACGACAGTCACACCCGGCCTTTTACCACCTGGATCTTGCACAGCCCTGGCAAGCCATCCTATAAGATATTGATAATATTCTTCATTTCCTTCACAAATTATATCTTTTGTGTGCTTCCTCATTTTGCTCCAGTCGCCCTGGATTGGTTTAATCAGCCCCCTAAACATATTATATACATTTTTACTGCTTTTTTCAGTAGGATCAAAAACGACAGCATCATATGTCCGCCGCCCTTCCCAATCCAGCCAGGTGCGCCCAAGAGGAACCGGTTTTAATTCGTCGTCTTTTTCTATATAGGCTTTTTTGCTCCTGAAAAAATCTGTAAATGCCGCCGTTTTTAAAAAAAACAAAATATGCCGCTCTGCTTCTTTGTCAAAACTTTCCTGTATTACCCTGAAATTCCCGGACATCAGCACGGCAGCGTATGTTTCATTTAACTTTTCTAATGCTTTGACGGTTTCGTCTGAAAAGCCTGACGAATCATTTATATTATCGGTCTTGGTGGGCGGAGTCCATTTGAAATCCCCATCAAATTTAACCGCCTTATCAAATCTATTTTTAACAGACTCCCCAGTTGTATCCTTCATTAACAGATCATTCAGATCTAATTTATCAGGCTCATCAGTAAAGCATGAATCGCAAGGCGTAACAAAATAAACATTTTCAATTTCGTCTTTATACCTTTGCGCTAATTTTATCGCTACTTTTTGTCCGCCAAATCCCTTGTCAGAATCAACAACGATGTATAGCCGTTTTATTCCTTCAGGCAACGTGATATTGCTCATACCGGACGTACTTAAGCAAGCGCACCCATTATGCCCTGTTATTTGCATTGCTGTCAGAGTCGTTTCTACGCCCTCTCCAACGATAAAATCATCAACAGACTTTTTGCGATAGAAGAAAACCCCCCTGCCATTGCAAAAATTGTCACCGGCCTTATTGTAGCCGTACATTTTGCCTTTGCCGGTTTTTGTATAAGTTGCTATATCAAAGGGCAAGCGTTGAACAGCTAAAACTTTGTCATCACCGGGTTTTGTCATTGCTAAGGCCAGAAAACTTTGGTCTTTATATTTTCCAATCCGAATAGCTGGGGAGTCAAACCCTATGGTAATAGCTCTGGTTTTTAATACTTTTCCAATAGTATTCGGGTCGTGTATAGATTTGCCCCAAATAAAGTTTTCTGGTGCTTCGGTTTGGGATGAGGGTGGTGGTGATTCGGGTGATGAGGGGGTTTGCGTTTGTGTGGCTTGTCTTTGCGGTTTGAATTTGGGTAGCAGATCCATATCACGTAATTTATCTTTTATGTCTTTCCAGTTGCATTGAGCCTGGCAAGTAACAACAATATCAGTGTCACCATTTTTATTAATCATATCAGCTATTAAAAGTGATGGTGTTTCGTCTTCATGGCACACACATTTAACTAAAAAGCCATCACCAGTTTTTACCCCTCCAAGAAAATCTGAAATTGAACTCGCTAAACTCAAAATTATTACCTCCTATTTTTTATTAGTCAGCCAGCAATATTATTTTTTTTCAAAATGTGCACATGTTTCGGCTAAGGTTTCGGATAGCACGGTTAAATAATTTTTGATATGGTTGTCACTTTTATAGGGAAATTTATCTTGCCATTTTCCCCAATATTTACATACATGACTATGCTTACAACTATAACAATCTATTCTCTCGTTCATTTAGTTTTGCCTCCTTTGTATCATCCAAATCGATTTAATTTACAAAGCATCAGCCAAGAATGTTTTCCGCTGATCAGAAGTAGAATTATTTATAGCTCTGTTTAACCCCTTCGAATTACCCACAATATGCAATTCGTCCCTAAACCGCGACACAGCCACGTAAAGTAAGCTATTTGACAGCATATAGTAATGTGACGAATGACACACAACAATGCCTTTACTATATTCGCTGCCCTGTGAAGAATGGATTGTGAGACAGTAAGCTAATTTCAAATATTTCAAATCCTTATTATCTTGGAAAACAACTACTTGCCCATCGAAATCAATAGTAAGCTCACCCTCCACGGAAATGCCAGTTATGATCCCCACATATCCATTGAAAATATCAAGCTTATAATTGTTCTTTTTATTGATTACTTTGTCGCTCAACCGGAGGGTTAAAAAAGCGGATATTTTCTTTTCAGGTTTATTATTAATCGCAGGATTTAATTTACCCTGCAAGTATTTATTTAAATTTTCCACCCCGCATACTCCGCTGTGTTGCGGTGACAATATTTGATAATCAACACCTGAACTATGCCATTCCCTGCATAATTTAAGTATATGGGTCGGAATCAGCTCCTTGTCTTCCAGCTCAATAAAAAATAAATCATCTTTAAGGGATCCGCCCAAAGTTTTTGTATTGGGTGTTCCAAATTGTATCTTTTCTTTTTTCAGGATATGGTCACAGGCATGAGCGATAAGACTGCCTTGCTGTTGTCGATAATTAATAACCAATCTATTAACAATAGCTCCATATTTCTTTTGATTGCAAATATCTCTGAAGGGGCAGCCTGCCGAGACGGGTGGAAGCTGGTTTTTGTCGCCGACAAGAATTATTTTACATTTGTCCGAAACACCATCAACAACTCTTGCCAGCAATTCAGAATCTACCATACTTGATTCGTCTATTATAACAGTATCCGCATTGAGTTTGTTATTCTCGTTATATGTCCATATGCCTGGCCCCTGACAGCCCAAAAGCCGGTGGATTGTCATTGGTTCAACATCCAAACCTTGTAGAACTTCCTCCATCACTTTAGCTGCTTTGCCCGTGGGAGCCGCACATAATATGACCTTATTGTGCAGCTGGTTTAACTGGCTGATCAGCTCTCTTAATATCGTAGTTTTACCGCAACCGGCAGCGCCTGTTAAAACAGAAAGCTTGCCTGGTTTTAATAGGTTATCTATTGCTTTTTGTTGGTGTCCGTCAAATATCATTTATCCCCCTCTTCCAAACATTCCAATATTTTTCTTTCAGCATCCAGTAAGCTCTTAGAGTAAACCTTCCCTTTGTTAATCTCTACCTTGCCAGCCTTGCCAAGATAATAAACGAGCTTTCTAATCTGATCATAATCCGGTGACGATGCCGGAAAACTTTGTTTCATAGCAGAATCAACCAATTCATTAATAACAATTTTACAAAGATTTTTCCCGTAAAACCAAATATTCCCTTTATTTTTTTCATTATCATCCAAGCAAAACAGAATACAAGCTAATGCCCGCTGATCACTGTCAGATCGAATGCCGGACTTCAAAGCAATGCCGTCAACAATCCGGAAGCCAAACCCGTCTATATTTTCAATTAACTGATACGGTTCTGTCTGCATCTGCCCAATTGCGTTCTCAACTCCATATTTTTTTATTATCTTATTCGCCTGGTTTTCTGTAACCCCTATGCCTAATAAAAAAGTGGTTGCTTTGTATGACGATATCAACCCCAAAGCCACGTCTTTGGCAATAAGCGCTTTCTTATAGTTTGATATACCTAAATAAGATGGGCATTCCTGTGCTGCCCTCCACGCCATCTCCCAGCCTAATTCTTTAACGGCCCCCTCTGCCTTTTTAATCCCTATACCTGGCAGCAAGGTAAGCAGCCGGATTACGCCTGTATCTGTATCAGTGTTTAACGGCGCTGGCACAACGGATATGCATTTAAGCTGCCGCCCATATTGAGTCTTACAATAACTGCCCTCACAGGTTACAACATGCCCAGTATCGACCATAGTAGGCAGAGTCCCGGTGCAAGAAGTTTGGATATTATCGTTATCTATAATCGTGAAAACTGCCCATCCATCGACGTTTCTGAAAGTTATTATTTTAACTTCACCTGTTATTTTAATTAGATTATCAGCCATTTTTGCTTAACCCCTCTAAACGAAGAAAAACATTTTGCTCAATATATTTTGAACCCCCACAGCAATTTTAGTATTTTTGACCGCTAACCCGGCTTCATATCGTACCAATTGTGTATTGTTATTCTGTTGCGAGAGATGCATACACATAACCAATTCAAGTTTATCATGATCCAACTCTTTTAATATCCTTTTAGATTCAATATTATCCATATGCCCCTCTTCCCCTGCAACCCTTTCCATCAATTCCGTAGGATATTTTTGATTTTCTGTTAATTTCACTAGGTCATAATTAAATTCAAAAAGAATCGCAGTAGCTCCAAAACAATGCGCCATGGCCTCTTCAGGAATACATCCGGTGTCAACAATATACAGTAAAGAAAAATCTTGATGCTCTATCCGGTAGCCGACACATTTTTCATCATGTGATAACCGGAAGGGCATAATTTTGATGCCGGTATTGCGAATATGTATCTCTCTTTCAGGCACAACATTGCCGCCAGCTTCAGAATATATTCGTATATTATTCTTACGGAACATCGGCAGGGCCTGCACATGGTCTCTATGCTCGTGCGATATAAAAATGGTTTTAATATCTTCTATATTTTTGTCGATACAGGCCAGCCTTTTTTTGATTTCTTTATATGAAAATCCCGCATCTAAAAGCATTTCGTACCCGTTAATTTTCAGGTATGTGGAATTTCCTTTTGAACCGCTGCCAAGAACGCATAGCTTAACCATATTTTACTCCCTTAAAATTAAAAGGGGTGATCTCGCATCGTTCACAACATCACCCCTTTTAATCAGCAATAATATTAATTAAAAATCATCCGGGTCAGATTTATCGGTGGGAGCATTCGGTGTGTCAGGCTCTACAGTTTCCCCTGCAAGCTGATCATGTATAAGATCCATGCTTCTCCTGTCTTCTGTAGAAAGCTCTTGAAGTGCTGAAAAAACAGGAAGGTAAGAGTCTCCTGAATCCCCAATTCTGGCATCCACGTTAACGGTGAATTTAAAGCCCCATGCCGGGATACGTTTTGCTGTACCCCTTAATTTTAGCATGGAAATAATTTTGCGGGCAGGTTTTAAAGCTGTGCTTTTTAGGCTGAACCAGCATGGCATATATGATTCAAAATCCAACACAAGAAAATTCCAGGTTTCCTGGCATCGGGGGGGCTTTTGCTTACCGGAATTACTTTTTGCCCATTTCCCATAAGTGCATTCTGAACATTTGTCAGCCATTGTTGTGAATTTGTCGGATGTTTCAGGTGTTATAAAATTCTGGCTTTTGCATAACGGCTCAGAATCTCTGCTGAAATCTTCAGGGAACAGGACTCTGCTTTTGTTCAATTTCAATAGCACTAATTGCATTTCGTCCACCATATCGCCTGTGACATCGATGAATAATTTCCCTGCAACATCCCCAGGTGATTGTTTTTGCCCTACTTTCAAACGTGGAATAATAAGATCATCTTGTGTGATCTCTCCCATGCCATCGTCAAATGGTTCGGTTTCTTGCGTAGTCATTTCTGTGCTGGTGTTGGCCACCGGCAATGTTCCCTGATCTTCTTCAACAACTTTTTGTTTTCCTTCAACAACTTCATCTTTCTTTTTAGTCATAATATCAACCTTCCTTTGTTTTTATTTTTATATCCATTTTAAGTGTTTAAAATTATTCTGAATAATTTCTGCCAATAATGCCTTTGCGTTTTCTTTATTGCAAAATTCTGAAAGTTCCATTTCAGTAGCCTTAATGTCCGCCGCCAATGTTTTTTTTGCATGTTCTGCTTTTTCTTTAGCAATCCGCTTATCCTCAATCTCTTTTTCAGCAGCAATCCGCTTATCCTCAATCTCTTTTTCAGCAGCAATCCGCTTATCCTCAATCTCTTTTTCTTGCCGTTCTTTTTCCTCCTTTTCTCTTAAAAGCTTAATACGTGCTTCTTGCTCACGCTGTTCTAAATCTGCTCTTTCAGTAAGTATTCTCTTATCCTCAGCAGCTTTTAAAGCTATTTTTCTTCTGCTTTCAGCAAGTTCTAACCCCCGTTGTTTTTCTTCGATAGATTCTTGGTCATCTTTTAATTTCTTTTGCGCCGCCGCTAATTCATCAGCCTGTTTTTTATTTTCCTCCGCAACCCTGGCATTTTTTTCAGTCTGTTCTTTCTGCCTGATTCTTTCTTGCTGTTCCCTTTCTTCCTCTGCTTTTTCAGCATTTTCAGTCTGTAGCTTCATTTTCAGGAGTTCCGCCATCCTTGCCAGCGCATCGGCCTTTAATTCCTCCGCTTTTTCGGTTCGTTCCTCTGCCCACTTCAGATCATCAATTTCGATACCCTCTTTAATTTCCTGAAGCTGCGTAGAGCCCGACATAATATGTTGTGATACAATGCTCCGCAATCTTTCCATGCCCAGCTCAATTTTGTCCTGCCGCTCTTCTTCTTTCCGCTCTACCTCCCTTTTTTTAATTTCTTCCGCTGTGTCAAAAGTGGTTTTTTTATCTTTCATTGGTTGCCTGATCGCTACCAACCTATTTTTAAGGGTCTTGGCCTTGCTATTGTTGCCTGACATATAATCAAGTGCATCCCGGTTTAATTCTTTTCGCCTGTTTTCTACCTGTGTGCCCATTTTCCCAACAATAGAAATCCCAGTTTTGACAAATTTATAATTTTCCTTATCTGACAGGTCTTCAGGCACAACGGCGTATTTTTTCTCCGCTGCCTGAAGAATCTCCTCAGTTACAGGATATGAAATTGTCTGCATCTTAAAAGGTTGTTGTTTTAATTCAATAACAGCGTTTTCTTCAATAGGCATGTTTTCTTTAATAACAGCGTTTTCTTCCATGATTATTCATTCCTTTATATATGGTCTATTTTAATTTCTCTCTACGTTAAAATTTCTATACTATTCCACTCCTTTTTCTTTCATTTTTTTCATCTCATCTTCCGAGACAAAAATATTCCTTCCCATACGGATTGTCTTGATTTTTTTTTGTGCAATTTTTTCTCGTACCCAAATTGCGCTCATTCGCAATTCTTTAGCTGTTTCTTCAATGGTATAATTCATATAAAAACCTCCTTTTTATTAATTTTGAGGCATCATAGAATATATAAAAATTAAAGTCAATAGAAAAAAACATTAAAGAAAATAAAAAAACATTAAAGAAAATAAAAAAACATTAAAGAAAATAAAAAAACATTAAAGAAAATAAAAAAACCCTTGACAAACAAAACTGGATATTGCATGATGCATCTAATGTTTAAGAAACTTACACAGAATGCCCGTTTAGGAATTAACAACATCAATACGTACTTATACAGACTTTTTTCTGTATAATAACTTCGTTATCTGTAAAGGAAATTATAAAATGTATCTTTTTATTTTTGAAAATGGTGAGATTAAAAAATCTACGACATTCAGTGATTGTGATGCAGAGGCATGTGATGCAGGCATTTTAGATGTTATTAAGATAAATGTTGTAAATCCAAAACAATATGGTTGTGGCCAATGGCATTTTATCGATTACATTGACAGATAACCAATT
>Ga0190307_1000575_pt1 | contig 10386 bp, 13 predicted proteins | sample 48700745_MG_FD_161653 | JGI IMG/M metagenome (GOLD analysis project Ga0190307, IMG submission 161653) | Hydrothermal vent sediment bacterial communities from Southern Trench, Guaymas Basin, Mexico - 4870-07-4-5_MG | ecosystem: Environmental > Aquatic > Marine > Hydrothermal vents > Sediment ... | reverse complement strand
ACTGAAAATAGGTTTGTTGTATTGTCCTTTTTGTTATTCCTTGTATTGGACTACTATTCCTGAACAATATAGGGAGAGACGGAAAGATGAAAAAACTGAGTGATTGGATAGATAAGGAACGTGTTTCACAAGAAATAAGAAACTTGCAAACGAACATACGTCTCTTAAAAGAAGTCCTTGATAATAAGTTAGAATACGTTAGACTTGAAATAACTTATCATAACCGGGATAAGTATTTCGGTACCTACTTTCCAGAAGATGATTACTATCTTTCGATAGTTGTAGATTACTGTGATGATTATAGAAGAAAATTGATAGCTGCGGACGAAATACTTAAAGAAGAAAGCCACGAAGGTGATTATTATTCCTTTAAAGTGAAGAATGGAGGAGTCATAGTTTCGCCACCTACGGTTTCAAGAAAAGAATTTAGGGAAATTACCGAATCCGAAGATGAACGGGATATACGTCAACTCATAAAAGAAATCTATAAAATTTCACGAAGGCTGAAAAGTGCAAACGACACAATAGATAAGTCTTCCCGTATGTTAGATCTTCAGAAGAAATTCAAAGTTGAGTTTCAGGATAAGGAAAAGATTGAGGAATTGAAGAAAGGACTGGCTAAAATAACCAAGTTAAAGAATGAGTTAATTGCTCAATTGCAGATTAGAAAAGAAGAACTCAAACAGAAATTTGGAATAGATATAGAAGAACTCCAAAGAAGGATACAACGAACACGTTAAGATGAAAATGTACAAATGTCTGCGGTGCGGTGCGACAGGAAGCTTCTATGTTTTTCGGGGAGCAAGTGAAGACAGTCAGTATTTAAAATGTTATAGATGTGGAAGCATGAATATCGTAAGCTATGAGGAGGATGAAGAAATATAATGAAAAACATTCAGTTCCGAAATCCTGTATTTCATACAGGGCTAAATTGCACAGTAAGACAAGGTTATAAATGGGCACGCTTAAAGATTGGAGAAAAGGTGCTATTAGATAAAACTAAAGAGGCTATCATCGAAAAGCTTATGATTACACAATTTAAAAATATAAAGGATGAAGATATCGAGTGTGAACACGATCCGATTTGTAGAACAAAAAAAGACCTTTTCAAAGTACTTTGCAGAACTTATCCAGAATTCCATGTTAATACTGTTGTTACTATAGTTTATTTTGAGGTCATTGAAGCGTGAGATTCTAATGGACTGGCAAGAGTTACAGGAAAGATTGATTGAAAGTGAGTATCATTATTTTCACACAGACCGAGGAGTGTTACTCTTAGGGGATTGTATCAATATCCTAAAAGACTTGCCAGACAAGTCTATCGATTTGATCCTCACGGATCCTCCTTACGCATTGGGAAAGGAGTATGACGTTTACGAAGATACTGAAGAAAATCTCAAATCTCTTATAGAAGAATTCATGCCACAGGCTCTACGAGTAAGTAAAGCTATGCTACTTACCTGTGGTCTCACTAATATCTCTCTTTATCCTCCTCCCCGCTGGATTTTAGCTTGGGTTTATAAGACGACAAACTCAAGAGGTAAATGGGGATTTGCTCAGTGGCAACCAATCCTTGCGTATGGCGTAGACCCATACTTGAGAGAGGGACTTGGAGCGAGAAGTGACGTCATAGAAGCAACAGGATTGGATAATCAAACTTATGATCACCCCTGTCCTAAACCCATCAAGTTTTGGGAAAGATTGTTGTTACGCGGAAGTCCTAAAGAAGGGGAAATTATTCTTGATCCGTTTGCAGGTTCAGGTGTAACCGCAGTAGCCTGCGAAAAACATAATCGTAGATGGATATGTATTGAGATTTCTGAACATTATTGTGAAGTAATCCAAGAAAGAGTATTGGGTCACGATAAATATCAAAAAACTCTTGAGGACTTTTGAATGATGAGGTGGGAAGAGTTGAGAAAACAATTGATTAGGAGCAGATTTCATTATTTTCACACAGATAACGGTGTGTTATTAAATGGTGATTGTTTAAAGGTGATGAATGAGCTTCCGAGGGAGGAAATTGATTTGGTATTAACTGACCCACCGTACAATATCGGGAAAGATTATGGAAGTTATAAAGATAACAGAAGAGACGGCGATTTTTATAAATGGATTGAAAGCATATTCGTTTTACTAAAGGATTTACTGAAAAATAGATGTCATTTGGTTTTTACTTGTGCTCAGAAACAAATTTGGTTTTATAAGCCAATGTTAGAAAATCATGGTTTTACATTTAGACACTTAGCTATATGGCACAATCCTAAACGGAAAGCAGGAAGTTATCCGGGTCAATGGTCCTACTCTTATGAACCAATAATGGACTTCACAAAGGGAAAATTTAGAAAACTTAATAATAAGAATTCAATAGGATTTACTGATGTGTGGATAGAAGAACCGCCACGTCATGTAAAGCATCCAGCCAAAAGACCTGTTAGATGTTGGGAAGATTTAGTTAAATTGCTCTCAAATGAGAACGACCTAGTATTAGATCCATTTTTAGGCTCGGGGACAACCGCTGCGGTGTGTGAGAAGTTAAATCGTAGATGGGTTGGGATAGAAATAGAAGAGAAATATTGTGAAATGGCTCAAGAGAGAGTTTTAGGACGAGATAAGAATCAAAGAAGTTTGGAGGAGTTTTTATGATGGAACTTGTGAATGCTTCTCTTATTGGCTCAAGAAATTCGAGACCAACCGTTAAGCTTAAATTTAGAGAAGGTTGGAATGTCACGTACTCTGTAAGGAAGGGAGAGTATCCTTATTTCTATGTCAAACCTGAAGAGGAAATTCTCTTCCCAATTATTAAACGAGAAAGTGGATTCGTGTCTTATACCGGAGAGCCTTTGGACAAAATCTCATTCAAATCAATAGAAGATCTCAAAAGAGGAAAGAGGAATGTGGACTTCAGTGCAGAAGCAGATATTCCATACTTGACACGCTATCTCGTAGATACAGGCTTGACGTACGGTCTTAATAGAAGGATACTTTATTTTGATATTGAAGTAGAGAGAGACAATGGTTCTCTCGACACAGAAAATGCTCCTCTTCCGGTTACTGTGATTGACGCTTACGATAGTTTCACAAAGAAGCACTATCCTTTTGTGTTAGAGGATTATGCAATAGAGGGAGTGAAGGCTTTTGTGTTTAAGAATGACGAACAGCTCATAAAATCCTTCTTATCCTTTTGTGAAAGATTAGATCCGGACCTGATTGTTGGATGGAACTCAAGTAATTATGATCTTCCTTACCTCTTTAATCGTTCAAGAAATAAGAAAATGTTTCGAGATTATCACGACGAACTCACCATAGGAGAAAGTCAGCCACTTGACTTAATGCGAGCGTATAGAGAATTTGGAGAGCGAGGAGGAAGATACTTCTTAGACCATGTGGCTTTCCTCATTTTAGGAAGACGGAAGGATAAGTCGCTTCCTGAACTTCTTCATTGTATAGAAGACGTCACTCTCACTAAAGAAATAGATGAAGCACTCAAGCTGACTCAATTGGTTTTCTCTTTCCAAAATCTCGTTCCTCTTAATACCATAGATATAATGAACAGAAGTTCGATTATCGAAGCCTACCTCCTAAAGAAATATCACAATAAGTATGTTCTTCCGAATAAAAGACATGCGTCACATACGAAGTACAAGGGAGCACTCGTCAGAGATCCACAGAAGGGTTTACATAGAGATGTCACTGTCTTAGATTTGGTCAGTCTGTATCCTTCGATAGTAATGCACTTTAATATCTCTCCTGATAGAGACATTAGGAATCCAGGGATACTTACAGAGACAATCAAAGAAATATTTGAACGGAGGCTCGAATACAAGAAGCTATACAAGGAAAGAGGCGACACTCAGAGTCAAATATGGAATGTGTCCTATAAGTTCCTTCTAAACGCGTGCGTTGGGATGCTGGGATACGGAAAGTCCAGATTCTACAATAGAGATTTAGCAGCGGAAGTCACAGCTTATGAACGTAAAATCCTAACTTTCATTTGGGAATATGTGGAAAACAAAGGTATTCCTATACTTGCAGGGGACACGGATGCGCTTATGATTACTCATCCTCACCCTGAAGAAATTATGAATGAAATTAATGATGAACTTCACTCAAAGTGGGGTCCTGAGTTTAACTTGGATGTAGATAAAAAGTTTAGGGTCCTCTTCTTGTATAATAAGAAGAAGAACTATTTCGGGATTACAGACGAAGGTAAGCTGAAGATAACGGGAACGGTAGTGAACAGAACGTCTTGTCCTCTATATATCAGGAACAAGCTTATGACGGCATTCGAGTTAGTCTTAAATGGAAAATGGGATGAACTTAAAGAAATCAAATCACAGATTAGAACTGAAATAAGAGAACAGGACGTGATGGATGTGGCAGAATGGGTAAGATTGTCTTCGACCTCACCTAAAGTTGAAACTGCCCATCTCAAGGCAGCGAAGAATAGACTTCGATTATATCGTATTCCCTTCCACTCGGGTGAGAAGTTGCCAATTGTTCCTACAAAAGTGGCATCAATAGGAAACTTAGCCATCCATGAGAACATAACAGATGACCTTCCCGAAATAGATTATGACGCCATTTTGGTGAAATGGTTTTATAATCCTCTGAAAGAAATAGAGGACACCCTGTCTCAAACAAACCTTAATGGATTTATATAGGAGGAGAAAATGAAGGTTGTACTGAGTGGAGATTGGCATATTGGTCAGGGAGAAATCTCTCCTGAGATGATAGCAGAGATAGCTAAGAGATACTGGAACGGAAAGAAAGTGATTTTGATGGGAGACCTCATTGATTGTGGAATCGACAGGGGAATGCAATTTGATAACGAAATCCAACCACAGTCTCAACTTCGATGGGTCAAGATAATCACAGATAAATTGGACGTCGTAGGTTACTGTCTTGGAAATCACGAATACAGAGTCTTCAACGAAGTTGGTCTTAATGTCTACGAAGAGTATTTAGGAAAGCCAACCCACAAGGTTGAAATAGATGAAGTGGAATTCTACTTTGCTCACGGAAGAAGCGCTGCAATGGATATATTTACAGAACATCGAAGACTCCTTCAGTATATTGATGCGGATGTTATAGCGTTAGGACACAATCATACACTCGCTAAACTCGATGTACTACGTGAAGATAAGAGAATCACACTTCTGCGAACAGGTTCTTTAGCACGAGGACTTCGATATGCGATTGAGATGTCTCTTCCACCTACCATTAATGGGTGGGCGGAATATGACACTCGGAAGCGAGCAGCAAAACTAATGATGATTGACAAGAATGGAGAAGTTCATGAAATATAATTATAAAGATAGGAGGTGTAGGTATTAAGATGGAAGGAACTGAAGGCGAGAAGAAAGAAATGGTTTTGATTTTCCACAGGGACAACAAGGGAAATGACATTGCTCGGTTACCTAATGGTAAGATAGTCCTTCATCACAGAAAGGACACGTGTCCAGTCGTGGAGGGGATTGAATACAAATGTCTCGTAGAGGAAAAAGAACATTGGTGTTTTGCTTGGATTGAGGGACCAGTTTATTATCCCAGAATTATAGTTAAGTCGGACAGAAGCTGCATAGGAATGGAAAAGAGTAAAACAAGGAGACTCTATCCTGATGTGTATGCAGCCATAAACGACTTAAAGAACAGGACGAATCGGTCCTACATTCTGTTAATCGTTAATGAGGAGGTTCAAAATGGAAATTAAAGAAAAGGAAGCAGAGGAAGAAGGAAAGTTTGCTTGTCTGGATGACTTCTTGAGGTATCAAGACCTGAAGGATGGAATAATTCACATCACTGGAGAGTTGAACAAGTATAGAGCGAGGGACTTAGCTCTATTCTGGGGTGAAATCAAAAGAAGATTTAAAGCGGGGGATACTCTTACTATTTATTTGGACTCGGAAGGTGGAGAGGTTCACGGTGCGTTCGCTGTATACGATGCTTTGAGAAGAATATCTAAAGAAGGCGTAAAAATTAGAATTATAGTGGAAGGCTTAGCAGCAAGTGCTGCTGCTATGATTGTTCTCCAAGCTGGAGACGAAAGAATATCTCGTCCTCATGCAACATTCCTCTTACACGAGCCAAAAAGATGGGTATTCTTCAATTCAGAGTCAACTTCTCAGCTTGAGAACGAAGTCACAGAAATGAACAGAATTACGGATTTGATAGTGAAAATCTTAGCTGACCGTTGTGGTAAGACGGAAGAAGAGGTGAGAGATACCATACGACTTAGGGAAGTGTGGATGTCTCCCGAAGACGCTAAGGAGTGGGGATTGATAGACAAAATTGAAGAATAGGAGGAGGGTCATGGAGTCAGTAGATAGACACTTGGAATTGATTCGTAGTATGATTCAACATAAGAATGAAATGTATGGTGACGCATTCCACAAGACGTGGGAAGAGTATGGATTACGTTCTGTTTGCATTCGACTCACAGATAAGATATGTCGTCTAAAGAACTTAGAAAAGAAGGACCTCCATAAGAACTTCCCTGCTATCTGGGATACACTCAGCGACATCATTGGTTATTCTCTATTGGCTCTCACAGAGTTGGAAGAAGAGGACAAGAAAATCTTACAGCATGAGCGAGAGAAACGTAGGACTCACTTCTTGACTGAACCCAGACATTAATATTTGCGACATAACACAATTTTATACTCAGGACATAGAATTACATAACCGTCATTAAAACATTTTGTTCTCGTGCAAATATGAATGTCTGATGCAAAATTTAAGAGTGATATAGGAGGTAAGTCTTATGGGTGTAATTGACCTCATAATGAGAATCTTTGATGGAGCAATAGATGCAGAGGCAGAACTTCAGATAAAGACAGAAGAAGACCCTATTAGACACTTCAAGCTAAAGGAAAAGCTTCGCAAGCAATATCTTGAAAAACTTAGATATCTTCTTTGTGAAGTTCCTGAAGAGTAAACATGAACAAAATAGTTCGGATGTCTAAGGAAGACGAGACCTTTACTGTTGCAGGTGAAGAAAGAGACATTGAAGTGACTCTTCCATTCGTTTGTATTGAGAGGATTCTTCGTTTCCTTAAGTATCTTAGAGATAACAATCTGGATGTTGGTCCTATTAAGTCCCTAACTAAATATATTAAATAATATTAATTATATAAGGAGGATAATTATGAACATAGAAAAATTCCTAACAGGTGGAAACGTAGTGGACGTGAATGCGAACTATTCTCCTGATATAGCAAATGTTAGGAAACAATTAGCATCTGGAGCTGAGTTAGTCTTCAATAAAGAACTCATATCGGAATGGTTTGATAGAGGACGAGAAATATTAGGACGACATGGGAAGGAAATTTACATTCATGACCTTTCAAAGAACATCTTAATGCCGTATTGTTATAGCATAAGTGTTGAGCCTATTCTTGCAGAAGGTTTAACATATTATCCTCACTTTAAGAGTAAACCACCAAAGAGACTGGATTCTTTTATAGCTCAGTTGATTGAGTTCACGTCATACGTAGCTAACAGGACAAGGGGAGCGATAGGCATTCCTGATCTCATATTAGGACTAGCTTATTTCGTAAAGAAGGAAGGTGCAATTTCTCTTAATGAGTACAGGCTCACAGACTATCGTTTCAGAAATGAACTTCAGCGATTGTTTTACTCCTTCAATCAACACCTTCGGCAGGGTGCAGAGTCTCTTTATACTAACATATCGTTCTTCGATTCTTATTACTTGGCTCATCTGTTCAATAAGAATTCTTGGGGACTTGATATAGATGAATTATCTGCTGTTCAGTCAGCGGTCATGAGATGGCATACAAGGGAAGTTGAGACGCAAATGCTAAGATTCCCAGTTATCACTGCGGCTCTCAAGGTAAAAGGTAAGAGAATTCAAGATGAAAAATTCCTTGAGTTTGCAGTCAAACAAAACCTTCATCATACGATGTACAATTTCTTAGTCTTGCCACACCTTGACGCTATCGCTTCTTGTTGTCGATTGATTTCTTCAAAGAAACCGTTCTTTAATTCCTATGGCTCTGGTGGTGTTCAAATAGGTTCTCATCAAGTCGTGAGTCTCAATCTTCCAGGAATCTATCTAAGACACCCAGATACGTTTGAAGAACGCATAAAAGAGAATCTTCAGCTTGCTAAGGAATTTCTTGATTGGCACAGAAAGCTCCTTGAAGAGTATCAGTATCTCGATGCTACATTCGAGTTAGGGCTTCGGTCATTACGAAGGATGTATTCAACGATTGGCATCATAGGTCTCTGGGACCTCAAGCAGTTGATAGGCTTGACTTATTCTTGGGATGATTTGGAAGTTCTCTTAAAGGATATTCGTCGTGTCATCGATGGTTGGGAAGGATTTTACAATTGTGAATTAGTTCCAGCAGAGTCGGCAGCAATCTCTCTCTATGACACAGACAAAGCATACGCAGAAAAACATCAAAAGGACAAAAGCAAATACTACGAAAATGGAAGAATGTATTCCAATCAGATTGTTTCTCCTTGGGTGGAAATGTCCCTTGGAGAACGCGTAGAAATAACAGGAAGATTTTCAAAGTTCTTTGATGGTGGACAAATGATGTTCGTAAATGTTCCTTCAGCGTTCCAGAATGTACATCAGATGAAGAAAATAATAGAAGCGATAGTCAAGAAAGGAGTGCCATACTTTGCCTTCGATGATTACTTGTCCCGTTGTCTTAAACATAATCATCTGACGTTAGGAAACGTAAACGCCTGTCCTATCTGTGGCAGTAAGGATATACTTAAGTTCAGACGGATAGTTGGCTACTTTGTGGAACAATCCAATATGCACGAAAGACGACTGAGAGACTTGCCTTATAGAAAAGTTGACAAGACGGATTGGATATGAGAGAAATAAACTTTGGAGGAACTGTACTCTCGACGATTGACTGGAGAGGATTGAACTCTCTTGTCTTATTCTTGAGAGGTTGTCCTCTCCGCTGTCTTTATTGTCAGAATTTCAAATTGTTTCAAGAACCTAACTATGTTCCCTTAGAGGACGTGAAGTCCCGAATAGAAAAGGAATTAGATTTTGTAGATGCCTTAGTCTTTTCTGGTGGAGAACCAACTCTTCACGAAGAATTCATAGAAGAAATTGGAACATGGATGCACAATGCAAATAAGTTAGTAGGCATTCAGACAAATGGCTACTTTGCTTCAAGCATCAAAAGACTTTTGAAATCTGGAGTTATAGATAAAGTCTTCTTGGATGTCAAAGCTCCTCTTAGAAATAACCCGTTGTGGTTCAAGGTAACTCAAGTTAGCAATGCAGAAAAATCTGTACGGAGTACACTTTCTTCGTGTAAAAATTCAAACACTCCTCTTCAAGTTCAGACCACCGTCTTCAAGAGGTTGGTGGGTGAAGAGGAAGTCCTTCAAATAGCAGAAGAACTCGATAACCTCAAATTCAATGGGGAATACGTGATTCAACAAGGACTATGGGATAACGTTCCCCGTTATGGACGCAAACTCATAAAGAAGGAAGACGAATTTACTCCTGAAGAATTGAGAATTATTGGGAAGAAGATTAAGGAACAATTCCCATTTCCCGTATATGTTAGAACAAGAGAAGGCGAGGAAATGATATGAACGTCAAGCTAATTCAAATAGACGGCAAGCTACCAAATCTCGCTCTTATGAAAATCTCGGCTTGGCATAAACAACTGGGAGACACGGTTGGTTTCGATGTAAACGATCCTGATAAAGTTTACATTTCTTGTATATTTGAATGGAACAGACCTTTAGCCTTGGGTATTGCGAAGATGTTTGACTGTCCAGTAGAAATTGGTGGATATGGAGTAAACACTAAAAAATTACCGAAAGAGATCGAACACGTTATGCCAGATTACGCTTTGTACAATATCGATTATTCAGTGGGATATTTGACACGTGGTTGTATTCGTAAATGTCCTTTTTGTAAAGTGTGGAAAACGGAAGGACACATACAAGAAAATACAGAGTTGGAAGAGTTTTTGCATCCTAACCATCGCAAGGTTATAATTATGGATAACAATTTGCTCGCAAGTGAACGATCACTTCATCATCTTTCCAAGTTAAAAACCCAGAACAAATTAAAGGTTTGTTTTACGCAAGGATTAGATCTAAGATTAGTAGACAAAGAAGTAGCAGATACTCTAACAGATATCGATTACAGAAGTTTAAATTTTAAACGTAAAAGACTCTATGTTGCTTGGGATAACTTAGAAGACGAAAAAGAAATAGAACAAGGAATTCAAATACTAAAAAATGCAGGAATCAAACCACAACACCTTATGTGTTATATGCTTACTTGTTTTGATACTTCATTCGAGGAAGATATGTATAGATTTAAAAAGCTTCGAGGATGGGGCGTAGATCCATTCGTGATGCGTTATAATCGTA
>Ga0190307_1000574_pt1 | contig 10402 bp, 17 predicted proteins | sample 48700745_MG_FD_161653 | JGI IMG/M metagenome (GOLD analysis project Ga0190307, IMG submission 161653) | Hydrothermal vent sediment bacterial communities from Southern Trench, Guaymas Basin, Mexico - 4870-07-4-5_MG | ecosystem: Environmental > Aquatic > Marine > Hydrothermal vents > Sediment ... | reverse complement strand
GATTGAGAGCAATTGCACTCTTTCCTGTTCCAACCGCTCCATGTAAAAACACTATTCTCTTCCCTTCCTTGAACATATCAAGTATTTCTTGCACAACATCTTCTTGTGTTCTTCCATCTGAATAGATTAGGGGAGGCACTAAACTTCCTTCACGATATAAGTTCCACATTTCTCCATCACCTATATACCGTTTGTGATTTCTCCAACACTCAACATCCTCCTCCTCTTCCACTCCTCTCTCTTTCCTATGTTCCATCTGTCATACACCGATGAGTAGTATCCTACCACTCTGGAATACACTTCGCACTCACTTTCACACTGCTCGCATATACGAACCTCACCAGAATATCTCCTTGAGCACTTTCTACACACCGAGTATGTTGGCGAGAGTGTATAGTATGGAAGTTTGAACCTTGTGCAGAGCCAAGTGATAAAGTTTGGCACAATCTCATAACACTGACTTTCTGAAATTCCTTCACCCAGATATACATGAAACACTGTTCCTCCTGTGTATAGCGTTTGTAACTCCTCCTGATGCTTGAGCATATCAATCAAATCAAAGTTACAATCCACTGGAAGTTGTGTTGAGTTTGTGTAGAATGGTGCTTTTGCTGTTCCTGATGTGATAATCTTTCTTCCAAACCTCCTTCTGTCAATCTTTGCCAAACGGTATGAGCATCCTTCTGCTGGTGTTGCTTCCAAGTTGTAGAGATGTCCTGTCTCTTCCTGAAACTCTCTCACTTTGTCACGGATATACTTTAGCACTTTCACTGCAAACTCCTTTCCCTCTTCTTCTGCAATTGAACAGCCAAGAAAGTTTAGGCACATCTCATTTCCGCCAACAACTCCAATTGTTGAGAAGTGATTGTTAAGTGTGTGTAAATACTGTGCTGTGTATGGAAACAATCCTCGCTCAAAGTTTTCCTCTACTACCTCCCTCTTAATCTCAAGTGCTGTCTTTGCAATCTCCAACCTCTCATCCAACATCTCAAAGAAATCACTATCATCCTTTGCAAGAAATCCAATTTGTGCAAGATTGATTGTGACAACACCAATTGACCCTGTGTTATCGTTGTAGCCAAATAGCCCTCCTGTCTTCTTTCGCAACTCTCTCAAATCCAAATTCAAGCGACAGCACATGCTTCTGACATCCTCTGGATTTATCCCTCCACTAATGCAATTTTGGAAGTAAGGAACACCAAACATCCCTGTTGCCTTTGCAAGAACCTCTGCAAATCCATTACTCCAATCAAACTCCTTTGTGATGTTGTATGTTGGGATTGGAAAGCGAAACACTGCTCCGTCAGCATCTCCTTCCACCAACACTTCCAAGAATGCCCTGTTTATCATTTCCCTCTCTTTTTCAAACTCATCATAGGTCTTGTCCTGTGGCACACCACCAATCACCACTGGTGCATTCTTCAAATCACTTGGAGTAGTAATGTCAAATGTGATGTTTGTGAATGGAGTTTCATGTCCAAATCTTAATGCGACATTCAATCCAAATACAAATTCCTGAATTGCTTGCTTCACTTGTGGATATGAGAGGTCATCATAGTAAATGAATGGTGCAAGTAAGGTATCAAATGAATTTACTGCTTGTGCACCTGCCCACTCCTGCGAAATCACTCCTATGAAGTTGAGTAGTTGTCCGAGAGCAGATGTGAAGTGCTTTGGAGGTTTTGACTTCAGTGTGCCTCTTCCTCCGTAAAATCCACTCGTAAGCAGTTGGAGTAAGTTCCACCCACTACAATATCCTCCAATTCCGTGTCCAAGGTCGTGTATGTGGATTTGCCCAAGTAGATGCGCATTCCTCACTTCCTCTGGATAAATAGAGAGGGTGTGTTTTGCAATTGCCTTCTCTGCTATGTATGTCTTCAATCCACCTATGCTTGGTATGCGATTGGCATTCTCATGCACTCTCCATGTCTTCTTGGTGATGTATTCCTCTACTGTTTTCACTTTTATATCACCTCCTACTAAAAGGAAAAATGAGGAGAGGTTTCCTTAACTCTCCTTTACTGATGCAAGTGTTGATATGAGAAGTAGTGCGTAGTAAATCATCGTTATTATTCCCAGCCCTGTGAATGCAAAGACGAGTGGTGCTATTGCTTGTAATGTCGCTTCTCTCCCAACAACAACACCAAACAGAAAGCAGAATATTGGAAACATATACTTTTCCTTTGTCTCTAATCTCTTTCTCATCTCACTCCACCTCACCATTTTCATCACCTCCTTGACCACATGAGAAAGATATACATGTTTGGATTGTATGCTGTGCAAGGCTCTGGACAGATACATCTCTTCTTTTTCTCCTCTTTCTCCTTCTGCTTTTCTTCCTTTCCCATCTGACATCACCTCCTAATGATGTGCTTCTCTATTTCCTCAACATTATCTCTTAATTCCCATCGCATCGGTATCAATCCAAAGAATTCAAAGAGACAGTGAAGTGCGTATGTGATGTCATCATAGAGCCATTCTGGCTTCTCTTTCTCCACTGTAGTGCATTTACCGAGTATGCAATATCCAAGCCACCACATTATGTAGCGACATTTCTTGACATACTCCCACTCCCACTTCCACGCATCCTTTTGGTCTTCAATCACAATCGCTCTTCGCTTCTCCCATGCTTCCCACAGAAGCACTGCATCTATTGAGTAGCGACTTGTCACTTCTATACACTTTCCAAATTTCCACAAACCCTCGTAGCGTTTGTAACGCTTGTCAAACACCTCTGGAGTTACAATTTCAAATCTTATACCCCGCTCCTCTCCACTTCTCACAACACCACAACCTTCTGCTATTGCGTTATATCCTATCACTTTTTATCACCTCCTTCGCTTTCTCTTCCATTTTCACTGCCAAGCCCCAAAATAATACTCCAATCAGCGAGAATTCCTGTGAGATGATGGCTACAGCACTAAGTAAAGCACCATATTGTGGTGAGCCAGAAAGCGTTAAGCCAAGCCCAAGAAGACCTCCAAATACCACTCCATAGAGCGAAGCACCAACGACAAGCAGTTTGCAGTCCCTCGCTCTGAACGCTCTCTTTATCACTTGTCCTGTAAGGTAGAAAAGAGGAAGACCAAGAAGGGCAAGAATAGGAATGACAACAGCATCAGAAAGAGCCATTTTCTTTCTTCACCTCCTTTTCTTTACCTTTTCCACTATGCCTGTAGATGAGAATTAGGGTTTCTACAAGTGTGAAGGTATCACAAACTGCAACTCCAAGAAAGAAAGTGTAGCCGTAAAGTGGTGAAAGAGAAAGAGCCAATCCAACAGCACCAACAATTGCAAATACTATCACACACATAAAGTAGCCAATAGCAAGCAATTCACAATCTCTGTCCTCAATTGCTTTCACTATTACCTTTACTGTAGGAAAGCAAAGAGGAAATGCAACAGCAACAGGAATGAGGACATGAAGAATATTAACCACTCTTCGCTATCACCTCCCTTACTTTCTCTAATGCTTCAATTAGTGCTTTGAGTATTGAGCGGTGGGCAATAAATCTTCGTTCAATTACAAGGACAAAATCACCTGTCTTTTTACTGTATGTGAGTGTAAGGAGAGGAAATGAAGTAGTCTCTGTAAAGCAAATCACTTCAATTTTCTTCAATCCACAGCACTCTTCAGTTATTATTGTTTTGAGATTGTAATCTCTCCTCATAAACTCCGATAATTTCTCCAACACACTTCACCAACTCCTTGTCTCCCCTTCTCTTTGCATCTCTCAATAAACCCTTCAAATACGCAATAACAAACTTAACTTGCTCCACATCACTCACAAGCCCTCACCTTGATAACTTCCGTTGTATATTGAGGCAGAGTTCGCTTTGAAGAAGATTGCTTGCACAACTCTGTAACCCTTGCTTAATGTCATACTCTTCACACCAACATCTCCTGTAGTTAGGAATGGTATGTGTATTGCTACCACTGGTCTCCCTTCATAACCAGGTTCAACAACACCACACTCCACAATCATTCCATTTCTGAACATCGTGCTTCGTGGAAATAGAATGGCGAAAACATCTGAAGGAAGATGAAATTCCTCGTTTAGTCGCACCAATTCCCACTTTTTCCATCCAGCAATCTCTACTCCTTTCTCAATTGACAAATCAATTCCAATCTGCTGTATTTTGCTGTATGGAGAGAGTTTCAGATAACCCTTCTCCACTACCTCCTTCGGATTAATTTGCATCAAACTCATCACCTCCTTCTGGTAGTGGAATTTCAAGAAATTTCCTTCCAAATTCAGTGATTTTGTATTTTCCATTCTCCTTCTTCAGAAGTTCAGTTGAGCAGAGGAATTCAAGTATTGTGTTAATCACTTGCTCTGGCACAAATGAGAACATCCTCATAATTTCTTCTTTCCTCCTCTCTCTTCTGCACTCTTCCATAATCATCTCACAGAGAGGAAGGACATCTTCCATAAACTCTTCCATTACTCATCCCCTCCATACATATCTTCATCTGTGCAACCCATCTCTTTTGCCTCATAGTAGCATACAGCAGGACAGCCCCATGCTTCCCTTGCGATTTCACAGTCTGTCCCTGGAACATCTCTTGGACAACTCCACTTGCACATTCCCTTCTCATCTCTAAATCTGCACTCTATCCACGGTCTTATACACTTCACCGCACATCACCTCCAAACTAATACCACTGTCCATGACCACATTCCTTACATCTTATTATGTTTTCTGCTGTTCTCACATGATAGGTGTATTTGCTACATGAAGGACACCACTCAAACACATCATCTTCAACTTCCTCTTTTTCCATTACCCACCACCTTCCACAAACTCTTTCACATTCACAACTCTCAATTCCTTCCTTCCTTTCTCCTTCACCCAAATCCACAACTCTGCCTTGCAGTTATGAATTTGTGAGAAGTGGAGAATTCTCTGCAACTGCTCTTTCTCTCTTGGTGAAGGATACCATGTATTCTTTCTCGTTCCTTTCACCTCCACCACTTTCACCAACTTTCCTTTGTTGAGGATGAGGAAGTCAGCACCAAAAGAGCCAATTGCTACTTTGATGACATTATCTTTTCCATACTGCTCCATCAACATTTGCTTTGTTCTGTATTCATCACTATATCCTCTTCTCATCCTTAATCACTCCACAGAGCAAGGACATTAACACTACTGCTTCATGATACTCAAGCACTCTTTGATGAATTGCAATCATTCTCACTTCACCTTTCTTACTGAACACAACACTGAAGAATGGAGTATTTGTTGGTGGAATGACATACTCCACCTTCCTCTCTCCATCGTTGAACTTATACTCTCTCACTTTCAACTCCATTCAAATCACCTTCACCCAACCTCAATAAGCCATAGCCAGTGATGTCAAGCCATGCATCCTTCTTCACATTCTTGTCATTTGCAGTAGCAATTCTGCAAATCTTGTCAAGCACTCTGACAAGAATTGCAACATCATGATACTTACTTCTTGGAATACCATTTGGGAAAAGAATGGAGAGGATTTCACTAACCTTCTGGAATGCACCGCCATATTCTCTGTTCTTCTCCTCTACTATGATTGCTACATCAGAGGCAATTTGCTTCAACCTCATATACAACTCATCCAATTTCTCATTCATCTTTCAGCACATCAGCAAAGGCAATATCAAAAAGCCATGTTTCATAGAGAACTGGTGCATCATACTGCAACGCCATGCTCCAATATCTCACTGCATCCTTCTTGAATTCAGGATGCTCTTCTATCAAAACTCCAGGCTTGTCTCTGTATCTTGTGTAAAACAAATACACTCGCTTGATGTGATTTTTCAGAGTTTGCATTATCTTCTTTCTGATGCTCTCCTTCCCCTCCTCTCTTATCATAACTTCACCACAAATAATGTCCACAACTTCATCTACTATTTCTTCTAAATTCAAAGGTCTCGCACTCTCATTCTCACTCTCATCTTTCATTTTCTCACACCTCCTCTTCCACTCTCACTTTCACACCCACCGCCTTCTCCGTGTCCCATTCATACGCCTTCAGCTTCCATACTTGAAATCCAGCTTCCTTCAACATCTTCTCTATCTCTTCCACTTTCTTTGCATCTGTGATGCGAATGTATGCATAAACAAGTGGTCGTGTTGTTTTCGTTGGCTCTGCTATAACCTCTCCTTCCTCTGTGATATTGAAAGTGAAGCGTTCTGGTGTTGCCACCTCTCCAATCCATCGTTTGAACTCATCTAAACTTCCAAACACCTTTCGTGGCATTTCTCCTCACCTTTAGCAAAATAAAAGGAGAGGAGAGAAATTAGAAGTCCCACTCAATTCTCGGTGCAATTATGAATACTGCATCACACCCATTTGGACTTGCATACTGAAGCAGAGCAGGTTTCACTTCCTTTGAGAACTTGCACAGAACATAATTGCTCTTATCGCATACTGAAAGAATTTTTCGCAGATATTCATATGAGAGAATGACTTTGCACTCCGCCTCTCCTTCCTCTGCAAATTTGAGAAGTGTTGTTGTCTCATACTCTCCTTCAACATCATACTGCGTAATGCTCACACCATTCTTGTAGCACTGAAAGACAATATCTGCATCCTTTATCATCAGTGCATTCAACAATTCTGACACTTGCAGCTCATAGTTATAGTTGTATTCAAACTTTGGCACAATTTTCAAATCATCTGAAATTTCAACAATCTTTGAGATGTCCTTCCTTCCTTCTCTTGCAAGTAGTGGTGCAACTATTTTCTTTGTTGCTGACTTCATCTCAAATTTCTCCTTTGTGACTTTTACATGAATGTCATCCTTCTCCATGTGCGTGAGCAACTTGCTAACTCTGTCCGCTTCTATCCACAACTTCTCTCGTTTTGTTTTTGGTGCTTTAAGCAGAAAGTCCGCTGAAAACACTACTGCACTCAACATAACATTCGCAGGGTCAACATTCACCGCTACAAGTCCCTTCTCCGAAGCAGTGAAGGAGATTTCATCAAGCAAACCGCCTGCACTTGCAAGGTTTATGAACTCCAATAGAGCATCTCTTGTGATGTCAAACTCAATCACTGGCACTCTCTCCTTCTCCTCTTTCACTTCTTCACTCTTCTCTTCCTCAACTACTGTCTCCTCTTCACTCATTTCTTCCATACTCTCATTCATTTCCTCAAATCTCTCCTCTATTTCCTCCATTTTTCTTTTCTCACCTCCTTTCAGAAGAGTTTGGACTGTGAAGAGGAAGAAAGAGAAACACCAAGAGCGTCAAAAACAGGCTCAATCCTCTTCAAAATATTCACATCCTCCATCCTCTTCCAGTCAATTTCAATTTCAAGTTCATCAATTGGCATTTCCTCATTAAAAACGAAGACATCCGTTGGTGGAAAACCCCTTATACCCTTCACATACAGCATTAGCACTTTGTCTCCAATTGTGAAGTTTGCTCCCAAGTATTTGTTTGCATACATCGCACCTCTGATGTGAGGGGCATTTGCATCATAATGTTTCAACGATTTGTGAATTCCCTTCGGAATGGCAATCTCTGCAAGATTTCGCTCTCTCATCTCTTTCCTCTTTGTGCTTAAAAATGCAAGCAACTCCTCCCTTGAAACTCCATCATACAAAATCATTCTGAACAGTTCATTCATCATCTCACGAGTGAAGAGTGAGTAATCGGTCCTCACATTCTCAAATCCTCTCACTACCATATAGTCACACTCACCTCCCTCATACACAACTCTCATAGCATATCGCTTCTTCACTCCTGTGAGCAAAATCTTTTCCACATACTTCTCAAACTTCAGTTTGAGTTCAACATCATCAACACCATATTTTGTTCTGAAATACCTTGCAATTTCGTTATTCAATACTTCCTGAAACTCTGAAACTCTCTCAAATGGTATCTGCACATAAATGCTGTCAGTGTCAGAAAGCACTACCTTGTATCCATACTTTGATGCAATCTCCTTTGCAACTGTTATTCCCTCTCTTCCAAGTGCTGTAATTGCTTCCGCAAGTTCCACTCTGAACAAGCGAAAGCCACTGAAGCCAAAAACACCATACACAGCATTTGTCAATCCTTTTATTGCCTGTTTCCGCAGGTCCAACGAGTGATATTCCTCACTTCCAACAGGAACTTTTCGCATTTCCTCCTCAATTTCATCTCTCATTCTGAAGAACAGTGAAAGCAAGTGCTGTGCAATTCCTTTTCGCTTTCTCACTCTCACCTTTCTTCTGCCTGTATCAATTTCCAGTTCTCCATCCTTTGAGAGATTTTCAGGTGAGAGGAAAAAAGTATGAATAATATTGGGATAATATCGTGAGAAATCAAAGACAGCAACATTCCTGAAGATGCCTTTCCCACAGACATCTACAATTGCTCCCTCATACTTCTCTTCCTTGTTCTTATTAGTTTTCGTTGGAAGCACTACTCTCATCTCACGAGCAATTCTCAACAATTGAGTGTCAATCAGCACTGAATATGAGAAACACCTTTCAAGTGCCTCAACTCCCACTGCTGTTTTGAGCGTGTGAAAGAATTTGATAATCTTATGCTTCTCATCAATCCTCTTCACATCTCTCACATCATCACGATTGTATTCAAGAAACTTTTGCCTGTCCTTCTCCCATAAGTGCCTGACATCAGCGAAACTCTCTCGCTTCTCTCCAAACTCAAACTCAACTATTCGCTTCAGATGATATGAGGGTTGGTGATAAAGTTTCCTGTATGCCTCATATAAGTCAAACACCTCAAAAGAGGATGTATCAAGATAAATTTCATTATGCTCAAACCGCTTCAATAAGTATGGATAATCGTATTTTATGATGTTCCATCCTGTCAAAATATCAGGCTTTAGTTTCCACAACATCTGAACAAAGAATTTCAGGAGCATCTCCTCTGTTGGAAAGGAGATTACTTTCCAATTCCTCTCATTCACTTCCTTTTCAAACTTCACTGTGAGTGTGTAAATCACATCTGTTTTGTTTGTTGTGAATGAGAGTGCAACAATCGGCTCTGTTGCCTTCTCTGGCTCAATAAACTTCTCTGAAACAACCTCAATATCCAAATACAATACCACAGGCTCAATATCTACTTCAACAGGTTTAATCTCTCTCCAACTTACTGTGCCAAACTGTGGAAACTCCAATCCTGATTTGATGCCTGTATCAATTAGAAATCTTCGCACAAATGGAATGTCCGCCTCATATGTTTTTCCATACTTCTCTCGCTCCTTTGGCACTTCTGAAGGGTCATCCACTACAATCCTTCTCACCTTCTCACCAAACAAACTCTTGTATTCACCACTTGCATCTTGAACATAAAAGTATGGAAAGAAGTCATCTACATACACCTTCCTCTTCTTTCCATCCTCACTCCTAATCCACATCATAATCCTTCTTCCATACCTGTGTATTGTTATAAGCAATCCTCTCATCCTCCTCACCTCCACAAATACCACCATCCACATCTCTTGCATTTTACATATTCTCGTAACTTACTACAAGAAAGAGGAAGATACTTGTGCTGGAAAATGTGGTGAATTTGATAACGAGTTTCCTCAATATCAAAATCATCCCAAAACGAGAAGTAGCGTATGAAAATCCCTAATACATCCTCCTCACTAAATCCTGCACACATCAACTCTGAAACAAAGTCAAATCGCAAAATGTGTGCAGGCTCTGAACTTGTGAGTAGTTCATCAATAACACATTCACGCACAAGTTCTCTTATTATATCCATACCTATTTCTCCCACATTCTCTGCACTCTGAACGGAGTAATTATTGTTGGTATGTCGTATTGTCTGTATTTGCACCTCATCAGCAATATCAATCACTGTTCTATCATCCCTTTCAATTCCATCAATATCTCTTACTGACCTTGCCCTCCTCACTATATCCATTATATCATACCTTGCGAGTTCTTCTTGTGTTAGTGGTATTGCATAGTGATGCGATGAATGTAGTGTATTTGGAACACGAAGCATTCCCCGTATATTTCCAAAGAAGTGAGTATCAACAAACTTTTTTTCAGGAAGTTCCTTTGTGAGTTCCAAGCACAATAACCTTGTGATGCATCTCGCAAACGCCTTGTTCATTTGCTTTGCAGTGAGAAAGGCATAAACATGAAATCCTCTCCTTCCACTGAACACAATAACAGGTTGCAAGTCCAAATCGTTGAGAATTGAACAGAGTTTCAGTGCAACTTTCTTTGCTGTTATGAGTGATGGAGCATCAATATCAAATGCTATTCTGTCAATCACAACTTTCTCATTATCAAGTGCATAAACTCCAGCATATATTTGCTTCTTACTCCACCTTGCTTTGTCAATCTCTTCAAAGAATTCTGAAGTTGTGCAAGTCCTTCTCTGAAAGTAAGAGTTAGAGGGAATACCAATCTCTCGTGGAAAAAATGGATAAAAGAGGAGGTCAGTG
>Ga0190307_1000573_pt1 | contig 10408 bp, 9 predicted proteins | sample 48700745_MG_FD_161653 | JGI IMG/M metagenome (GOLD analysis project Ga0190307, IMG submission 161653) | Hydrothermal vent sediment bacterial communities from Southern Trench, Guaymas Basin, Mexico - 4870-07-4-5_MG | ecosystem: Environmental > Aquatic > Marine > Hydrothermal vents > Sediment ... | reverse complement strand
ATTATTATACACCAAATGGAGTCTGTATAGACAAAATTGGAATTGTCCCTGATATAGAAATACCAGAAATAAAAATTTCGAAAGCTGAAAATTTTAAAAAGAAAGAGAAAATTTTTAGACATTTTCCCAGCCCTGAAGAAGATTTTCAAGTAAAAATGGCTCTTTCTATACTTAAAAATGTAAAAGAAATTTCTAATTTGAGATTTTAATGTTTAATCTAAAAATATTTCTTTTTCTAACACCACCATTATTATTAGCTTTAACAGTTCATGAATTTTCTCATGGTTTTGTTGCGTATGTATTAGGGGATCCTACTCCTAAATTAGCTGATAGACTAACTCTAAATCCTATTAAACATTTAGATTTTTTTGGAACTATTACTTTATTTATTACCCAAGCTATAGGATGGGCAAAACCTGTGCCTATTAATCCTAATTATTTTAAAAATCCTTGGAGAGATATGGCTTTAGTTTCAGTTGCAGGACCTTTTTCTAATATTATCTTAGCTTTTTTATTCGGCTTAGCTTTCAATTTGTTTAATAATTTAAATTTAAACTTTCAAAATTTCGCTATTTCTGAGCCCCTGGCTTTGATGTGTTATCTTGGAGTAAAAATAAACATAGGTCTTGGGATTTTTAACCTTCTTCCTATTCCTCCTTTAGATGGAAGTAAAATAATAGTAAAATTCTTGCCACTTTCTTTAAGAGTAAGCTATTTAAGATCAGAAATTTTTGGCTTTTTAATTATTATTTTTTTAGCTATGACTGGAATTCTTTCTAAAATTATTTATCCTGTTATAACCTTTTTGTCTGATTTTATTTTTTTTCTTACCAATATTTTTTAATTTTGATTTATAATGGAAATTGAAATTCCAGGAAAAGGAAAAGTTAATCTTAAATATTTAGTTTCAGATTTTACAGGGACTCTCTCTATTGATGGAAATTTAGTTCCAGGGGTAAAAGAAAAATTAAATCAGATTGCTCAATTTTTAGAAATTTATATTCTTACTGCAGATACTTTTGGAAAGGCTAAAGAAGCTTTAAAAGAGACTAAAGTAAAAACATATATTTTGGAACCAGAAAATGAAGATTTACAAAAAGAAAATTTTATAAAAAAATTAGGAAGTGAATATGTAATTGCTTTAGGAAATGGAAAAAATGATAGAAAAATGGTTAAACAAGCTAAAATAGGAATTGCAGTTATGCTTGAAGAGGGATGTGCAGTAGAAACCCTTATAAATGCCGATATTGTAGTAAAATCTCCTATAGATGCTTTAAATTTAATTTTAAATCCTAAAAGATTGATAGCTGTTTTAAGAACCTAAAAAATGGATAAAAATGCTTTTATATTATGGTTTTTAACTATTCTTTTCTGGGGTATAACTCCTATTATAGAAAAAATAGGACTTAAAAGTGTTGAGCCTTTACTTGCTTTATTTATTAGAACTTTTTCTGCTTTAATTGGTATTTTCTTAATTCTTCTTTTAAGTTCATCTTTTAATACTTCTTCTTTAAATTTTAAAAATGTGGGAATACTTTCTCTAAGTGGTATTTTAAGTGGATTCTTAGGAATGTTTACTTATTTCTCACTTCTTAAAGCTAAAAATGCTTCCCAAATTGTCCCTTTAACATCTACATACCCTTTAGTTGCAACATTTTTAGCTATAATATTTTTAAAGGAAGAATTAACTCTTTTTAAAATTTTAGGAACCATCTTTATAGTAGTAGGAATATACCTATTGTTTAAAAGTTAATTTATAGATTGTTGAAAATTTTTTAGGGGGTGTTTTTATGGAAAGAACCTTAGTTATGATTAAACCTGATGGAATTGAAAGAAATCTTATTGGTAAGGTAATTAGTATTTTTGAAGAAAAGGGATTAAAAGTAATAGCTCTTAAAAAAGTAAGACTTTCTAAAGAGCAAGCCAAAGCATTTTATATTGTTCATAAAGACCGCCCTTTTTATGAAAGTCTTACAGATTATATGAGTTCTGGACCAGTAGTTGCTATGGTTCTTGAAGGAGAAAATGCTATAAAGAGGGTGCGTGAAATTATGGGAGCAACAGATCCTAAAGAAGCTGAGGAAGGAACCATCAGAAAACTTTTTGGTCTAAATAAAGAAAAAAATACTGTGCATGGTTCAGATAGTCCTGAGTCAGCTTACAAAGAAATTAATTTTTTCTTCAGTGAATTTGAATTAATCTCGGCAGAATAAATGACAGAAAAAGAATGGATAAATTATTTAAAGAAATATCTTTTAGAAAATTCATTAGTAATAAAATCTAAAAATGAAGATTGTGCAGTTATAAAACTTAACAAAAATAAATACCTTCTTTTTACAACAGATGCTTTAGTAGAGGAAATCCATTTTCGGCTTTCTTATACCTCTTTTTTTGATTTGGGAGTAAAATTAGCAGTTTCAAATCTTAGTGATATAGCTGCTATGGGAGGAGAACCTAAATGGGCTCTTTTAACACTTGGTTCCCCCCATCCTATAGAATCCTCATGGATTGAACCATTTATGGAAGGACTTACTATTACTTTAAAAAAATTTGGAGCTTTTTTAGTAGGTGGGGATACAGTAAAAAGTCCTTCCTTTTTCATAAATTTAGCTCTTATAGGACAAACTAAAAATCCAATTTTAAGAAAAGGAGCAAAACCAGGAGAATTTATTTTTGTTTCTAAACCTCTTGGAGAAAGTTCTGCTTTTTTAAGATTTATTAAAAAAATAAATTTAAAAGATATCCCTGAATCTATAAAATTAGCTCATCTGAGACCCGAGCCAGAAGTAATTTTAGGAAAAGAATTATCTAAACAGAAATTAGCTACCTCTATGATAGATATTTCTGATGGACTTCTTCTTGATTTATGGAGAATTTGTGAAGAAAGTGAAGTAGGAGCTGAAATTTGGGAAGAAAGGATTCCTGTAGGTAAATTTGCCATTTTAGAAGAAGCCTTGTCAGGTGGGGAGGATTATGCACTTTTATTTACTGTAAAAGAAGAAAATCTTAAAAAAGTGGAAAAACTGAGCAAAAAATTTAATCGATCTCTTTTTAAAATAGGAAAAATTATTGAAGAAAAAAAATTATATTTAATAAAAGACTCTAAAAAATTAGAAATTCAATCAAGAGGTTTTAACCATTTTGCCAAAAATTAGTAATTATTCCTTATAAGATAGCAAATTTTTAGTTTTTAAAAAATAAAATACATCTTCCTTATTACCTTTAAAAGGACCAAAAGATTCTATTTTTAATGAGGCTGTAGCTGCAGCAAAATTTCCTGCATTTTCAATATCACAAGATTTCAGTCTTTTATATATATATGCAGCTATATAAGTATCTCCACATCCTGTAACATCTATTGTTTTTTTAGGAGGAAAAGCAGGAAAAGAAAAAAATTTGCCATTTGAAAAAATCAAAGATCCTTTTCTTCCAAGTGTTATAACTACTTCTTTAATCCCATATTCAGCTAACTTTATTGCTGCTTTTTTTATATCATTTATACCAGTTAATATTTTTGCTTCTTCTTCATTTGCTTTTAATATTTCTATACAAGGGAGTCCTTCTTCTTTATCTTTCCAATTGATTTTTCTTATTTCACCTTGTTCTACATTTCTTAAAAACCCTTGTATATCTAAGGATATTTTAGATTTTTTTGAAAGATATTTTATAACCTCTACGGGTATATCTTCATTTGTTAGTGGTCCTAAATGAAAAATTTTTGCAGATTTATTTAATACATCTTCAATAGTAAAAGGTTGAGCTATAGCTCTTACTTTTTGTATTCTAAAATTTAGGGTATCATTATAAATATTTTCAAAAATTGTTGTCTCTTTACTATTTGTATAAAAAACTTGAATGTTATTTTTGAACAATTCATCTAATAAAATTCTATCTTCATTTTTAAGTTTTGTAATTAAGCATATATTCAAATATGGATCTAAATTTCTTAATGCTAAAGTAAAATAATAAGCTACACCACCTGGTAGTTCTTTTTTATTTTTTTCTATTCTTATTATATCCTTTGTTATATGTCCAATAACACAAATATCAAACATGATCTTATATAGAGTTTAGTTTGAAACAATCCGCTCTGTGATTCTCCTCAAGACATTACATATTCAAGATTTTATTTTACATACTTAATTTAACATAAATTTGATTCAAATTAAAAAGAAGGGGTAAAGGGAATAATCCCTTTACCCCTCAATTATTTAATTTTATCTTTTACTTTTCGACATTAATTTTAATTACTTTTTTCTTCTCTTCTGGTTTTTTAGGTAATACGATTTTTAATACACCATTTTTATAAGTAGCAGAAATTTTATCTTCTTCTATTTCACAAGGAAGTTGAATTGATCTCATAAAACTACCATAATATCTTTCCATTCTATAAAAATTTTCTTTCTTTTCCTCTTCTTCTTTTTTCTTTTCTCCTTTAATTATCAATACATTGTCAGATAAACTTATTTCCATATCTTCAGGTTTTACACCTGGTACATCAACTTTTACAATTATTTCATTATCAGTTTCTGAAACATCAACAGCAGGTATCCATTCTATACTTTCCCATTTTTCTGATAACAAACTTTTACCAAAAAAATCTTGCCATATACGATCCATTTCTTTTTTTAATTCTTGTATTGGACGCAAAAGAGTTAAATCTGCCATATTCATCACCTCCTTTATTTTTATTTTTACTTTTCGTGTTAAAAAAATAATCATGCTCTAATTTTTTTCAAGTAGGTATAATTAAAACACTTTTTGTATAACTTTATAATAATTTAGCAATTATTTACACCTTTAACTATATTGAAACTTCAATAATCGTATTTATTTTTTAATTAAAAACTTTTTAATTATGGAGGTTTAAGCTATGAAACTTGATAAGTTTACTTTTAAAGCTCAAGAAGCCTTACAGGAAACTCAGCGTTTAGCTGAGGCTTATAATCATCCTCAATTAGAACCAGAACACCTTTTAAAAGCTTTAGTTGAACAAGAAGGAGGGATAATTCCTATAATTCTTGATAGATTGGGAGTTAATTCAAAAATTATTTCCTCTGATTTAGACGAGATTTTGGAAAAATTGCCTAAACTTACACATGGAGCTTATCAACTTTATCTTTCCATATCTTTAAAGCAAATTCTTGATAAGGCAGAAGCCTTAGCTAAGGAAATGAAAGATGCATACGTTTCTACAGAACATCTTTTTTTAAGTATTATTGATAGTCCAACAAGAGCTGGAGAAATTTTAAGAAGAAGAGGGATTACATTCAATAATGCAAAAGATGTAATTATGAAAATAAGAAAAGGACAAAGAATAACTGACCAAAATCCAGAGGAAAAATATCAAGCTTTGGAGAAATTTGGAAGGGATTTAACTGCTCTTGCAAAAGCTGGTAAATTAGATCCAGTGATCGGGAGAGATGAGGAAATAAGAAGAGTAATGCACATTCTTTCCAGAAGAACCAAAAATAATCCGGTGCTTGTTGGAGAACCAGGTGTTGGTAAAACTGCTATTGTAGAAGGACTTGCCCAAAGAATTGTTGCAGGAGATGTGCCGGAAGTTTTGAAAGATAAAAGAGTTATTCAGTTAGATCTTGGTGCTTTACTTGCAGGAACAAAATTTAGAGGTGAATTTGAAGAAAGACTAAAGGCTGTTTTAAAAGAGATTCAAGCAAGTGAAGGGGAAATTATTCTTTTTATAGATGAAATACATACTCTTGTTGGAGCTGGAGCTGCAGAAGGAGCAATGGATGCAGCCAATATGCTTAAACCTGCTCTTGCAAGAGGAGAATTGAGATGTATTGGTGCAACAACAATTGAGGAATATCGTAAACACATAGAAAAAGATCCTGCCTTAGAGAGAAGATTTCAACCTGTTTATGTAGATGAACCAACTCCAGAAGAAGCTATTGCTATTTTAAGAGGATTAAAAGAAAAATATGAAGTCCACCACGGAGTTAGAATTACAGATAATGCTATTATTGCTGCTGTTATGCTTTCTCACAGATATATAAGTGATAGATATCTTCCTGATAAGGCTATAGATTTAATAGATGAAGCTGCTGCTAAACTCCGTATAGAAATAGATTCTATGCCTACTGAAATAGATGAAATAGAAAGAAAGATTAAACAACTTGAAATTGAGAAAGTAGCTTTAGAAAAAGAAACTGATCCAAAAGCAAAAGAAAGATTAAAAAAACTCCTTGAACAGTTAAATGAGCTTAAACAAAAAGTTGAATATTTAAAAGCTCAATGGTTGCAAGAAAAAGAAGTGATTCAAAAAATCAGAAAATTAAAAGAAAAAATTGATCAACACAAAATTGAAGCTCAACAAGCTGAAAGACACGGAGATCTCAATAAAGTTGCTGAAATTGTATATGGAATAATTCCTCAACTGCAAAAAGAACTGGAAGAAGAAAATAAAAAACTTGAAGAGCTTCAAAAGCAACATAAATTCTTAAAAGAAGAGGTTGATGCTGAAGATATAGCTGAAATTGTATCTAAATGGACAGGAATTCCTGTAAGCAGGCTTCTTGAAAGTGAAAGAGAAAAACTTTTAAAAATTGAAGAAAGACTAAAGCAAAGGGTTGTGGGTCAGGATCATGCTATCTCTGCAGTAGCAAATGCTTTAAGAAGAGCAAGAGCAGGATTAAAAGATCCATTAAGACCTATTGGCTCATTTCTTTTTATTGGTCCAACAGGAGTAGGAAAAACAGAACTTGCAAAAGCTCTTGCAGAATTTATGTTTGATACAGAAGAAGCTATGATAAGAATTGATATGACAGAGTATATGGAAAAACATTCAGTTGCAAGACTTATTGGTGCACCTCCTGGATATGTAGGTTATGAGGAAGGAGGACAACTCACAGAAGCAGTAAGAAGAAAACCTTATTCTGTAATTCTATTTGATGAAATTGAAAAAGCACATCCAGATGTTTTTAATATTCTTCTCCAAATTCTTGATGATGGAAGATTAACTGATGGAAAAGGAAGAACTGTTGATTTTAAAAATACAATTATCATAATGACATCTAATGTAGGAAGTACTTACTTCCAAGATATTTCTCTTTCTCGCAAAGAAATAGAAGATAGAATTTTTGAACTTCTAAAAGCTACCTTCAGACCTGAATTTTTGAATCGTATTGATGAAATTATAGTCTTTAACAATCTTACAAGAGATGATATAATTAAAATTGTAGATATCCAAATTAAATATCTTAATGAAAGACTTATTGAAAAAGGTATGTTCTTGGAATTAACTGAAAGAGCAAAAGAAATGCTTGCTACTTATGGATATGATCCTGTTTTTGGAGCAAGACCACTTAAAAGAGCTATTCAAAAATATATCGAAAATCCTTTAGCTTTAAAGATTTTAGAGGGTGCTTTTACTGAAGATGATAAAATTATAGCAGATGTAAATGAAGTAGGAGAATTTGAATTTAGAAAAGCTGAAGAAGTGGAAGAATTGAAAAAAGTAGCTTTACATTAAATGGAAAAGTATAAAATAATTTTTTTGGGAACACCTGAATTTGCTATACCCTCTTTAGAAGGTCTTTATGAAAAAGAAAATGTAATAGCTGTTGTTACTCAACCAGATAAACCCAAGGGGAGAGGTTTAAAACCTTCCCCTTCTCCTATAAAAACTTGGGCTTTATCAAAAGGTTTAAAAGTATTAGAACCATTAAAATTAAAAGATTCTCAAGTTATTGAAACTTTTAAAAGTTTTTTACCTGATTTAATTGTTGTATGTGCCTATGGAAAAATTCTTCCTAAAGAACTTTTAGAGATTCCCAAATTTGGATGTTGGAATATTCATGCTTCACTTCTTCCCAAATATAGAGGTGCGTCTCCTATAAATTGGGCAATTTTAGAAGGAGAAAAAGAAACAGGTATTACCATAATACTTATGGATGAAGGACTTGATACAGGTCCTATTCTTTTACAGAAAAAAATTCCTATATTAGAAGAGGATAATGCTATAACTCTTGCTAAAAAATTAAGTCTTTTGGGAAAAGAAGCTATACTGGAGGCGATAGAATTACATAAAAAAGGAATTTTAAAACCTTTTCCTCAACCAGAAGAAGGAATCTCTTATGCTCCAATTCTAAAAAAAGAAGATGGATTTTTTACTTTTGAGGAATCTGCAAAAATAATAGAAAGAAAAGCTAAAGCCTTTTTGCCCTGGCCTGCTGCCTTTACTTACTATAAAAATAAACTTCTAAAAGTTTTTTCAGCTAAAGCTATACCTATAGAACATAAAGAAAAACCTGGAACTATTTTAGATATAAATAAAGAAGGAATACTTGTTGCTACTTCTGAAAATGCAATTTTATTAAAAGAAGTTCAGTTAGAAGGCAAGAAAAAAATTTCTGCTTATGAATTTGCTTGTGGTCAAAGACTTAAAGCAGGTGCTCTTTTAGAGTAAGATCTGGTATTTTCCCTTTATGTAAAGCTTTTAAAATAGGAGAAGCAATAAAAATGGAACTATAAGTTCCTACAATAAACCCTATAGTTAAAGCTAAAGCAAAATCTCTTATTACAATACCTCCGAATATAAGAAGGCTTAATGACCCAAAAAGTGTAGTGATAGTAGTAATAACTGTTCTTGCAAGCATTTCATTTATACTTGTATTTATCAAGCTGTCAAAATTTTTGAATTTTTTATTCAGTATATTTTCTCTAATTCTATCAAAAATAACCACTGTGTCAGTTAAAGAATAACCAGCTAAAGTTAATAAAGCTGTAATAAAAAGAAGATTAATCTCTTTACTTAGAAGATAAAAAACAGCTAAAGTAACTAAAACATCATGAAATGTAGCTATTCCTGCTGCTAAACCAAAGTGAAAGTTAAATCTAAAAGTAAGATATAGAATAATACCTAAGAGTGCACCAAGAATAGCAAAAGTAGCTTTTTTCTTCAATTCTTTACTTATAGTAGCTCCTATTTCTTCTTTGGCTAATAAACTAAATTTATATTCAGGAACTTTGCTTTTTAAAGTTGCCATAATTTTATTTACATCTTCAGTAAGTGTTTCCTTGGAGCTTTTCAATTTTAAAAGCAACATATTTTCACCTTTTACATCTTGAAGAGAAAAATCTTTAAATCCTTCTTGAGAAAGGACTTTTCTTATCTTATCCAATGATGGAGGGATCTCACTTTTTAAATAAAGAAGCATTCCTCCTGTAAAATCAATTCCAAGATTGGCTTTTCCTCTAAAAGCCTGAATAAATGCAACTAACCCTGTTATACAAAGAAGAACAGAAATTATTCCAAAAATTTTTTTATACTTCATAAAATCAAAATTTGGATTTCTTATAATTTCAAAAAATCTAATCTTAAAATCTTTTCCTTTTTCATAGAGATATTCATAAAATATTCTGGTTGCAAAAATAGCTGTAAATAAATTTACAATAATAGAGATAGAAAGAGTTACTGCAAATCCTCTAATAGGACCTGTGCCAAAAGTAAATAAAATTAAAGAGGTTATTAAAACTGTAATATGTGCATCAAATATAGTCCAAAAAGCTCTTGAGTATCCCTGAAAAATAGAAGAATAAGTGGTTCTTCCTAATCTAAGTTCTTCTCTAATCCTTTCGAAAATAAGAACATTTGAATCAACTCCCATTCCAACACTTAAAATAATTCCAGCAATTCCAGGAAGGGTTAAAGTTGCCTGAAAAGCTGATAAAAGAGCAAGAAGAAAGTATATATTTAAAATAAGTGCCCAAATTGCTATTACTCCAGAAATTTTATAATAAATTGAGGTAAAAATAATAACTGCAACTGCTCCTATTAAACCTGCTATAATCCCTTTTTGAATGGAATCTTTTCCAAGTGAAGGTCCAATAGTTATATTTTGTAAAATTTTAACTGGTGCAGGAAGAGCACCTGCTCTCAAAACAAGAGCAAGATCTGATGCTTCTTCCATTGTAAAACCACCTGTAATCTGAGCTTCTCCTCCTGAAATTTTTTCTCTTATTACAGGAGCCGATCTCACTACTTCATCAAGAATAATAGCTAATCTTCTTCCTACATTTTCTGCTGTAATTTGCTCAAATATTTTAGCTCCTCTTGAATCAAACTGAATCCAAACATAAGGCTCATTAAACTGAGGATCTATTCTTACTTGAGCATTTTTAAGATAGGTGCCTGTAAGAACTGCTTCTTTTTTAAGAATAATAGGCTTTTTAATTGTTCTACCTGTTTTTCTATCCTTTTCTACTAAAAAATAAAACTCCGAGTCTGGAGGAATATATGGTCTTATAACTTTTCTCCACTCTTCTAATGAAGCAGTAGGAGAAATTTTATTCTCTCTTATTAAAGACTCCATAAGGGCATTTAAATCCAATTTTTGCATAGTTTCTTCATCTACTAATTTAAATTCAAGCTGAGCTGTTTGCCCAA
>Ga0190307_1000571_pt1 | contig 10414 bp, 8 predicted proteins | sample 48700745_MG_FD_161653 | JGI IMG/M metagenome (GOLD analysis project Ga0190307, IMG submission 161653) | Hydrothermal vent sediment bacterial communities from Southern Trench, Guaymas Basin, Mexico - 4870-07-4-5_MG | ecosystem: Environmental > Aquatic > Marine > Hydrothermal vents > Sediment ... | reverse complement strand
CGTTTAGGTAAGGTGATCGAGGGAGCCGTCTCCTCCTACTGGTTCGTCTTCCTCAGAGTGTACGAGTCCAGGCTGAAGGTGACTATGGAAGAGTTTGGGAGGGCCGTCAGGGCTGAGGGGATACCGATAGGAGGGAAATACGACCACTTGGTCTATGAGAAGCCTTGGATAAGGGATAGGCGGACATACGGCGACTCCCAGTGTCCATGGGTCTGCCCCTTCTGGGGTGGAACCATAAAGTATGAGGGCTCGTGTCCGAACGCTCGGAGAGCCATAGACACACACCTAGTCCTGCCCATACATGAATGCTACACGGATAAGGAAGCGATGGACATAGCTGAAGCCCTGAGGAAGGTTGAGTCCCACTACATCAAGGAGTAGGCGTCGGCGCAGTTATAACATTTAATAGTATCGGCTTCGTTACTTGAATGCTAAAGAGTCGATTCCACCCCGCCGTTGAGGTGTGGCCTAATAAAAGGCTACTGACCAGTTTAGGAGAACAGGCGTGTGGCTTCTATGCCCGAGAAGAGAACTTCGCTCGAGAGATACCGTTTGAAGAAGATACTGGACAGGCTCTCAGCGAAGGAGGGTAGAGGCACGGAGCTCGTCTCGCTGTACGTTCCTCCGGGCCGCCAACTGAGCGAGGTTATCTCGATGCTCAAGGAGGAGTGGGGGACAGCCTCGAACATAAAGTCAACCACGACGAGGAAGAACGTTCAAGACGCGATCGTCAGGGTTATGCAACGCCTCAAGCTCTTCAAGAAGGTTCCTGAAACCGGGTTAGCGATCTTCTGCGGAGCGATCCCCCAGAACGGGCCGGGAAGCGAGAAACTCGAAACCTACGTCGTTGTGCCTCCTGAACCGATCAACATATACCTCTACCGTTGCGACTCCAGATTCCACATAGAGTACCTTCAAGACCTCTTGAAGGAGAAGGAGACTTACGGCATACTTGTCCTCGACTCGAGCGAGGCCACCTTCGCCATCCTCAAAGGGAGGAGACTTGAAATAGTTGAGGAGATAACGTCCGGGGTGGCTGGGAAGCACAGGGCTGGAGGCCAGTCCGCTAGACGTTTCGAGAGGCTGAGAGAAGCCAAACTCATCGAGTACTATAAGAGGGTTGCAAGCCACGCCGAGGACGTGTTCCTCCCGATCGAAGACCTTAAAGGCATAATTATCGGAGGGCCGGGTCCCACGAAGTATGACTTCGAGAAGGGGGGATACTTGAACTACATGTTGAGGGAGAAGGTTATCGCGACCGTGGATACGGCTTATACTGGTGAGCAGGGTGTGAAGGAGGTCGTCTCCAAAGCCCCGGAGATCATAAAGCACATCAGGTATGTAGAGGAGCGGAGGATAATGCAGAGCTTCCTGTACGAGGTCGGCCATGACACTGGCATGGCAACCTATGGGGAGAACGAGGTTAGGAGGGCTCTGGAGGCCGGGTTTGTGAGGGTCCTCCTCCTCTCGGAGGCCTTGGATAGGGTTCGGGTAACCGTCAAGTGCTCCTCATGCGGCCACGAACATAAAGAGACCGTTAAGGCGTCTAAACTCCAAGATTTCGAGGCGGAGATCAACAGTAAACCTTGCCCGAAATGTAACTTGCCAGCGCTCCGTATAGAAGAGAAGAAGGATGTGATCGATGAACTGGCGGAGCTTGCGGAGAAGACGGGGGCGGACGTCGAGATGATCTCAGCTGAGACCGAGGAGGGCCAGATGCTCAAGAACTCCTTCGGAGGCGTAGCCGCCATCCTGAGGTTCAAGATGACGGAGAATTGAGAACGTTTCAACAAGAACCCGGAAAAGATTTATGAATTCTTTGCCTTAAATCCTAAGGGACCTCTCTGGAGGAAGATTCTCGTAATGAGCGGCTCAGAAGACCGTGAACTCGAACTGTTGAGGAGACGTAAACTCTTGGAGATGAGACGTCTCTTAGAGGCTAAGAGGAGGGAGGCTGAGAGGCCTCAGAAGAGACTGAACCCCCGAGAGATTCTGAGCCGCCACTTTGTCGGTAGAGCTTGGGAGGTCATGAGGGCGGCCCGTCTCCAGTACCCTCAAGTCGCCGAGTACGTTGAAAGGGAGTTAGCCAAGCTGATAATGGAAGGGAAGATAAGGGGCAAGATAACCGGGGAGGAACTCTACGGGCTCTTCTACAGGCTGGGCTTAAAGGTTAGGCTCCAGACGAGGATAAGGATTATAGAGGATGGGAGGGCCAAGAGCCTCCACGAGAAGATAAGGGAGGGCCTCTAATGGCGAGGCCGCCGCGTCACGAAGACTGGTGAACCATTTGGTTGAGAAGCATAGTTCTTCGGAGCCTTCGGCATCCTTTAGGGATGACGGAATCTCGTTCTTCGTGATCCTATGCGTTATGGGAGCTTTCGCCATCCTCAGCTCAACCATGTCGAAGAACCCTGTGTTGAACCCTTTCGCTGAAAGCCTCAACACCCCGACGGCCCTCATGGGCGTGGTTGCGGCGGCCTCAACGGTTCCGGGAATCATCATAAGTCTACCGGCCGGGGTGCTCTCGGACGTACTCGGCAGGAGGAGAGTCCTCCTCTTCTCAGCTTTGATCTTTGCCTCCGCGCCCCTGCTTTACATCCTCATAGACTCTTGGTGGCAGCTCGTCCTCGTCCGGTTCTACCACGGCTTCGCAACGGCCATATTTGTCCCCGTCGCGAAGGCCGCTATAGCTGAGAGGTTCCCCTCCAAGAAGGGGGAGAAAATCTCGACCTTCACCTCCGCGACGCTTGTGGGGAGGAGCATCGCCCCCTTCCTAGGAGGCTTCATTCTCTCAGTAACCTTCTGGAACTACGACTTGTTGTATACGGCTGTAGGCGTCGCGGGGACGGCTTCCCTCATCGCGGCGTTGTTCCTGCCTAGGGAGGATCATTCCGGAAGAGGTGGACCCGCACCCTCAAATAGTCTTGGGAGGATGAAGAGTTTGGGGTTACCCTCCGGATGGGGAGAGGTCTTAAAGAACCCTGGAATCCTCTCCGTAAGCGTGGTTGAAGCGTCAACTCTATATGCCTACGGGGCGCTCGAGTTCTTCCTCGTCGGGTACCTCAACGACGTCGTTATGCTTGACCCGTTCCTTATAGGGGTCATCTCTGGGTCCCAGCTGATCTTCATACCGTTAATTAATCCTTTTATGGGGAGGCTCTCGGACAGGGTTGGAAGGAGAAAACCCATACTCGCCGGTTTAGCTTTGGGAGGCATAGTTCTGAGCTTGATCCCGTATACAAGAAGCTTTCCAGCGTTGTTAACCATCTCGATCATGTACGGGTTGAGCTTCTCTATGGTTACGTCCTCCACGTCAGCCCTCGTTGGAGACTTGTCACGCAGAGACCTCTACGGGGCGTCCATGGGCTTCCTCGCAACGATAATGGATGTAGGCCAAGCACTCGGACCGATCATAACCGGGGTGATCCTAGCCGTAACACCCGGCTACACGGGTTCCTTCCTCTCCTTGGGAGCAATCCTCTTCGGGTCGTGCCTCCTCTTCGGAGCTTCTAGAGGAGTGACGAGGAGACGTAGCGGCTGAAGGCTACCTATTCTCCCTAACTTTGTCAAATTCCCTTCGCAAAACCCTTTTTTTAAAAAAATAGAAGTTGAATTTAAGGGGTGGAGAGAAAACTACTATCTGGTTTGGGTGGGGAGACTCCAGTCTTACCTCTTCCTCTTAGTGTCGGCAGAAGAATCAAACGCGAAACGCGGAGCCTTCCCCACACTCTTTTGTTTAACAAAGGAAATTTTCATTGTCTGGGCTATGAGACATAAAACGTGGCCTTGAGGAGGAGAAACGCTTATTTATCTTCGCGTGGAGATAATTCAAAAATTTACGTATTGACGTGAGGAAGGGGGAAGGCTTGCTGGGCTGCCGAAACCGCCAAGTAGATTAACCATGTCTGAAATCTTCACGGGCTTTAGGCTTGCCTTCCATCTCGAGGGTTCTTCCCGTCTAAACTTTTTATGGTGTGATTGTATAGGGGTGAAGAGTAGTGAGTACCATGTCTTCCAGCGGTAGAATGAAGTTCAAGCCCAAGCTGAAGGAGAAGACTTGGAACCCGAAGATCGAACGGGTTCTCTTCCAACGTTGGCAGGAGGAAGGAATCTACAAGTTCAGGAAGGAAAGCGGAAAACCCGTCTTCAGTATTGACACTCCCCCACCATACGTGAATACGCCGATCCACATAGGGCAGGCGTACACGTACGTCTGGATGGACGTCTTCGCTAGGTATAGGAGGATGGCTGGTTACAACGTTCTCTTCCCGATAGGCCTCGACAAGAACGGGCTTCCAGTAGAGGTTCAAGCTGAGAAGACCTTCAAGATAACGATGCATGAGACCCCGCGTGAGGAGTTCATAGAGAAGTGTAAGATTATTCTTCGGGAGAGCGGAGACCGGTCCTTAGAGACCTTCAAGAGGCTCGGTTTGAGCTGCAACTCTTGGAAGCTCCAACATGAGATCGGAGGCCTATACGAGACCGACGACCCGGAGTATAGGAGGCTAACCCAAGAGACATTCATAGAGTTCTGGAAGAGAGGCCTAATATACGAGGATGAGAAGACCACCAACTACTGCCCAGTCTGCCGCACAACGATCTCCGACGCCGAGGTCGAGTACGTCGAGGAGGAGACGGACCTAAACTACATAAAGTTCAGGGTTGAGGAGACGGGTGAGGACATAATAATCGCCACGACTAGGCCTGAGCTCCTCTGCTCGTGTAGGATCGTCCTCTACAACCCGGCCGACGAGCGGTACCAGCACTTAGAGGGGAAACACGCCATCGTTCCAATATATGGGCATAGGGTTGAGATTAGGCCTCACCCGTACGCGAAGCCCGACTTCGGCTCGGGCCTCGTGATGATCTGCAGTTTCGGAGACTACAGCGACGTGAGAATCCTCAGGGAGCTCAACCTAGACCCGATCTACGCCATAGAGCCTGACGGGAGGATGAACGAGAAGGCTGGAGCCTATAAAGGATTGAAGGTTGAGGAGGCTAGACGCAGGATCATAGAAGACCTGAAGGCTGAAGGATTAATAGTGAAAGTCGAGAGGATTCGCCAGAGGAGACCCACCTGTTGGAGGTCGAAGAACCCGATAGAGTTCGTCCCGATGAAGGAGTTCTACCTCAAACAGGTTGAGTTTAAAGAAGAGATTCTTAAGCTCGCCGATGAGATCGAGTTCTTCGCTCCTGAGAGCAAACAGATACTCATCGACTGGATTAACTCCGTGGATATAGACTGGGTCATCTCGAGAAGGAGATACTACGGGACGGAGATACCGCTCTGGTACTGTAAGAGGTGCGGATACACCTACGTGCCGGAGCCGGGCAGGTACTACCAGCCTTGGAGGGAGAAGCCTCCCATCGAGAAGTGCCCCAACTGCGGATGCACGGAGTTCCGTGGCGAAGAGAGAACATTCGACACGTGGTTTGACTCCGCAACCTCAGAGGTTTACATACTCGGCTACCTCTGGGACAAAGAGTTCTTCCACAAAAACTTCCCGTGCACGTTGAGGCCTCAAGGAAAAGAGATCGTCCGGAACTGGCTCTACTTCACGATGCTGAAGGCTTACCTCCTCTTTGGGAAGGTTCCCTTCAAGAAGGTTTGGATTCACATGCACGTCGTCGACGAGGAGGGTCGAAAGATGAGCAAGAGCTTAGGGAACGTTATAGACCCTCAGGAGGTCATCGAGAAGTTTGGTGGGGAAGCCTTCAGGGTGTGGTCGGCTTTAGAGGGCAACATAACGAGGGGGGACATCAGGTGCTCCTTCAAGAGGATAAAGGGAAACTCGAAGTTCCTAACCAAGATTTGGAACATAGCGAGGTTCATCTCGAGCTTCCCGCAGGTCTCTGAGGGCTACGAGCTCGCACCCCTAGACCGCATGATCTTAGCCGAGCTGAACGAGCTTATTGAGAAGTGCAGGCTAGGATACGAGAAGATGGACGTTCACGCCTCAGCCGAGGCTATCAGAACCTTCATGTGGAACGTCTTCGCCGACCATTACATAGAGGCCGTCAAGTCTAGAGCCTACAACAGGAGCGGCCGCTTCAGCCCGGAGCTCCAGCGCGGAGCATGGTACACGCTCCACACTTGCCTGAACGTCCTCTTGAGGCTACTAGCCCCAATCTGCCCCTTCATAACGGAGGCTATATGGCTGGAACTCTACTCAGAAGAGAGCATCCACACCCAAACCTTCCCGGAAAAGAAACCTGAATGGAGGAGCGATCTGAGAGACATACTGGAGGCTTTCATGGAGTTCAACAACACGATTTGGAGATATAAGAAGGAGGAGGACCTCGCCTTGAATCAAGAGATTGACGCGACGGTTTACGCCGCGGAATGCTTGAAGCCGTTAGCTCAGGACCTAAAGGCCATGCACAGGATAAGGGAGCTTAGGTTCGGCAAGCCGAAGCCGGAGGAGGGTGAAGTGAAGCCTCTATCGGAGGCCGTGTTCATCCTCAAGAAGCGGGAATCTTGACGGTGCTTCTACAGGACTATACGAGGAAGTCCGGCTTCTTGGAGAACCTCTGCAGAGCCCGCTTAAACTGTTCCAAGTCGCATATTGTATGGTTTATGAGGCTTATGTGGGAGTTTATGAGTTCATATATCTCGGACTCGGAGTCCGCTTCTAGGATATCGTTCCTAATCTGGTCCACAATGAGCTGCGTTAGTTCGTTTCTCTGGGTAGCGGAGTTGAAGACCTCCAGTATCTTGGCTCTCAGCTTCTCGGCTTCAGGATTCGGAAGTTCACCCCTGTTTATCCTGTCAGCAACCTCGTGAATGACCTTCACATCTGAGAGGGAAGCCGACCTCCTAGCCGCAACCTTCCCCTTGGACGTCAGGAAGATCATCACTGGAACCGCGCTTACGCCGTAGAGTTCGGTTAAATCGTTGTTACTGGAGTCCTCGATGTTTACTAGGTGGATCTTGACGTCGCCGATCTCCTCCCGAATCTTTTTGCTCAGCTTAGAGAGTTTACGGGCGCTCTCGTACAAGTCGGAGTAGAAGTACATGATCTTTATCTTCCGCTTATTCATGGAAGCCCCTCCTAAAGGTTACACACCCACCCCTAACATGGATTACCCACTATGATAAAAAAGGAGGAAGATGCCTCAGAGAACATGAAGGCCCCTTATTCACGCTTCTTGGTGATCTCCCTAACGACCCCAGCCGCGATCGTTGTGCCCATGTCCCTGATGGCGAACCTTCCAAGCTCCGGTATCTCGGTGTAGACCTCGAGCGATATAGGCCTCAGCGGCTCGAACCGAACTATGGCTCCGTCGCCTGTCTTGAGGAAAGACGGGTGCTCCTCGATCACCTGACCAGTCCTCGGGTCGAGCTTACTTATCAACTCGGCGAACCTGCAGGCGACTTGGGCTGTGTGAGCGTGCAGGACAGGCGTGTATCCAGCCGCTATGGCAGTCGGATGGTGGATCACTATGATTTGCCCTATGAACTCCTTTGCCACCGTCGGCGGGTTGTCTACGTGGCCGCAGACGTCGCCTCTCTTTATGTCGGTCCTCGAGATTCCTCTAACGTTGAAACCTATGTTGTCTCCAGGTTCAGCCTTCGGTATCCTGACGTGGTGAACCTCAATCGACTTGACCTCTCCAACCTTCCCCGAAGGCATGAAAATAACCTTGTCGCCTTCCTTTAGGACTCCAGTCTCAACCCGTCCAACGGGGACCGTTCCAACGCCTCTGATCGAGTAAACGTCCTGCACCGGTATCCTCAACGGTTTATCGACCGGCTTCGGAGGAGGCTCGAAGGCATCCAACGCCTCGTAGAGGGTTGGACCCTTATACCAAGGCATCTTGTCGCTTCGTTTAACGAGGTTGTCCCCTGTCCACCCGGAGGTCGGCACGAAGGCGATCTTATCAACCTTGTAGCCGACCATCTTCAACATCCGCGCGACCTCGTTCTTGACCTCCTCGTATCTCTCCTTGCTCCAGTTAACCGTCGGGTCGTCCATCTTGTTTATGGCGACGACGATCTGCTTGACGCCCAGCGTGAAGGCTAGGAAGGCGTGCTCCCTAGTCTGGCCTCCGGGTCCTATACCTGCCTCGAACTCTCCCTTCTTAGCCGAGACGAAGAGGACGGCCGCATCGGCTTGGCTGGCACCTGTGATCATGTTCTTCACGAAGTCCCTGTGCCCCGGCGCGTCGATGATCGTGTAGAAGTATTTAGGGGTCTCAAACTTCAGGTATCTAAGGTCTATCGTTAGACCTCGCTCTCTCTCCTCTTTCAGGTTGTCTAGAATCCAGGCGAACTTGAACGTCTCTTTACCGAGCCGTTTAGCTTCCTCCTCGTACTGTTTGATTATCCTGTCGTTCACGACCCCCACTTGGTAGAGCAGGTGTCCCATCGTCGTAGACTTGCCGTGGTCAACGTGCCCGATGATGATGAGGTTCAAGTGCGGCTTCTCAGGTTTGCTCATCCCCTTCTCTCCTCCAAACCTACACTGCTACTCTCAGTTTTTATTGGAATCACTAGGAACAATAACGTTCGGTTATTTTAAGTTTTTCTCATGAATAATGGGGATCAAGCCCCTTAAGTACCGGGTGTTTTTAAGCAAATCCGTTTCAACGTCTCGATACCCTTTTCCAGCAAGTAGGTAAGCCACGTATCCCATTCACCAAGTTTTTTCCATGTATCCTTAAAGAATCACTCGCCACGGCAACTCATTTAAAAACGTTGGTAGACTTAAGAGCTGGGAGAACCGTGAAGGTGAAGCGATGCGGGCTCTCCGCTGTCAACCCAGAGAACCCGAAGGGAAGGGCTTCCTAGTATGTATCGAGGGCCTAGACAAGAGCGGTAAGACTACACATTCGCGTCTCCTTGTGAAGGCTCTCAACAATATGGGTTACGACGCAATCTACACTTGTGAGCCGAGCAGGGGAATCTTCGGAAGCCTCTTAAGGAACATTATACTCCATGGGCAGAGGCGCGCCCCACCGGTCTTAGAAGCCGTCCTCTTCGCCGCCGACAGGTTCGACCACGTCGAAAACGAGATTAAACCCGCACTGAAAGAAGGCAAGATCGTAGTCTCAGATAGGTACCTCTACTCCTCACTCGCCTATCAAGGGGCCTCCGGACTCGACCTCGACTGGATCAGGGAGATAAACAGGTTCGCGCCTACCCCTGACCTGGCCATATACATAGATGTGCCGGTTGAGGTTATACTTGAGAGGATAAGGAAGGGGAGGTCCCTGATGGAGTGGCCTAAGATACAGTTTGAGGTTCAGAAGGTGTACTTGAGATTGGTTGAGGAAGGGCTCCTTGTGCCCGTCGATGGAAACCGCCCTGTGGATGAGGTCTCGAGAGACATTCTATCGATGGTCTTGGAGAGGCTGGAAGGGCCTTCTGAGGCTTAAGCCTTCCCCATCCTCTTTATCCGCCTCACCCTCTCCAGACTCTCAAGCATTGTGGAGAGGACTCCTCCAAGCCTCTGGAGCTGCTCGATCTCGCTCTCTCCCTGCATCTTCTCGTTGATCTCCCCTATCTTCGTTATCAAGGTGGATTCTAAAGTATCTAGGAGGGGGGCGGTTACAGCCTCCGTTATCTCCCCGTCCTCCCTCACAACCACCACTCTCTTCTTGCATCGAGCACACCAGAGATCGCCGCTCTTCATCTTGAAAAGGGGCGATGCGCACGCTGGACATGAGAGACTCGTCAGGGTTGCTCCGCTTCTCAGCAGGTCCGCCATGGAGCGGAGTTCATTAACATCCGACATCCTCGCCACCTTTCTCTCCCAGAGAAGACACTAAAACCCAAGGGAAAACGACGATTTATAGGTATCTGAAGAGAGGCGATGCATGAAAAGCCTCGGTGAATAATGGTGACTGTGTGCGGATTGAAGGCTCCCTTAATGGATTGATCTTTACCTATTGGCCACATGAATTGCTGGAACTTTGAGGGATATCGGAAAAGGATACAACGACTTGGTAGATTGGGAAATGGTACCTCACCGAGACGATCTCGTTGTCCTTATAGAGTATATTTATTTCCCCGAGGATTCTGCCTGGATAGATGATTGAACCCTCATCCTGTCTGTTATCTACATCCATTAAGTAAGTTGAGGTGATGTTGACGTTAGCGGTGAATAAGATTGTGACGTTACCTGAACCCTTAGTGAGTTTAGCCAGCTCTGCCAGCGTGATGGACCAGACGTCCCCCCAGCCCGCCCTACCCTTGGAAGCCCCCACGAGAGACTTACATCCGATCGGTGCGTTACTAACGTCGCTGTATCTCACCCACAACCCTGTATTTCTGTAAAGATTGAGGATTTGGCTCATTCCATACGTTTGGGAATGCACAACTCTTCCTGAGGCATTGCATTCTTGTGTGAATTCTCTTTGGAAGACCAGTCGGCCACCGGTTCCTCCCAGATCCAACGTTTGGTTATCAACT
>Ga0190307_1000568_pt1 | contig 10488 bp, 8 predicted proteins | sample 48700745_MG_FD_161653 | JGI IMG/M metagenome (GOLD analysis project Ga0190307, IMG submission 161653) | Hydrothermal vent sediment bacterial communities from Southern Trench, Guaymas Basin, Mexico - 4870-07-4-5_MG | ecosystem: Environmental > Aquatic > Marine > Hydrothermal vents > Sediment ... | reverse complement strand
CGGATGGGTTGGTGGGTGACGAAAAGGAAGTGGGTTGGCAAACAACGGTGAAGGTGTCCAACCCCAACAGCTATAAGAAGTTACAACTTGCCATAACCTTCATAATGACGGTTAACAGTGTGCCAATGATTTTCTATGGGGATGAGTTTGGCATGCCAGGTGCAGGTGACCCTGACAACCGTAGAGTTATGAGGTTTGGTGATGAACTCACGGAACATGAGAGACAAACCCTGCAATACATACGTAAGGTGGTGCAACTGAGACGCCGTCATCCATCACTACGTAAGGGGGTGTTAAAAACGCTGGTCATCGAACCCGATGTCTGGGTTTACCTTAAACAGTACTTCAATGATAAGGTGATAGTAGGCCTTAATAGAGGAGGGACACCTAAGACGATGCGACTTGAACTTACAGGTAGGTGGGTAGACTATTTCACCGGTGATACGTTGAGTGGTAACGTAGAAACCACTATACCAGCGATCGGTACGCTAATCCTTGAGCAGGTGAGATGATAGCAATATTTGCAATGGAGGTAGGTGTCGACCCTGATATACCCACGTATTGCGGGGGGTTGGGAATACTGGTGGGTGACATACTAAAGACTGCCGCCGATATGGGGTTACCGTTTGTGGGAGTATCATTGATGTATCACGAAGGTTACCTAAAGCAAAAACTAACTGATGATGGTGAGCAGATCGAACTACCTGAGGATTGGCAACCTGCAACTAAACTACAGAGGTTAGATAAACGGATACAGCTTAAGATCTGTGGTGAACCGGTGGTGGTTGAAATATGGTGCTATTATGTGAGAGGGATGACCGGTCACGTTGTACCCATATATTTTTTGGATACGAACTTATCCAAGAATAGCGAGCACATACGGGAGGCAACACGTAGACTATATTTAGGTGACAAGAAATGTAGGCTAATACAGGAGACACTTTTGGGTATAGGTGGGGTTAAGGTGCTGAGAAGTTTGGGTTACAACATCGATGTATACCATATAAATGAGAGTCATGCTGCACTGTTGATACTGGAGTTGATACGTGAGCTTCGTGATACCAAGCTTGTACGTAAGAAATGTGTGTTCACAACACATACGCCGTTACCTACGGGACACGAAGAGTATGGGGTTGCTCTGCTAAAGGAGGTGCTGGCTGAGGAGTACCACCCTATCTTGCAAACATTGGTGCCAGATGGTGTATTGAATATGTCGCGGTTGGCGTTCACCTATTCCGCATATACTAATGCGGTATCGAAACGACATGCTGAGGTTACACGTGAGATGTTTCCTGAGTTCAAGATCGACCATATAACGAACGGAGTACATTCGCTGAGCTGGACGTGTGATGAGTTTAAATCGCTTTTCGATAGATACGTAACGGGATGGAGAGAAGACCCAAGGAGGTTGGTTGATGCCGATAGAATAGATAATGACAAGCTATGGACTGCACATATGGAGGCTAAGAAGAGGTTGATCGATTTCGTACATAAATCATGTGGGGTGAAGCTCAACCCCAATGTGTTAACGATAGGGTTTGCACGTCGTGCTACGGGATACAAACGTGCATATGTGGTGTTGGAGGATATCAACCGCTTACGAGCTATCGGTAAGGGTAAGCTGCAGCTCGTATTTGCTGGTAAGGCATATCCAACAGATTACGACGGTAAATCCGTGATACGCAAAATCTACAAAGGTATACACGAGCTTAAGGATGACGTCAAAATCGTATATATTGAAAATTACGATATGGAGGTGGCTCAGCTGATGGTAGCAGGTGTAGATGTATGGCTCAACACACCACGACCGCGGCTCGAGGCTTCAGGTACAAGTGGTATGAAAGCTGCACATAATGGGGTGCCAAGCTTGAGTGTGCTGGATGGATGGTGGGTTGAGGGTTGTATCGAAGGTGTCACAGGATGGAGCATAGAGGATGGTGACGATAGGAGGTGTGCCAACTCACTATACGATAAGTTAGAAAACGTGGTGATACCAACATTCTACGGAAATAGGGCGAAATGGCTACAGGTTATGAAGAACACCATCATCCGTAATGCAAGCCAATTCAACACACATAGGTTGATAACCGAATATATGATGGTATTCGATAGACTCAGAGGTCAAACCTCAACGTAAACTACTTTATAATACGTTTGTCGAGAAACTCGGGCGGTTGTTTACCCGCATACAGGTAGACGGTTTTGAGCGTATTGCGGAACATTTCATCAAACACACGTTCATCATGTGTATATTGATCGCGCCCGTACCACCAGAACCAGTCTGAACCTTCTGCTGCGTAGATGGCTTCCCATGATGCAGCGGGTACATTGGCCCAACTTTCCATATCTGACCTTACCCTGAGTAGATACTCCCATGCGAGATTCTCTTCAGGTTCGCCTATCCATGTGTCGAAACTTGCAGCTATCCAAGACCCTGCATGCAGGTTATACAATGTATCGCGTACGGTGAACATGCTTAGAAAATCGGTCAACGTTACAGGGGTAATCCAATCTATGTCCTGTAAGCTTGAATATAACGCATTTAAAAAGTCACTACCATCGTTAGGGTAGTTCTCCCATGGGTTTTCGCCATCCAATATCACAGACACAAGTGGTGGGTATTTTGAATCAGCAAACTGCTGACGTATTGATGCAAGATTTGCTATGAAATCGTCGACTGCAGCCTGTGGATCCATACCCGAATATACAAACCCTATAGCATCGGATAGCCTCGTATCACGAAAGATAATGTAGACACTGTATGTATCACTGACTGCGATGTAGGGGCGGTACTTTTCGTGTGCTGAACAGTATCCTTTACCCAACGTATGTGCTAGTACCTGTTCGTCGGAAGCTATCCATTTTATACCGTTACGTGCAAATATGGGGATGACAGATTCGGAGACTGCACCCTCAGCAGGCCACATGCCAGTGGGTGGGGTGCCAAAAATCTCTTCATAAAACGTGATAGCCTTACGTACCTGGGTATCGGCATCGTCGGGGTATCGAAACCCCATACCATTGTCACAAAGTAATGGCAATATAGGGTGATAGAATGGGGTAGTGATAAGTTCGATCTGCCCACTATCACGTAACCTTTTGTGTATCGGTAAGACTGCACGCATTATCTCGATATGTGTATCGATAAGTTCACGTTTGTCATGTTCGGTGAAGTTGCGAGCTTTTTCGATGAGATGTCTTACCGTGACATGTTTGCCAGTGGGTAGCTCAACCGTGTCATCGTGAAAGGATGGGTCAACCCATGTGAGGTTAAACCATACCTGTAGGTCACGCCAATCCTGTACCGTGTAGTTGTTAAGTGTAGCTTCTGCGTCTAATGAACCATCGGGTTTGAATCTGCGTTTAAGCCGTAACTCGTGATACCGTGGGTACCTGTCGATCATATTTCTCCAGTTGGCGCTGAAGAAGTTTTCTGCAATGAAAAGCTTCTCACTATCTGTGAGCGCGTCTGCGGGCTTTAGTGTTAACCTCATGTAGATATCGGTGGGTTTACCTGATTCGTACATTGCGATCATATCGAGTATCTGTGATATCAGAGATGGTGTGAGGTTTATCACACAATGTACTTGCGGATACTTCTCAAGTGTAGCTGCCATATCATAGTAATCCTTAGTACAATGTAAGCGTACCCAGGGTTTAGTGTATTCACCTGTGGTGGGATCTTTGAAATAACGGGGTTGGTGTTGGTTCCATAATATCAACAGATATACGTTGGGATCAGATATTGTTGTGTGCATCCAGAGAAGTAATGTCCACACACCCAAATATAGGTGGATATGAGCTACGTCAACATTTGGTCACTGTGGATAGATTGACTTAGTTGTGTCACACGTATCTTACAGGAAGGAGGTATTATGATAAGGAGATTGGTACCTGTTTTTATTTTGGTTGTCGGATTAGCTGGTTGTAGAAAGGGTGCAAGGTTTACAGTAACTCATAGGTTGAGTACAGAGCCTGTTTTTGAGATAGTCAATGTGAAGCCTGATGAACAGCTCGGTATTGTTATGAGTGCAAAGCAATCCAAGGATGGTAGATACATTGCGGTGCTGGAGTTTACAAAAGGTAGGATAGTACTGTATGATGGAAAGGGTAACTTCATAAGGGAGTTCGGTCATCCAGGTGTGGAGGCTGGCGAACTTTTACTACGAGGTGGTATGGGGAGTACCGAAGTTGAATGGGGGCCTGGTGACAGGATCTATGTGCTCGAAAGTGGGTTAAGGGTACAGATATTCGATACATTAGGTAATTCCGAACGTATCGTCCCATTGCCGGACAAATCCGCTATCAGTATGGCGGTACATCCACACACTGGCGATATATATGTGACATTTAGCCCACTATCAACAATTAGGGTGGCAGTGATATCACCTATGGGGGATGAGCTGGTACGTATCACACGAGATGAGCCGATGCAGATCGACGATATCCTACGTGGTAAGTTGTGGGATATGATCAACGCATACGAATATGTGGCAGTGGATGAGGATGGTAACTTCTACCTGTTGCGGATAGGTGATGCAAGGATCGAACAGTACGATGCCAGTGGTAATTTGCTCAAAAGTATCACATTGGATATACGTAGGGTGAAGCTAACAGAGGCGCAGATTGATAGCATGTTGATGGGTATATCAGAACAACAGCGTGCGTTGTTGGGTACTCCACAGATACCGATGGGGTTTGGTGTATTCTATAACGATGGTAATTTATGGGTGGGGCTCAACGAACACTATAAGGGTAAGGCATGTCGTACGTTCGGTATCATAAAGGCAGCTGACCTATCGCCGGTGACGAGGGTATTGCTTGACACTACGGTGGCAACCAGCTACGGTAGTATAGCGAACCCACGGCGGGGTGCTGGTGTATACGATGTGGTAGGTGAGCACATCGTTATGGTGGAACCAACCCAACGTATGGAGTTGGAAGGTAAGTCGTCCGAAGAGCTACAGCAAGCGATACTGAATATGACATATAAAGTGGTGACACTTAAATATAGCTGGTGATCGAGTACTACTGTACTATGCCAAGCCAATCACGTAATAGGAACTGCATACGACCTATTAATAGCGAGATACGGGCCATCACCGTGTAACCGAAGCTTGCACCAAACCCTATCATCAGGAACGTTATACCGATTTGGGCGATGGGCTTCATTACACCACGACGTTCGACTGAAAAGAAGAAGAACAATATTGTGCAGATGACACCTATTAGGATGACGACTGACCATAATCCTGTATCCCAACGGTTGAACATGGTTGGGGTGAGCATCGTACCCTGTATCTGTTTGATGATAGAGGCTTGAAATACAGCAGGTATGGCGACACCTGAGGCCCAACCCAACGAGAAGGCTATCGGTAGACGGACGAGCCAGTTCAAACGTGGCACGAATCGCAAGAAGTAGAATAACCCCAATATGAGTGGTATAATGTAGAGCAGGTTATGCTCCTTTACGAGTGGTATCCAAAGGTTGGGTTTCACCGCATTGTGCCAGGTTAATGCAATCCAGTATCCCATTGAAGTGCCTACGAATAGGTGTTCGGCAAACCTGTAGAATGGGTTATCCTTGTAGAGGAAGGAGAATATTGATAATGTGAGTAAGGCGGCAAACCATACAAGTGGATCATGTGATACGTTCATCGTTGCCTCCGGGTTAGGAAGTAACCGATGTTACCGAGTACGATGAATATCATGATGACAAGGTGTGCAAGTGACTGTGAGTCCATGCCTTGGCAGGCGGGTTTGAACGCCTTGCTGTAGCCGTGACGTTCGATCAATGTCTCATATTCGGAAGCACCTTTGAGCCCCGCCAATAGGCCACAGAGTTGACCAGTCTGCACGTATGGGTATGCGTCAGCTGCAGAGACTGCGGTTACACCGGTACCTATCTTTAACCCATAGCGGGCACCTGCGTAGGAGATCCATTCCAAGTAACCAGGTGTACCTGCCGAGAGTGATACACACATCGCTATATCACGATAGTTACGTATGGATTGCATCATTTCGAGCGAATCCAATGGCGTACCATAATAGTCGGTAGGGAAGACGCCACGGATGGATTCACCCATACCGAGCATGACAGCTGTCATACCGGGTTTGTAGCCCAAGAACACGTAATCTTTACCGTAGGTTTTGTTGTACTCAGGAGCTACGGTTTGGAGTGCCATCTCACCCAACCCCGTACCGGGTGCCCATATTGCGAGTACGATTACTCGGATGTTTTTGGCAAACGCATGTCGTAATATTGCCAGCAGCATGGGGTAGAGTTCTGGCATAGCGGCGGGATCGAAATCGACGGAGATAAGTAATGGTTTGTCGTTGGGTGGGATCTGGTCGATTGCATTGAACAGCTTTTGGGTTTCGGGCATTACGTTTACTGGTATGCCGATGGGTTTGATCAATGGTGCGATCACTGCTATACCGAGTATGAGATATATCACACGACGGTCAATTTTAAGTAAAGCTTCACCTATACGCATCAGCTACCTCCTAACCAGCTACGCTCTATACCCAATATGATCTTAAGTGAAGTGGCTATCATGCCGAGTGCTACACCGAAGATTATGCCACGTTTGGCAGCGAGGTTGGGTACATTGAGTAGCCAGCTGGCAAGCTTAGGTAGTCCCGGCCATATGTAGTAACCAAAAGGTACCATACCCAGCATCACGATGAAGGCTGATACCAGCAGTAGGGTGGCTTCACGTGTACGTGCCCTGAATGCCCTATATGCAGCGGATGCCATGTAGAATGCGAGGATGGCAAACATCGATGCACCAAGTGGTACGATTATGTTCTCATAGATCGTCATAAATAATGAGCCACTCTCTATGCCACCAAATAAGCCGATACCTGCAGTCACTACAAGTGAAACAAGTGCTACTACGCTGTAGGCCCAACCTTCACGTCGATACCTTATGCGTTCGGTATGATGTGAGATGAGGCTACCTGCACCCAATACAAGTGCGAATGCAGCTATTACGATGTACCATTTGTAAGTGAGGTCGAAAAATTTGATAGATACAGGGTGTGGGATGAAAAACTGTATTATCATCAGTATGCCCATCACAAAGCATATGGCTAACGGTAATGAACGACGCATGTTACCTCCTATTGGACGGAGAAAAACTTCCAAATATTGCTGAAACCGATCAACGATAATACGGAAGCGATCACCAATGCACTAACGATTAACAGTTTACCATAGTCTTGACCCTTAAGTGATCCCAACAAGACAGGTTCACGCGATAAGTATGCGCTTGCAGCATAGAGTTCTTCACCGATGATGGTGTAGTCACAGGCGGGTATGAAGAAGGGTAGCTGATGCACCGAATCCGTACCCGCTATCTGTATAGCACCGGTGGTGGCACCCGTTTCTGCCAGTATCAGCGATTCTGCCCAGAACATGCCAAAGAATAGGTTAGTAGCTGGACGTTCACGTACCATGGTACCACAGACGGCGGCTGCGTAACCGAACTGCTCTTGGGTGACGAAATACACGCTGTCGGGATCGAATAGATCGGGTCGGCCTACGCTGGTGTAGGCTTCACGTACGACTTCACGTGCTACGGTGTAGACGACGGGGTCGCGGTTGGGTACAAGTAATGGGGTTTCATATTTGGCGGCTTTCTTGGCAACCTCACCAAGTATATTGAGCCCAGCAATGGTACCGATATCGGCCACAGATGCGATACCGGGTATGAAGAGTATGGGACGACCCATTTCAGTAGCACGACCTACAGCTTCTTCGAGTGCATCCAATCCCGCAATACGACGTATGAAGAGCGGTTTGCCTTTGCGTGCACTACGTATGAAGTATAATACGATGGATGAGAAGAGTATCACACCAATTAACACGTTGATACGACCGGTGTTGAACCATTGTGCTGAACTGATCACGGGAGGTGTAACCTCCGACGCAGCACGTTCGGTGTCTTTCACAGCTACTACTTGATACCTGTAAGGGATACCGTCGTTACAGGTGACGTCGATGAACTCGTTGATACCAGCAGGTACACTGCCTATCAGTTGTACGGTATCTGCTGATATACGTAGTATCTCGTAACGGGTGAGTGCGGTATCTTGTGGTGATAGTTGCCACTGTATGATGATCGCCTTACCGGCATCGTTGGGCCGATCGTATGCGATGACATTGGTTGGTGGTGGGATTTGAAAAATAAACACTAACCAGCTTAAGAAAGTCATGGCACCTCCAGTGATATACATCATATAAGCGGATGGATGGATGTCAAGAAATGTGTTACCGTAGGTGATTGACGTGTTAGCTTATTAAGTATATTTAACTATGGAGGGACGATGGGTGTACCGAAGAAACGTAAATCCAAAAGCCGGGTAGGACACCACAGGTCACAGTGGGAACGTAAGCAGAAATTGTTGCAATTGGTGTCATGTCCCAACTGTGGTAGGTTGATACTACCACATCATATATGCCCTTATTGTCATCACTATAAGGGTAAAGAGGTGAAGGTTTAACCATATGACCAGGATCGGATTAGATGCTATGGGAGGTGATCATGCACCTGATGTTATTATACGTGCGGTTAATGGGCTTGAGCCGCCGCCGTTTGAGCTCGTGCTCGTAGGTGACGAGAGTATACTCAAAGGTAGAGTTCCAACCTGGGTGAAGATCTATCACACGGAGCAGATTATCGGTATGGATGAACATCCGCTGGATGCAATCCGCAAGAAGCCCAACTCCTCCATAGTTGTGGGTATGGAGTTACAGAAAAGGGGTGAACTTGATGCATTTGTGGGGTTCGGTAACTCAGGTGCTTATATGGTGGCAGCAGTTACTAAGCTCGGACGTTTGAAGGGTATCAAACGACCTGCGTTGGCAACGTTTTTCCCCACCGTCAAGGGCTATACGTTGGTACTGGATGTAGGTGCGAATGTGGATGCGGAGCCTATCCATTTGTATCAGTTTGCGATGATGGCATCAATATACTTGGAACGTGCGTTGGGTGTCGATAACCCCAGTATTGGGTTGGTATCAATGGGTGAGGAGGATATCAAAGGTGGTGATAAGATCATGGAAGCACATAGGTTGTTGAAGCAGTCGGGGCTCAACTTCTACGGCAATATAGATGCACATCAGATACTTTATGGTGTGGTGGATATAGTTGTGTGTTCAGGTGCGATAGGTAATGCTATACTGAAGTTTGGTGAAAGTTTGGTTGAGATCATCGGCGATATATTGAAATCGAGTATCAATCGATCAATCTTTACGAAGTTGGCGGGTGCGATGCTGGCACCATCGCTTAAGGAGTCGTTTGGACGGCTCAACTACGAACGATACGGTGGCGCTATACTGATGGGTGTGAAGGGTGTCAACGTCATAGGGCATGGACGGTCGAAAGAGCCTGCGATCCAAAATGCGTTGTTCACCGCGTATAAATATGTGAAAGAAGCGGTTAACGACAGCATAGAAGAGGCTATACATAGTGTGGCTGGTTAGCTTAGTACTTGTAATACAGAGCTTTACGCTGGAGAAAGGTGAAACTTGGGAGTCACTGTTTCAACGTGCGGGGTTAAGTTATAGAGAGTCGTACGTATTGGCTGAATCATTGGGTAAGTTTATATCGCCTACACGACGATGGCCGGGTGAGGAGCTCGTTGTATGTAGGGATACGGGTGGCATAAGATGGATGAAGTACTTCACAAGGGATGCAGGTTATTTCATAGATACAGGGTTTGTAGTAACCCGTATACCGGAACGCCAAATACTAACTTATATACAGGGGGTGGTGGATACAACCTCATTCTACGAGGCGGTGCTCGCACGTGGTGGTACACCTTACTTGGTGTATCAGTTTACTGAGAGGATATTTCCGTGGGAGATAAACTTTCACGTTGAGGTTAGACGTGGTGATACGTTTGAAATACTCACGTACAAACGCTATGTAGAGGATAGGTTTATCGGGTACGGTACCATACTATACGCAAGATATGAAGATAGTGAGGCATACTATTTTGAGCCATACGATGGGTACTATGAGCCCAGTGGTAGGTCGTTACAACGTATGTTCTTACGTGCACCGTTAAGCTATGTGAGGGTGAGTTCGGGCTACACTAAGTATAGGTATCATCCTATATTGCATGTTGTACGTCCACATTATGGGGTGGATTATGTGGCACCATTGGGTACACCAGTACGTGCGATAGGGTCAGGTATCGTCAAGTACGTGGGCTGGCGTGGTGGCTACGGTAAGCAGGTGGTTATCAGCCATCCCAAGGGTTACGAATCGTACTATTCACATCTATCACGTTACGCTAAGGGTATAAGGAAAGGGGTGAAGGTCAAACAGGGGCAGATCATCGGTTATGTGGGGTCGACAGGGTTATCGACAGGGCCACACCTTGACTTCAGGGTAAAGCATAATGGTAGATGGATAAACCCGCTTAAGCTGAGGGTGCCACATGTGAGAATATTGAAGGGAAAGTATAAATCAATGT
>Ga0190307_1000565_pt1 | contig 10531 bp, 10 predicted proteins | sample 48700745_MG_FD_161653 | JGI IMG/M metagenome (GOLD analysis project Ga0190307, IMG submission 161653) | Hydrothermal vent sediment bacterial communities from Southern Trench, Guaymas Basin, Mexico - 4870-07-4-5_MG | ecosystem: Environmental > Aquatic > Marine > Hydrothermal vents > Sediment ... | reverse complement strand
ACAAGAACGACAAATTTCATGAGTTGTTTCTGTTTTATAATCTTTGTTTATAAATTCTTCTATTTTTTTACTCTCTATCAGACTTATAAATTTTCTTTTTTTAGCTTTATCAAGTTCTTTATAAACTTTTTTTGTGAGCTGAGAATAATCAGAAATTTTATCAAAAGTAAATTCGTGAATCACTGATACTAAACCAATTTTTCCTCCAAATTCTTCAATAAGTGTTTCTTCAATTTTATTTTGAATTTCTGAAAGTTTATTTTGAATATTTTCTTCATAACCTATTATTAATTCAAAATGTCCACCACCAGCAAAAAGAATATTTATAAAAGGATATTCCAATGTATGTAAAATGTATCTTGCAGTGAGATCAGGAAGAAGAGATAAAAATACACTTCTTCCTCTCAATCTTTTTGTAACTCCTTCTATATTAGCAATATCATACAAAAATGATTGAATACCACTTAAATCCCCCTTTACAAGAACAAGTTTTAATTGCTCAGCAAGTTTTTCATTAGAAGTATTTAAATTAGATTTTAAAATATTTAAATTATAGTTTGTATAAAGACTTGTTGAAAGAATTGCAGATGTTCTTAAATGATCAAAGAGGGAAATATCAGGATAATGAAATTCCCTTCTTTTTGGGTCATAAATTGATGCAGGAACACACCAGAAATATTTGTAAAGAAGATAATAAAGATTTGTCAGAAACTTTTCTTTACTATTTTTAATTCTGTTGATTTGAGAAAATTCGTTTTGAAACTCATTCCAAAGGTTTATATATTCCTGAGTTTCATCAAATTTAAAAGCTTCTTCTTTTCTTACAGGAAAGATAACTTCTTTTGTCTCTTCTAAATTTTTAGTTTCTTCTATTATCAAGGGTTTCAATCTATAAAAATATTCATCTTTAAGCATATCTTTATCATTTTTTGATAAACTAATATTTTGAAATACTGGACGAAGGAAATTATCTTTAAATTCTTTTTTTCTTTCACTTCTTTCTTTACTTGAATATTGATCAGCGAGTTGATATATTTTAGCAGATATTTTATCAGAGGCATTTTGAGGAGAATGATGATAAGAAGAACTTGCTATTACTAAATCAAATTTTAAATTTTCCTTTTCTAAAAACCAATCTGTCAAATAAGCATGTGTATATGTAAATTCAGCTTTATAATCTTTTTCTTTACCTATTTGTTTAAGATTTGATAAAATTGTTTCTCCTTGAGCACGCCATATCACTTTTCCAATATCATGTAATAAAGCTCCTATTGCAAGAGAAATTCTTATATCATTTAAAGAACTTTTATTCTGCATTCAAATAACCTCCCTTGTGCTTTTATATTTATATAAATCCGACTTTTTTCTAAAATCTGACATCTCCTTCTCTAATTTTTCTGAGATCTGATAAATTTATGACTTTTAAATAATTACTTTCTGCTTTTTGATAATTATAAATTGCTCCCTCTGAATAATGCCCAAAAATAACCCCAAGCATAAAAGCTATGACAACAGGACTGGAAAAGAAAAAGTGAAAACTTTTAAAAGAATGCTTGCTCCTTATATCCTGAATAATACTTCCTGCTTCCTGTGAGACTTTCTTAAATTCCTCTAAAGGAACATTGCCACTTGAGCTGTGAGATAAGATTAAAAAAGATGGATTATTTAAAAAACTCTCTGCATACTTTTTTACATCTGCAAGCATTTCATGATGAGCAAATCTAAAAAGAATGCATAAATCATCTCCCCTCTTTTCCAAAGTATATTTAACTGCAGTATAAGAGTCAAGCCTTTCTTTTATTTCTCTTGGATTTAATACTTTTACAGGATAATATTTTCCTTTAGGATAATGATAAATTATAAATGGATCCTGACTTCCAAAAACTATTCCAAGAGCAAAAGCTAAACTTGTAGGACCTCTTATACCAATATGAAAAACTTTTTCTCCAGAAAGACGGATCTTAATAAATTCCTTTGTTTGATAAAAATTATAACAAGCTTTTATAAAATCTTCACTTGTTTTAAGTTGTCCTGTTGATAAACATAGGTCTTCTTTTTTAATTCCATAAAAAATATCTAACCCATCGAAATATGAGATTTCTTCTGATGTTTTTTCTTCTGGAATATCTTTAAGAAAATTTTGGAGTTCTTTTTTATCTTCGCAAGTTATGTATAAGGGAATAGACCACTTCTTTTTTTCTAAAAAAACTTTAATAGTATTAATGTGCCCAACCTGAGAAGGAACACATAAGCGATAACCTAATCGTTGACAGAGGGAGAGCTTTTTATCAATATTATCAACTTCAAAAATCTCTCCAAAGGAGTTAATTTTTCCAGTAAAAACAAGATCTTCAGGAATATTTTTTATATAAAGAGCAGTAGCCAGAGGTAGCATAAAGCTTTTTCCTGTAAAAGATTTTTCAAAAAATACTGCAAAATTAGTTTTCAAAAATTTTTTTATCTCTACTAAAGCCCTCTTTACAAATTCATTATTAGTAATAATTTTTGAGGTCCCAGGAATAACTAAAGCTCTTATTAATTGCCCCTCTTCTGATATTTCATCAGAACTCAAAGGTATTTTAAATTCTTTTCCTTCTGCCTGAAGGATTATTCTTGCATCTTTTTGAGAAACAGAAAGAGCTTTGCTTAAAGTTTTTAAAGATAAGTTAAGAGGTTTTCTTTTTCTTAAATATTTTATAAGTTCAAATTGAATTTTAGCTGAATAAAAAGGATATTTTGAAACCACTGTATTTATATCTTCATCAAAAAGCCCCTGATGTAAAAAAAGAAGAAAATCTTCTTCTTCAAACTCTTCATATCTGAACATCCAATTCCTCCTCTAAGAAAGAATAATCAGAAAGCTTAGGAATATTTTCTAAAATCAATTTATCTAAAAAGATTTTTCCTTTATAAAGAACCTTATCCTTTAAAATTACTTTTATCTCTTTGCCTATAAAATCCGCAGGTAAATAAAGAACAAGATAAGGATTCCCTTCTTTTTCTTTTATTATTCCATACCAGTTTTTTCCTTTTAAAACTTTCTTAGGAGATGCTGCAAGTAAATAAGCATATTCCCTTTTATAAAATTCTTTTAATTCATCTTCAACTACAATTTGAATTGGTTCTCTCTCTATTTCTTCAACAAAACTAAGCATTGAATAAGTATTTAAATCTCTCAATCTTTCCATTTCAAAATTTATATATTCTGCAAAAATTCCTTTTTCAGGAATTTTTACCTTTGAGACAAACTCTAAACACCGAGAAATGGATTCTTCATTTGTTTTTGCAATGACACGAGAAAATTTTATTAAAATTTCTTTTGATAAATAAATCCAAAATGGAAGGCAACACAAAGAAAGAGGTATGTCTTTAAAATTAAAAATTGGCACAGCCTCATAAGGAACAAAAATTCCAAGTTCTGTTAAAGGAATACATTTGAAAAGGTTTGAATAGGTCTCTTCTGCAATTAAAACATAGAGAGGAGGAACTGCCCCCATTTCTCTTATCTCCTGCACGGCAGGAGCAGTCCCTTTATAAATAAAAAATTTTTTCATTTTTTTATAATCTTTTAATAATCTATTTAAATATTTAAAATCCATCTCTTCTTTATTTATAGGAATATCTCTTTAAGCAGTAATCTGACAAAAATTTCTCAAAAATTATTTTTAAATCTTCAAAAAGATCTTTATCTGCTAAGGGTATGTAATAATCATAAAGCTTCTTTTTTAGCCTTTCCCAGCGTTTATACAAAGCAGACTGACTTAAATTTTCAATAATTAATTCTTTATTTAAAAAGTATTTTCCGAGATAATAACAAAGAACTTCTTTATCTTTTTCTTTAAGTCTTTTAAAAAAATCTTCATACAATTCAGAATATCTAAGATTTTTTAAATAATCAACAAAGTAAGTAGATGGAATTTCAGCAGAAACTTCATTAACTGCATTTTCCTCCTTTTTAGAAAATACTTCAACAATAGGTTTTTGCTTTTTTATTAGTTTGAAATTTGATGAAAGATGTCTGTAAATTATATTCTGAATGATCATAAAAAGATAAGCTTCATTTATAAAATCTAAATTTAGAATGTTATTTCTTTTTTGAGTAAGTCTCAATAAAAATTCTCCAAAAATATCCTCCAAATAGTCATCCCCATAATATTTTTTGAAACTTTTCTCTACATCTCTTCCAAAAACCTTTCTAAAAACTTTTTTAATAAGTTGTATAATTTGAGTTTTAAAATCATTAAAAATTTGAGGATTACTTATCTCATTCTTTAATAAAGATTTAACTATGGTGGTATAATCTTTCATGTGTTTTTTCGATATTTAAAGAAAATAAATGTTTAAGATTTTCACAAGAACCACAAAAATAAGCATTTTCTATGAGTTTTAAATTAGGCAGTCTAAAAATTACAGGTTTTCCTTCTTGATCAAGAAAAAGAAAAGATTCTGGTAAAAAATAGTAGTTAGAACAATATATGTGTTTTCTCTGACAGTTATTCAAATCTATCGGAATAGTGATTCTACTTGTTGTAAGGAAAATTAAAAATATGTTTTGAGTATTGTCAAACCAAAATAAAAAAGGTCTTGAGTTTCTTTTGTAGCTTCCAAAAGAAGTTCCAAGAAGTTTTTCTATTTCTATTAAATCACGACGAAAAAAGATACCAAGATAAATTTGAAATGGGAAAAAAAGCTTTTTAAAAGCACCTCTAATATCCTTTATACGCTTCATTTATTTTAATAACAATCACAATCCCAATCTATACATTCACACTCACATTCTCCCTTGTAACAATAACAATCCCAGTCTATACAAAAACATTCTACTTCACAGTTTTCATATTCGAAGGTGTCTATATAATAGTCACTTTCATAATCGTATCTATTATATTTATAATTTTTATAATACCTTTTATGCCTTAAATAGTTTTTTAAACCTTCTTTATCCAGAGAAAAACAAGGATTTATTAAGGGAAAAATAAAAATAATTAGAAAAAATAAACAAAAAATTAATTTTTTAAGCATATTAACTACTCCTTTTTATATTGTTTATTAAATTTATATTGTTTATTAAATTTGAATTTAAAAAATTTTTTTTGAGTAGTCAAGATTAAACAAATTTAAACCTAAATTATAAATGTTGCGTCTCCATAGGAATAAAAACGATATTTTCTTTTAATTGCTTCTTTGTAAGCTTTAAAAATTAAATCTTTTCCTGCAAATGCACAAACTAAGAGAAGGAGAGAAGACTTGGGAAGATGAAAATTAGTAATCATTGCAGAAACAACTCTAAATTTAAAACTTGGATAAATATAAAGATCACAGAGTCCTTTATAAGGATTGAATTCCTTTTGAGCTATAAACTCAAGAGTTCTAACTACAGTTGTTCCAACTGCAATAATCCTTCTTTTTTCTGAAAGAGCTGACTTTATTTCTGAAATCACATCCTCTTCCACTTCTATATATTCTGGTTCTATTTTGTGTTTTCTTATATCCCTTACCTTAATAGGAGCAAAAGTTCCATAACCTACGTGAAGAGTAATATATTTTATAATAACACCCTTTTCTTTTAATCTTGTAAGCAATTTTTCATCAAAATGAAAACCAGCTGTAGGAGCTGCTATAGAGCCTTCTTTTTCAGCATAAACAGTTTGATACCTTTGCAGATCTAAATCTTCTGGTTCTCTTTTTATATAAGGAGGAAGTGGTGCTTTACCATATTTGTAAATAAGATTTTCAAGATTATCTTTGCTTTTAAGTTCTACTAAAAATCTTCCTCCCTCATATTTTTCAAGAACTTTAACCTTAATTTTATCATTAATTCTTATTTCAGTGCCTTTCTTAATTCTTTTTCCTTTTATCAGTGCATGAGTTTCAAAAGTTTTTCCTCTGGGTTTCTGAAATAAAAGTAAATCCGCCTCTCCACCAGTAAGTTTTTTTCCTTTCAATCTTGCTGGAAAAACCTTAGTATTGTTTAAAATTAACAAGTCTCCTTTTTTTAAATAATTTTCTATTTCTGAAAATCTTTCGTGAAAATAAAGCTCTTTTGTTTTTCTATTTATAACCAAAAGCTTAGATTGGGTGCGTTCCTGAGCAGGATAAAAAGCAATAAGATTTTCTGGAAGTTCATAATTGTAGGTTTCTAAATCAAATTTTTTAGGAATAAATGACATTAACTAAAGATATTTGGCAGGAATGGTTTCAAAAGCTAATAAGTCTTCTATAGTTTCTCTTTTTCTAATTATATAATACTTATCCTCATCTACCAGAACCTCAGGAGGTCTTGGTCTGGAATTATAATTAGAACTCATGACAAATCCATATGCTCCAGCACTCATTATAGCAAGAAAGTCTCCTTTTTTTACCTTAGGAAGTTTTCTTTCTTTAGCAAAAAAATCACTGCTCTCACAAATTGGACCAACTACATCAACAACTTCAAATTCTTCATACTTTTCTTCAACAGGAATAATTTTGTGATAAGCTTGATAAAAAGCTGGTCTTATTAAATCATTCATTGCTGCATCAACTATTACAAACTTTTTTAATATATTTTCCTTGGTATAAAGAACTTTTGTAACAAGAATTCCTGCATTCCCAACAATTACTCTTCCTGGCTCTAAAATTATAGTAGCTTTCAAATCCTTACCCTCTTTGATAATAGCATCTGCATATTCTTGAGGCAAAGGAGGTTCTTCATTCTTATAAACTATTCCAAGCCCACCCCCAATATCCAAATACTTTAATTCAAAACCAAGATTTATTAATTCTTCCCAAATTTTTTTTAAACGAGAAAGTGCAGAAACAAAAGGAGATATAGATGTAATCTGAGAACCTATATGAGCATCAATTCCTATAGGATAAAGATATGGATTTTCTTTTGCCTTTTTATATGCTTCTATTACAAATTCTTCAGGTATTCCGAATTTGCTTCTTTTAATCCCTGTAGCTATATATGGATGAGTTTGAGGATCTATATCTGGATTTATTCTTAAAGCAAAAGGAGCTTTCTTTTCAAGTTTTTTAGCAATCTCTCCTAAGGTCTCAAGCTCTTCTAAACTCTCTACATTAAACATTAAAATATCAGCAAGTAGTGCAAACTCTATTTCCTCTGGTGTTTTACCTACTCCAGAAAAAACAATTTTTTTTGGATCAATCCCTGCCTTTAATGCCCTTTTCAATTCCCCTGCTGAAACTATATCTGCTCCGCTTCCAAGCTGTTTTAAAAGTGAAATTATAGCTATGTTTGAATTGGCTTTAACAGAATAACAAATTAAATGATCTATATTTGAAAAAGATTTTTCAAAAACTTTGTAATGTCTTCTTATTGTCTTAGCTGAATAAATATAAACAGGTGTTCCTACATCTTCCAATATCTTTTTTATAGGAACTTCTTCACAATAAAGTTCTCCATTTTTATACTCAAAATAGTGCATATTTATTTTCTTTATTTTTGAATTTTATAGCCACTTATAATACTTTAAACCATCTCTTTGTCAAGAAAAAAGTAAATAACAAGTTAAATTATGTTTTAAAAAGTTGGTTTATTATTAAATTTATGTTAAAGTTAAGTTTATTTTAAAAAATAAGTTAATAATAATAATTTTGGAGGAGAAAAATGAAAAATTTAATTTTTAGTTTATTAGTTGTGTTTTTAGTGTTTATATCTTATCAAGATGCTAAAACTGTAATATCTAATTGTGAAAAATGTCATAAAAAGATTACTCCTGGAATTGTAAAAGATTTTAATAAAAGCAAAATGTCTAAGGTTCTTACATGTAAAAGTTGTCATGGTGAGAATCATACTAATAAAAAAGACTTTCAAAAAGCTAACCTTCCTACTATTAATACTTGTAAAACCTGTCATTCTATACAAGCTAATCAATACCTTTCTGGTAAACATGCTTTGGGTCTTTTAGCTATTACAGCTTTCCCAGATTTTACCCATAAACAGCCCAAAGCATTTATTGCAGGACAAAAGGGTTGCAATGGTTGCCACAATCTTGGAATAGTAGATAATAATATCAGAAAAACTATTGAATATAAAAAATATTATAAATATGGAATGGATTGTCAAAATTGTCATACCAGACATGCCTTTTCTATAAAAGAAGCTAAAGAACCTGAAGCCTGCAGTAGCTGTCATACAGGGTTTGATCATGCTCAATGGGAAATGTGGTTTCATTCCAAACATGGCTCTGCTTATTTAACAGATAGAAAATCTCATAGAGGACCTACTTGTCAAGATTGTCATATGCCCGAAGGTAATCATACAGTAATTACAGCTTGGGGATTTTTAGCTTTAAGATTACCCGAAGCTGACCAAGAATGGCTTAATTATAGATTAACCATTCTTAAAGCTTTAGGAGTATTAGATGCTAAAGGTAATCCTACAGAAAGATTAGAATTGGTTAAAGCTGCTAATATGGCAAGATTAGATAAAGAATCTTGGGAAAAAGAAAGAGAAAAAATGATTAATGTTTGTAAAAATTGTCATTCTGAAAATTTTGCTAAAAAAAATTTAAAAAATGCTGATCTTATGATTAAAGCTGCAGATAAAATCTTTGCAGAGGCTATAAATATTGTTAAAGATCTTTATAAAGATGGAATTATTCCTAAAAAATCAGGGCAAATTACCTGGCCTTATCCTGATTTGTTAAATTTTTATGAAGTTGATACTCCTATAGAAGAAATGCTCTATGAAATGTTTATGGATTACAGAATGAAAACTTATCAAGCAGCTTTTCATATAATGCCAGATTATACTACATGGTATGGTTATGCTAAAATGAAAAAAACTTTGGTTGAGATAAAAAAAGAAGCTGAGAGAATGCGTGCTGAGGTGAAAAATAAAAGATAACTTCAAACTCTTGAGAAAAGAAAAAACAATAATAAAATTAAATTTAAATGAATGAACAACCTGTTGCCAAAAAACCGGTTCTTTTGCAAACTCAAACCGGTTTATATATAGGTCTGGTTTGTTTTAATCCAGTTTATGAAACCTTAAAATTTGTTTTAGAAAAAAGGGAATTTTTTGAAGTAGAATGGCCTGCTCTTGTAAGTTTTGAAGAAAAGGGATTAATTCCTATACTCCTTGGATTACCTTACTTTACTATTCAAAGATCTCAAATTATATGGTATACCTCTCAGATTCCTGAAAGTCTTTTAAAACATTATCAAGCTTTTATCCCTCATCTATTTACAAATACTCTTTTACAAAACAAATTTTCACCTATAAAAACTCCCAAACCCAATATTGAATCTAAAACAAAAAAAATAATACCTTTTCCTTCTAAAAAGGATGATACCCAAACAAAATAATAAAAAAAATGATATATTAATTGCTCCATCTATTCTTTCTGCTGATTTTGCAAGATTAGCAGAAGAAATCTCAGCTATTGAAAAAGCTGGAGCAGATTTATTGCATTTAGATATAATGGATGGAATGTTTGTTCCAAATATTACCTTTGGACCTTTAATAATTTCCTCTATTCGCCCTTATTCAGATCTTATTTTTGATGCCCACCTTATGATTGAAGCTCCAGAAAGGTATATAAAAGAATTTGCAGATGCAGGAGCTGATTGGATTTCTATACATGCAGAAGCAACCAAACATCTCCATAGAGCTATTTGGAAAATTAAAGAACTTGATAAAAAAGCTGGTGTAGCATTAAATCCTCATACCCCTCTTGATGTTATAAAATATGTTTTGGAAGATCTGGATTATGTTTTAATAATGACTGTTAATCCTGGATTTGGTGGACAAAAATTTATTAAAAATTGTCTTTCTAAAATAAGAGATCTTAAAAATATAATAGAAGAAAAAGAACTTGATATTTTAATAGAAGTAGATGGAGGAATAAACTCAGAAACAGCACCTGCAGTAATAGAAGCTGGTGCACAAGTTTTAGTTTCTGGCTCAGCTATTTTTGGAAAAAAAGATTATTTTAAAGCTATTGAATCTTTAAAATCTTCCACATAAATTTTAAACTTTTAAATCCATCCTTAAAAAAGCTTAGCAACAAAATTAACCACAAGGAGAAGAATAAATTTCTGAAATATATATATTCTAAAGTTAGCATTGTAACTACTAAAATAGGTATCCATGCTTTTTCATAAGCCCATTTTGGATAACCTCTCACCAATCCCTTTTTAAAGAAAAAGAAAGAAAGTGCTATAATATTAATCCAAAAAAGTTCTTTAGCTATAGGAAAAGTTAAAAGTAATGCTAAAGGATAAATCAAAGAACAGATGGATTTAAAAAAATTTTTTAAACTTTTTCTAAATTCTTTTACAGTATGAAAAACTTTACAAAAATAAGGTATAGCACTAATAAAAGAAAAAATTGCTATTAACCATAAAGCATAATTAATTAAATACTTATAAGAAGAAAAATAAAGATGAAAAAACACAGCAAAACCTGCAAAACTCATTTGAAAAAGGGTTTTTAATTTTGCAATTCTTGAAACTTTTATCTTATCTGGAAACCAACTCCTCAAAAAAGAGACCAAAATTTCTCTTAATATAATAAAAAAGA
>Ga0190307_1000556_pt1 | contig 10609 bp, 10 predicted proteins | sample 48700745_MG_FD_161653 | JGI IMG/M metagenome (GOLD analysis project Ga0190307, IMG submission 161653) | Hydrothermal vent sediment bacterial communities from Southern Trench, Guaymas Basin, Mexico - 4870-07-4-5_MG | ecosystem: Environmental > Aquatic > Marine > Hydrothermal vents > Sediment ... | reverse complement strand
TTTGAGAACAACATCAGATTAGCAATACCAATAACAGGAGATAGGGATAAGATTCTACACATGTTAGAGAATGTAACAGCTAGTGGAGGAACGGGTTATGGTCCTGCACTTTCAACAGCCCTAGCGTGGCTTAAGCCCTATAGAATGTTCAATCTGAGCTGTGCTATGATATTAGTATCAGATGGATTGCCTGGAGATAAACCCGGTTATGAATACATTCTAGAAGAGATAGCGAAGTTACACATTCCAGTTCATACAGTGTACATAGGTAGACAGGGAGAAGGAGAGGAAGAGGCTAAGAGAATAGCAGAGAAAACAGGAGGTGGACACTACACTGTCTCCACACTAAACGAATTTGTAAAAGCCTTCGAGAGTATAGGGGAGAGTATAAAGGAATTATCCCTAGAATCCGAGGTCTATGTAGAGGTTGAGGACAAAAAGTCTCTATCCATCATATTTTACGTAGCATCTCTAGTCCTTTCAGTCCTACTATGGGCTATGAGATTTCTTACCTCTCGTATATCTTTTTAGTCTCCGTAGCCATGAATCCTCCCTTCTCAAGTCTCCTATTACAAATAGGACAAGACCTATGATCCCAACATCTAATGCTCTGAGTACTTGATTCCAGTCTGTATTAAGTCTGGGTTTTATAGTATATCTACAATGAAATCCATAAGGACTTGTAACAAGAGGTAATAGGTCTCCCTCGAGATAGAGCACTAGAACTAATGGAGTCTGCAAGTTTATAGCTGAGGTACTAGCCTCTATTGCTCTTGCTCCTTTCTTCACCACTTTCGTTTGGTGTACTGAGATCTTTTTAATAAAATCTAGAATTTCTTCCTTCGAGAGATTCATGAATAGCGTCTCTAGTGTGTGCATTTTCTTATAGTAATCCTCTTCAGGAATTACAAAAAGATAAGCTCTTGTTAATTGAAGAGATTTACGAAGGTGGAAGTATCCTTCCATTTCAATTTTAATGGAAATACTAACTTGACTCCCTTTAGATATCACTACTCCTCTGAAAATACTTACATCCTTTCTCAGTAAATAAGGGCCTATCATACCATAGTGTCTTATGGGAGTAGAGATCATAGAGAGTAGAGGAAGTATTGAGATAGCACACGCTAGGGAAACTATTATAAAGAGACTTATCTCTCTGAGCACTATCTCACCTCAAACTTAAACCTTGTGTACACTATTACCAGAATCACTAGGAAGATTAGAGTAGGTAGGTTTGCTATTACTGCCTTAGTCCAGCTCACACCCACCTGTTGACCTATCATGAAGTAGTTATAGGGGTAGAGAAAAGCCATCCACCATATCATACTTTCTTTAGGGAAGCTGACTCTATAAATCTGGTACGCTAGAAATGAGAGCACTATCAACAGGATCCATGGTAGGAGTAAGTACTCAAGCAGACCTACAGCGAAGGCTATACTCCTCCTCCTGAAGATAATTGAGCATAGAAGGACTATAAAACCAGTAGTTAGGACTTGAAGTAGTAACAGCAGTACTTCCACTCCACTAATTCCGAGCATCATAGAGGGATCTAGGATTAGAAGTGGTATTAGGAGAGAGAGTAAGAATATTAGAGAGGGAATAGCCATTGATGACACTACCCATGAGAGTATGTACGACATTCTCGAAATGGGAAACGATAAATAGAGTGAGGACTCACCTCTTTCGAGTTCAAATCCCACTTGAGCTGCAAGTGAGATCACTATTATACCATACAGAAATCCTGATATACCTAACACCGGAGCAAGTATGGGGTACCGTGGAGTTGGTGGCCCAGGACGAGTAGGTCCCACATATACCACAATATTCGGCAGTAGCAGTAGTAGAAAGATTACTTGAATTAGAGATAACAGTACTGTAGCGATTATGAGAGGCTTGGATAGTGTACTGATTATGTATGAGGAGTGTGTAATTATCTTATTGGGCATACTTTAACACCGTCTGGTAGAGCTCATAGAGACTTACCTTAACTAGCTCCACTCTTTCAGCGCCCAGTTCATAGGCTTTATTCTCTAGCTCCCTCCAGTATCCCGGTAGGGTTCTGACAAGTAGGGACGATTTATGCATCTCTATAGACTCCACTCTCTCATCTAGTACTAGATTTGAGGCAAGTACTCTAGGCTTCGTGGTAGTGATCTTGAGTACGGCTCTAACATTATGACGTGATACGAGATCCTCCATAGAACCATAGTCGAGTACAGTACCCATACTTATGAAAATAGCATAGTCACATATTCTCTGAAGTTCAGGTAGTATGTGAGTGGATATTAGTACTGTGACATCTAGTTCCTCTTTAAGGCTTCTTATTAAATCTAGAATCTCATTTCTAGCTATAGGATCTAGATTTGCAGTAGGCTCATCCAGTAGGAGCACTTCCGGATCACCGAGCAGGGTTTGTGCAAGTCCTAATCTCTGTAGATAGCCTCTGGAGAGGACCTTGATCTTGGTATCTAAGTATTCCTTCAATCCAGTTACATTAACAACTCTCTTAACATCCCTCTGATCTCCTCCCTTTAGTCTCGCTAAGTGTAATAAGAGTTTAGAGACCCTTACGTTAGGAGGGTATATGGGTCTTTCGTGTAGTACTCCCACTCTACTCCTGACCTCTATTTCATCGTGCCATGGATCGAAACCTAGAACCTCTACCTCTCCACTATCTCGTCTTAAAAGTCCTAGGCTAATCTTTATCGAAGTAGTCTTTCCAGCTCCATTAGGACCTAGTAAGCCTGCTATACTTCCTCGGGGAATTTCGAAACTAGCTCCTCTAAGAGCCTCTATCCTCTTAAACCTCTTGTATACATTTCTAAAGGATAATACTCTCATAGAATCCCCTATAGAGGTATTGAAATACTTATTCCTACGTTTTTTGCCGTGAATCTAAGTCCTTCTGCAATTACCCTATACTTAGCCTCGTATCGAGCTGAAAGTTCAGTTACCTCAGCTACTCTCTCTAGACTCGGTATGAGTCTATGGTTTAAGACATGAAATACTACTGCCTCAAGATCATCAATCTCCACTTCTTCTTTTCCTTCAATAGCAGCATAGGCCTTAGCTATTCTAAGAAGAGTGATACCAGCTCTAGGGCTAGCTCCTAATTCGAAGTATTTAGATGCAACATCCAATGCCTGGGGTCTCGTGTACATGATAAAACGTACGACTATGTCCAATATCTCTTCTGAAACCTCTATTCTCTTGAGTACAAACTCCTGAGCTCTCACTATCCAGCTGGGGTCAACTATGGGCTTTAGATCCTCAAGAGGCTCCTTAACTCTGTATAAGTGTAATCTATAGACCTCCTTCTCTACTTCCAGACCTCTGGGATACCCTATGAGGATTCTAGTAGCGAATCTGTCTAGCTGAGCCTCTGGAAGGGGGTATGTCCCTTCCTGCTCTACTGGATTCTGTGTGGCTATCACGAAGAAGAACTTTGCTCTATCCCTATCTTCGAGTGGATAGGTTTTACCTCCTATCGTGACTGTTCTCTCTTGCATAGCTTGGAGTAGTGAGCTCTGAGTTCTGGGTATCGCCCTATTGATCTCATCAGCTAGTAGTATGTAGGTGAATATAGGTCCAAAACGAGGCTCAAAATCCCTAGTGATGGGATTGAATACCAGACTACCAGTTACATCTCCTGGGAGGAGATCTGGTGTAAACTGTATTCTACTCCATCCCTTATAACCGACTTCTCCTATTTTCAGTACTATATCCTCTTTCAGACCTATCAGACGAGATAAACCTCTCGCTATGGTCGTCTTAGCTACTCCTGGAACTCCTTCGAGCAGTACATGTCCGTTAGCCAATAGGGTAGCTAGAAGTACCTTAAGCTCCTCCTCCAGTCCTAGAACCACCGAACTTAGCTCATCTAGGATTGATTTTGCTCTCTCACTCACTTCCTCTACTTTCAATCCCATCACCTATTTCACGATCACTACATCCCCCACTCTGAGTATGTTTTTCCAGGGAATATGTATGTAATTACCCCACTCTATACAACTATTCAGTATAGTATTTATCTCTTCAGGTGCTTTCTCGATAATCCTATTCACTAAGGATAATTTATCCATACTTATCTTAGGATTTTTATATGGATCTATGAGATCTGAAAGTTTTTCTTCAAGTTCCCTATAACCTCGTTTCCTAATTTCGGAAATGAACCTAAGCCAGTTGACCATCGAGGGACTAGGGCTTATTCTAAGAGCTACCTCTCCAGGACCTATGGCTATGCCTACTACTATCCCTAGAACTCCTTGAGAAAGACTCAAAGCGAGCTTCCCTTTAACATCAGTATAGAGTGGATGTTTAACCTCTCTAATCCCCCTATACCTAGCCTCACGAGGAGTTGAGAGCAGTATCACATAGTCGTTAAGCCATCTATCTATCCAGACTATCTCATCTACTGAAATCACACCCTTTATCACATCCTCAGTACGCTCTGCTTCAGTCTTTGGTATTGCTATCTTCTGCTCTCTAGCTATGGATATAAGCTCATGAGTACTCAACTCTTTTACATTAAATCCTCTACTAGCTAATAGCTCTCTAAGTCTACCTTCATCAATATATTCATCTCCTATATCCACTCTAACCGAGGCTACTAGAGATATTCTATCACTCTCTACTCTAACCTCCCTTACCCTTCCGTATATGTAACCTTGAGAATCTACTATTAGTGCATTCTTGAGTTCCTCTGGAAGTAGGTATAATGATCTCTTACTACCCATCAATTCTTATAAAGTAATGATATTATAATAGATTGTGGATAGTCCTTGTAAACGATACTACAATCTCGTGAAGATAGCCTCAATTAGGGCTAGTGAAGTAGTGGCGGGCTCATCTCCATTGAGGAGGGTAGGTATAGGAGTAGAGGTGGAGGACTTTAGAAAGTATACTGAGGGAGATGATGCAAGGCATATAGACTGGAGGATCACTGCTAGAAAACCCTCTGAGAACGGAGAATATGAACTTTTCGTAAGAGAGTATAGAGCTGAGAGGAGTTTAAAACCTGTACTGGTAGTAGATATGACGGCATCAATGGGCTTCTGGAATAAGTACTTGACCTCCCTCTACCTATCCTCCTTAACCCTACATATCTTATCATTCTTTAACGATATACTATCAATTATTCTAATAATGGATAATATAAGAATATACAGAAGCATGGAAGCTATTACATTATCATCACTTTTAGCTAGGGAGATATGTCATAACGGACCTAAGGGATCCCTTAGTTTGGTCGATTGTCTACGCTATATACATCATAAAAAGCCATTGTTTATGATAACAGATTATGCCCATTCGATAGGAGAGATCAAGGAAGTTCTACAATATGTAATGGCATTAGAGATACCTACATTATTCTTATTCACTACGGCACCCGAGGAAAAGATAGACTATGGATTAGCTAGTATAGCAGTATTAGATCCTGAAAGGGGGACTCTACGCTGGGGTAGAGGATCTGATCTAAGTCATAAAATAAATATTCATATTAAGACTATAAAGAGTATAGTTTCATCATATGGTGGTTATGTAGAAATTGAGGGACTAGATGATGCTAGAGCCAAAAGTAATAAGATATACTTTTCTATACTCAAAGCTAGAGAAATGTGCTACTAATAGTAAGTTGAGGATTAGATTGGTAAAGAGAATTTAATAACACAGTCCTACATGCGACTTATCTCCCTGGATATAGTTGTAAGATTTAGTCTGTCTTCTACCTTAGAACTTATGGACTTATCTTAGAGTGGGACTCTTAAGAATGAAAGTAGCTAGTGCGAAAGTGTCAACCACTATCACGGTCTTCCCTCACAGATCGTACTGCAAATCCCTCAGGTACCTTTATGGGCATCTTCTTGAGGATTGTGATAACCTTTCTAATATTCTCTTCAGCCTCAAGTCTGCGTATTCTATCCTCGACAGACCTCCTGAGCTCCTCAGCCCAGTTAACTCTGTCCTTATACCTCTTCGTTTTTTCCTTAATCTCACGCCTAACCTTAAAGCTCACTACACTCATAGTATACCATAATGTATACCAATTAAATTATATTTATTGTAGTTATTTCTACTAAGAGCAACACATACCTGATCATTACTCTCATAAGATTTTAATCTCTCGTACTCTAAGTATCACGAAGGTGAATAGGGAGTATAAGTGGAGAGTACATACATAAACTGATTCAGGAGATCAATGAGACTATTTCAGCTATAGTAGATGCTACGAATAAACCATATGATAGAGTGAATACGGTTGAAAAGTACGCTATTAGATATCACCTCATAGTTATAGCTGAAGCCCTGATAGCACTAGCACTTCACATAGCTAGGAGAATGTTTAACACTAGACCAGAGACTCCGATACATGCTCTCCAGGTGAGACAATCAGCTATTAATAGGGGACATTGACGATGAAAAGATATACAATACTGTGAAAAAAGACTTTAAAAATATACAAAGATTTCTTAAGAGGATATCTCATGTTATTTGATAAAAAGTTCAAATATTATAAAATAGATGAATATAATAGAAGGAAAATAATTGAAGAGATTAAAAGTACGTTAGAAAAGGACAATAGAGTAACTCTTGCGATAATCTTTGGAAGCTTCATTGAGTTAAATAGCTTTAGGGATATAGATATCGCTGTATACGGTCCCAAAATAGATCTAGAAGATATAATAGAGATTTCAGTTAAGTTAGAAGAAAAGCTTAAACTACCAGTGGATGTAGTGCCAATGGACAAAATAGCATCAACCCTTAGATACCACATACTCATAAGAGGACAGGTAATACTGGAGAAGATAAGTGGTACCTATGAAGCACTTCTAAGCCTAACATTTGATGAGCTAGACAGTTTAAAAATGCTTAAAGGTAGTTGAGAGGTATATTCTCTAAGCTTAGATTCGAAATAATCCTACCAATTCTATGATCTTTACGATATGAGTATTTTCTTCCATTACGTACTCCTCCTAGATGAGTATTTATAAACAATAGTCTTCTATGAACATGAGAGTTGTATGAGAGACTTCATGAGGCATGTAGCAGCTGGTATGCTCTCACCTAAAGATATAAATTTTAGGATATATAGTAAGTGCAAAGGTACTCCACGTTACTCTAAGTAAAACTACGAGGTGAATATTCTCTACATAGGGAAGAATGTTAATGAGCCTGAGGAAGAAGAGCTTAGGGATATCTGCTTATAGGTGGACATTCTGTTAGATTGATATAGGAGGCTGAACAACTAGCATGATCTTAATGCTACCATCCTCATTAAAACTCATATGTAGGATAAGTAAGATAGTCTTCTGTAATACTCTAAAAGGTATATTATCAAGCTAATTAGTATGGTTTCACGTAGTCCTCGGGTCTAGGGATAGTAGGCTTAAGGCCCTTTCTCTTACGTAGCTCTAGGATCAAGTCTTTTAACATAGATTCAGGAACTGGAGCCCATTTTAAGAATTGTGTACTCCAGAAGGCTTTGCCCTTAGTAGCTTCTCTCATATCATCAGAGAGACCTACAGTCTCTGAGACAGGTATTTCTCCAGAGATATGGAACAGGAGGCCAGACTCCTTCATATCGTGAATCTTACCCCTCCTCTTAGTTAATATACCAAGAGCAGCACTAACCCAGTCCTGAGGTATTTTAATATCTATCTTCAGAATAGGTTCAAGAAGAGTGGGTCTAGCAGATAGGAATGACGCAAAGATCGCATTTTTTATTGCGGGCATGGTTTGTGCAGGTCCTCTGTGGGCAGGATCTTCATGGATTACCGCATCCCTGAGGATGACCTTGATACCCCTTATAGGCTCTTGAGCTAGTGGTCCCGCCTCGACTGCCCAGTGAAAACCAGAGATGAGAGTATCCCTTACCTCTCTTAGGTGCTGTACTCCCGATGTTAGGTTTATCATGATATTAAAGTTCTCATCTATTGACCATATCCCTCTAGCCTCATCAGTATCCCATCCTGCCACCTTTCTCAGTATCTTAGCTCTCTCCCTCCAGTCCTGCTCATCATATACCTCTCCTCTAGCCAGTAGTTCTAGAGTGGTCTCATCTAATGGTTCTACATTGACGTAGAATTTGTTGTGTTTGTTGGGGGATTTACCCTCATATACTGGACCCTCATCTCTTACAGTCTCTCTGTACCTTATCATAGGTGGTGAGGTTACTACGTCTACTCCACTTCTCCTCTTTAAATCCCATAGAGCTATCTCTAGGTGTAGGGTTCCCATTCCGCTGAGTAGGTATTCTCCGGTCTCCTGGTTTATGTATACTTTAAGTGTTGGATCCTCTATCGCCATTTTCCTCAGCGTCTCTACGAGCTTAGGTAGGTCGCTACTTCTCTTAGGCTCTATGGCTATAGTGACCACAGGCTCTGTTATATACCTCATCCTCTCGAAGGGTCTCATAACCTCTGAATAGTCCACATCAACACAGGTCTCTCCCGCTCTCGCCGCATCTAGTCCTAGTAGTGCTACTATATTTCCAGCACTTATGAAGTCCACTTCCTCCCTATAGGGACCCATGTAGAGGCCCACCTGTACAACTCTCTGTGTCCTCTTAGCTCCTATCAGATAGAGTTCCTCACCCTTGGTCACTGTGCCAGAGAAGACTCTACCAGTAGTTACGAGACCAGCATGGGGATCAGCTACTACCTTACTCACAGCTATTACCAGAGGACCATCAGGATCGCACTCGAGCATAGCCCTTCCAATCTCACTATCCAGATCTCCGTGCCATAGCTTGGGTATCCTATACTTTTGAGCCTCCTTGGGATTAGGTATGTGTTCGATTACCATATCTAGGATAGTAGCATAGAGGGGAAACTCCTTAGCAAGTTCCTCGTAGTAACCACGTTCATAAGCATCGACAATATAGCTGAACTTTATCCCTTCATCCAACATACGCTTAAAGGTGAGACCCCACTTGTGGAGAGCACTACCAAAGGCGACAGTACCCTTTAGAGGATGTACCTTCCAGTTCTCCTTAAAACCGGGCTCACCGTAAAGCTCAATGAGACTATTGAAGTCCTTGATTATCTGGAGAAACCTCTGCTGAACTTCCTTAGGCTCTAGACGAAGCTCCCTGATTAGCCTATCCACCTTATTGATGAAGAGGAGGGGCTTTACTCTCTCCTCTAGACCCTGTCTAACTACAGTCTCTGTCTGTGTCATGACCCCTTCTACAGCATCCACTACTACTATAGCACCATCCATTACTCTTAGTGATCTCGTGACGTGTCCTGTGAAGTCTACGTGTCCTGGAGTGTCTACTAGGTTTATTATATAGGGTTTTCCATTCCACTCGTGGTATAGACTTATGTTTGCTGCTTTTACCGTCATCTGTCTCATCTGCTCTATAGGTACGTAGTCTAGGGCTAGGGCTTTTCCTGCTACTTTTGGTGAGAGCATTCCTGCTGCCATTAATAGACTATCCGATAGTGTAGTCTTACCATGGTCTACGTGCGCCAGAGTTCCTATGTTGCGTACTTGTTCGATGTTCTTCATGATCTTCTGGATTTCTAGTACTTGTTTGAATCTTACCACTTTTCCACCTCTAGCGTTAGTCTTATCGGCTTATTTATAAGCCTTATTCTTTTTAGAATCTATCATTTTCACAGTATAGTTCCATGGGTATAAGTCCTAGTGGTAGTAGAATAACACCCAAGGTAAGAGGGTAGACTATTCAAGTTATGTCTAGTATCTTCTCTTAACGGCTTACTGTAAATTAGTAATAGTCACGATTCTTCTCCTCTATGCCTCTTGCATAATCTTTATTCTGTTACAATAGGCTTTAATAAAAGTTTAGAGTTGAAGTCTTACTATGCAGATGGCGATTTAAATAGTTCATTTAGTAACTTCTCACATATATCTACGTGATCTTTTGCAATACTGTAGGCCTCTGGTGCATAATCCTTAAAGTAGTCCACATCAATTCCCTTTTCATACCCGTATCCAGCCAATCCCCTCAATTCTGCTAGTTCAGCAATGCTTCTAGACATATCTAGAATAAGATCTCTAAACCATTTCGGCAGGTCCTCTCTATTCCTCAGCTCACTGAATACATCGCTGATATCATGTTCTCTGGGGTAATCTATTCCTAGGGCTATAAGTACTCCTTTAGACGATTGCTCAACAGCCATCTGGGCTGAGTATACTACATCGTCCCATCTCTCATCCTCTAAAGCCCTAAATGCGCTTTGAAGCCACCTACGGGCTCTAGCTAGAGCTTTATAGGCTAGTTCGATGTTTGAGACACTAGTCATAAAGTATAAACCTCTCCAGCTTTAATCTCCTTGATTATCCAATAGTATTTACCATCGGGCTTAGTGATTCTCTTAGCACCGTATTTTATCAACCTCTCTCTTAGGGTATCTATGATCCTGGAGATGAAACAATCTCTATCGTAGATTACTATCCCATCTAGCACTATGTCAAGGTATATCCTATGGAACTTCAGAGCTTCTCTCCTACCCAGAGGGTAATGCTGTATTACTGGAGTATAGCCAGCCTCCACTGCAGACCTGTACTCACCTGTCTTTCTGAGCTTCTCTCTAATTTCATATAATTCCCTTAGTCTCTTCCAAATGGGCATATTGTCCCA
>Ga0190307_1000555_pt1 | contig 10632 bp, 8 predicted proteins | sample 48700745_MG_FD_161653 | JGI IMG/M metagenome (GOLD analysis project Ga0190307, IMG submission 161653) | Hydrothermal vent sediment bacterial communities from Southern Trench, Guaymas Basin, Mexico - 4870-07-4-5_MG | ecosystem: Environmental > Aquatic > Marine > Hydrothermal vents > Sediment ... | reverse complement strand
ACATCGTTGTATGATGAAATGACATTTCCGTATATGCCATATCCACCATTGTTCACAATGATATTGTTCTTCGCAACAATATTGCTCACATCTGCCCCATCTTCTACATATATTCCAGATTTTATTGCATTGTTGATCACATTGTTTATTATCTTTATGTTCTTGAGGCTTGCAGTTCCTCTTGTTCTGAGATTTATTCCGTGTCCGTATGCGAGTTGAGTGCCATCTGTTTTTGCTATAATGTTCCTGATAAATGTTTCATTGCTTACTTCCGTATCCCAAGGCCAAAGTGCTATTCCTGGCAAACCATAGTGACCTTCTATGTAATTATCTCGGTAGATGTTATTTCCACAAGGAACTCCGCCTTGAGGATTGATAAGAATGCTGAAGCCGTAGACATTGAAGTAGTTTCTCTCAACAATGCAATTACTTGATTCATATATTCTTATACCAGCATTACCTGTGCCTGCTGAATAAACATAGTTGTTTGAGAATGTTATGTTGTCGCTGTAAATTGCTCTCAATCCTTCATGTCCTGCTTGGATAACTTCACAATCTTTAACTACAGAATTGCTTGAATGAGAGAATTCAACTCCATCAGTCCAGAAGTCAATCATTTTCACATTTTCAACTGTGAGATTATCAGAGTTATAGAGATTGATGGCATTAACATCGCTGTTTATTCCATTTGGAACAGGACAGTTGTCTTTGTTTCCATCTATTGTCAAGTTTCTAATTGTTGTTGAGGATATTCCATCTCCAACAATAGTAGCCCAATTTTCTTTTATGCTTCCATCTTCAATCTTTATTGTTGTTTTCTCCGTGCCCTCCCCCTCAAAGATTAGATTTGAGGAGAGATTTATTGAATCCGAGATAACAAATGTTCCGTTCTTCAGATGAACTACGCCGCCACCTATGCTGTTGATGTAAGCTATGGCTTGATTTATCTCAATCTGGTCATCTTCTCCATCGCAGTTGTAATCTCCGGAGCCATCTCTTGCCACATAAACTATATTGGAAAGTTCTTTTGTTTTAAAACTATGCTCAGTGCTTTGAGCAGAGTTGTTTGCTTTGTCTGTGCTGTTGACAACGAAGTAATAGGTGGTGTTGGGGGTTAAGTTGGTAAGTGTGATGGAGTGAGAAGTGGTGTAGGAGGCATCTTCCTTAGAGTAAGGATAGGATCCTGGGGATGTTCCGTATTTGACGAGAGATGTTGAAGATTCATTTGTTTTCCATGAAATAACTGCCGAGTGAGAGGTGATGGAGCTTACGGTTATATTGTAAATTACCGGCGGTGTTGTGTCTTTTGTTAGTTGGAAGTTAAGGGTTGTTGTTTGATTCTCTAAAATTTCTGCAGTTGCTGTGCTTGAGTAATAGCCGTCTTTGGAAGCGGTTACGGTATAGTTTCCTATAGGCAAACTCAAGATATAATCGCCTGTTGAGTTTGTTATTGTTTGGTGGGAGTTCGCTTCAATTAAAGCTCCTTCTATTGGTGCTCCAGTGTCTTTGTCTGTTACCTTGCCTTTTAGAGTGCCGGTAGAAAGAAAGCTACCGAAAGAGGCTTCTCTTGTATTTCCGTAAGCCCCTAAATTTATTCTTCCGTTCGGATAATCTGGCTCGTTAGAGTAATTATCTGCTGGATCACCTGCATCAATACAGGGAGAAGTTACATTATCTTTCACCCAGGCAGAGCCGTTCCATCTGCCGTATTGGGATTTCAAATGAAAATTCCCATTCATAGCATCAACAAAGAGAGGATCAACATAGATGTCGCCTGTGCCTGCTGCGACGCCATCGCAATTGATTCCGTTGTTATAAAAGTCATTATGAGATAAAATAAATGTCGCTCCACTAACCTTCGATTGGACGCCTATGTTATTATCTATGAAGATATTGTTCTTGATAGTAATAGTGCCTGGTTCCCCATAAAGATGGTGAGTGAGTGCGAATCCTACGTTATTATCAAAAAAGACATTATTCTTTATGAGAAGATCATAAGAGGTCGTAGAGCGTATAGCATAACCGGCATCCGTACCAAGCCCTCTAAAGATATTATTCTCCACCACACAGTGGTTAGAGAGCATATAAAAATAAAGACCGTGGCTATTGCCAGAATATGCAGGCCCGAATATATTTCCAATAAATTGATTATGGTGGCAACCGCCATTCAATTTTATGTTATGCGGATGATATGTATATCCAAGAATATTGTTTCTCCATATACTATGAAACCATGTAGAATCCGAACAAATAGCATTCTCCTTCAGGATGCAGTCCTCCATAAGCATATACCAGCTTCCATGAAATTGTATCGCATTACCAATATTATCTATCAGCAGATTGGCGAAAGAGCAATTTCTGTTCCGCCCCATCTCTATCGCTGTATTGCCCCATAGATAGTCTACCTCTTTACTAGCTCCGTGGAAATGAATGTCTTCTATCCTGACGTTAGATATATCACAATCCTCTAAATCAGGGTAATCTCCGTGCCAGAGGGCATCTACATAGTCTTCCCACTCAGTCTCATTGCCGTTGAAAATTCTAATCAGGGCTTTCCACTCACTCAACTTCTCAGTCGCATTGATAATAGTTTTATCTTTTCCCTGACCTCTTAAAGTAATATTACTTTTTTTGATCCAGATAGGAGCGGCAGCATTGTTTATATTCCACGTTCCTTCTTTAAGCTCAACAACTCCTCCTTCTGGAGGAAGCGAATCTATTGCGTTTTGAATAGACTCTCCCGGGTTTACCGTTAGAAGAGCAGAAGTGGTAAGTGTCCAAGTTAGTCGTGGTCTAGGTCCCACACTAGGAGGAAGTAAGAAAACGGTTATGTCCCAGTTGTTCTTCTCTGATGGAACAGTCCACGTGAAACTGCTCGTTTTGGTATTGTGTTCAGTATAAGTGGTTAACTCTTCAGATCCTTTAAATACTTTCCAGACATGGTCACAAATAAGGTTTGAGGTGACTGTGAAAGTAATTGTATCCCCCTCCTGAACCTTGTATATGAGGTCTTGTGGATTATCCTTGTAAGTTGGATTTCCACCGGAGGAAGACCATGCCACGATAGAAGGAGCTGCACTGACTATGCCCATACAAAATAGGAGGCAGAGAGCGATACTTAAAAAAACAAAGATTGAGACATGCCTTTTTACCCCGCTATCCTCTTTCCCCCTCATACCGATAGTGTGAATGAAATGATACCATATATAAGTTTTTGGAAAAATGTAAGCCCTAAACTGAACCTCTTTTTCTCAATTTATAGACGTAATAAACAATAATTTTGCATATTTCTCTTTTAATTTTACATAAAATTCTGACAAATGCGCTTATTTTATATTGAACATTTTTAAAATTACCTTTTTCTAATATTGATATTAATTAAGAAAACCTTTAAATTGACTTTTAAAATTTTCCAATAACACTGATATATGAGGTCAAGCGCTCATTTTATATAATTCTTTATCGTTAAGAGCGAAGCTCAGAAGAAGAAATAACATAATTGCGTATTAAAGGGATGGGGGTCTGATTGAGCACGGTGCGGAGGGTCGCAAGGAACACAGGTATTATTATTGTTGGAGATATCGTCTTCAAATTAATTTCATTAGTTGTCACAATATATCTTGCGAGATATTTAGGCACTGCTGGATTCGGCAAATATAATTTTGTTTTCGCATATCTTGCTTTCTTTAATATCCTAACAGATTTGGGACTTCAACAGATTCTTGTCAGAGAAATGTCTCGTGACCCCTCAATTACACCAAAGTTAATCGGTAATGCATATATTATACGATTAATATTGACTGTTATTGCATTTATTTCATCAATAGTTGTGATATCACTGATGTCATATCCTGCAGATACCACTACTTATGTTTATATCGCTTCTTTAACGCTATTGTTCATATCATTCAGCGATTTCTATCGCACAATATTTGAAGCAAATCTCAGAATGGAATATAACATAATTGCAAAATTGACTTTCAAGGGGTTGTCCGCAGGGCTCATATTGGGGATTATTTTTGCGAGGGGCACGCTCTTGCACATAATTATTGCGTTAGTGTTTTCGGAGATGGTCAAAACGCTGCTCAATTATGGATTTTCAAGAAAGTTCGTCAAGCCACGATTTGAAATTGATTTCGGACTGTGGAGGTATTTATTTAAGGAAGCATTGCCACTGGTTTTATCTTCTGTTATATGGGTGATCTATCATCGTATAGATGTAGTAATGCTTTCAATGATGATGGGCGACACTGAAGTTGGACTTTATTCAGCTGCATACAAACTTTGTGAGCCTCTTTCCCTCATTCCAAGTGCACTTATGATTTCATTGTTTCCAGTAATGTCCGCCTCTTTTAAAACATCAGAAGGGAAGTTAGAGCAAAGTTGCAGGTTAAGTTTCAAATATCTTTTGATTATCACATTACCAATTGCAATAGGAGTATCTCTTTTATCAGATAAAATTATCATGATGATATATGATACGGAGTTTGCAGGTTCTGCGATTGCGCTTAAGATATTAATATGGGGTCCCATATTTGCTTCTGGTAATGCCATTTTCGGAAATCTCCTGACAGCAATCGGCAAACAAAAACTTGGCACTTACATTACTGCATTGTGCGCATTTGGAAACATCACACTCAATTTCATTCTGATTCCCAGAATGAGTTATACAGGTGCAAGTATCGCTTCGGTGATGACTGCAATTTTGACTTTCATAATGAGCTTTTATTTCGTTTCCAGGAATTTCCGAGCAATTCCTTTGCACAGGATATCCGCAAAACCATTTATCAGCGGCTTAATAATGGGTGTTTTTATCTATTTCTTTGATATAAATATGTTCCTATTAATTCTATGCGCTACTGTGATATATTCTCTTTCTCTACTATTCTTAGAAACATTCACAGAAGAGGATGTTGAAGTTTTTGAAAAATTAACTGGCAGGGATATGCGATGGGTTTTAAAATGGAGAAATGTTATGATTAAGAAGATAATGGGGAACAAATGAGAGGGGGATGCAGAAGTGCCCATTGAAGAATATTATGCCAAAGAGGCACCGCTTGAAGCACATATGTCTGCGCCATTCCAGCAAAGAGTGTTAGGTGAATATATGGAAATAAGAAGACTTTTCACACATAACGCTCTTGTGCTTGATATGGGAAGCGGTCTTGGTTATAACTTGAACACACTACATAAGCATTTTTCAAATATAGTCGCAGCAGATATTTCATTAAGGGCATTAAAACATTCTAAAGAAGAACATGTCAGATTAAAAATAAATTATGTGGTGTGCGATATTCAAAATATGCTTAAGGATAATTCAGTTGATATAGTCGTATGCACGGAAACTTTGGAGCATGTTCCAATAAGTTTGGAAAAGCACAAAAAGAGAAAACGAGAGCTCCTTAAAGAATCTGTAAATAAATATAGGAGGGGAAGAAAAAAATGGAAGTGTCTGTGATAATTCCAACATATAACAGGACAGAAGAGTTAAAAGAAGCTTTAGAATCTATAATAGCACAGACAAAGTTGCCCAAGGAAGTGCTAATTGTGGATGATAGTGAGCATAATGAAATACAGAATCTGGTTAAACAAAAGAAAAACGAGTTTGAGTTTAAAGGTATAACCCTAAAGTACATCCGCAATGAAAAAGAGAGAAGCTTGACAATAGCAAGAAATATCGGAATAGAACATTCTACTGGAGATATTGTTTTATTTCTAGATGACGATGTTATCTTAGATAGGGAATATATAATGAATATCTTGAGAGTTTACAAAGAAAAACATAGTGCAATAGGTGTTCAAGGTTACATAATAAATATGTTCTCTGAGGATATGATTTCAAAAATAAGATATGCGATAGGAAGAATCTTTTTCTTATGGTATCCAGAAAATGATAAATGCAGAGTTCAACCTTCAGCAGCACCCACCTATCCATCCTCATCATTAAGGAGAACAATCGAATGTCAATGGCTTGCAGGTTCTAATTGTAGTTTTAAACGAGAGATATTACAAATTTTCAAATTTGATGAGAACTTAAAAAGATATTCATGGGGAGAGGATGTTGATTTATCTTATAGAATATATAAGAAAATCCCAAATTCGCTGTATATAACACGAAATTAATACATAAAGGTTCTAAAACAGCAAGATTGCCAGAAAAACAACTGATTCTTATGCAAAGAGTATATATCTCTTATTTTTTTATAAAAATATTGATCAATGCTTAAAAAATAAGTTAATTTTTCTCCTGAGTATGGTCGGGGAACTGATTATACAAACCACAATGTCAATTATAAAACCTTCAAAACCACATCTTTTAAGAGTGAAGTATTTGATTGAGAGTTACATTATGACATTAAAGCATATAAAAGAAATTAAAAAAGGGAATTTAGAATTTTTTAACAAGAGTCTAAAATAGCAATATTAACGAAGTTTTTATCAATGCATCACAAATTTAACCATCCTTCAAAACATTATCGTATACCCTTATATATTGGTCAATAATTTTATCCCATGTAAATCGTCTTGCAAATTCTTTTTGTTGTTTCGCTATTTCTGTATCATAATTTCCTTCTATTATATCTTTAATTATTTTGGTGAGGTTATCAATAGTAGGGTCAAATACGTTTAAATCATATCCATCTCTTATAACAAAGTCATGTATGCCTGCAAAGCTTGAATAATAGACCGGTCCATTTACTGAGCTAAAAGCCTCCAAGATTGCGAGGGAAAATGGCTCGTATATAGATGGATATATCGCTGCATCCACACTGCTCAAATAAGGTTTGGGCTTAACCCATCCCAAGAATATAACTTTTTCTGCGATTCCGAATTTTCTGCATAAATTCATGAGATATTTTGAAAGAGGTCCAGTGCCTCCGATATACAATCTCGCTTTTGGATGTTCCTTTGTCGCCTCGGCAAATCCTTTTATCAATAAATCAACACCTTTCTCGGGTGCTAATCGCCCATGATAAAATATAGTAGGCTCTCCTTCCAATTCAATCCCACCTCCTTCCTCAAACCAGAAATCATCAAGTCCATATGGAACCACAACATCATTCTTAACTCCATATTTAACCCGCATCAATTTAGATATTTTGTATGAATGGACGACCAACTTATCAGCACTTTTCAAAAGATATGGGTAAAAAATATATGAGGGGATATAGGAAATATTTAAATGATGCAGATATTTCCATTTAATTCGCATTTCGGTGCGTAGATCTCCGTGCTCATGTAGTATAAACTTTCTTCTTTTAAGTATTGCAAATAAATGCAATAAAAACTTACTGTTTGGGAAAATAAGTGGACCAAAAGGTATATGTATTAAACAATTTTTAGATATACTATTTATATTCTTAAATGTAACTATTTCTACCCTATCAAATTGCTCTTTCACTCCTTCTAAATCTCTGATTGGTACAAATAGCTTTATTTTATCAAATGGTAGTTCTTCTTCTCGATTAAGCAAACATTTTAACAATTCCGTCACTACAACGCCAAAACCACTCATAATTGACGGATAATAATATATTAAGTCCATTTTAACCGCTCATCTATAACCTGTGTATTTTTGATTTCATAAATCCCAAATACAAACCTCCCCATTGTCATATATACAACCGTTTCTATCATATATATAATCAAGAAACGGTGAAGGGTTAATACCATGATAAGCAAAATATCCATGAGGTATCCTTTTGTCTTCTATCACATGAGTGAAATTAAATCTGGAATATTTAGAATTTTTATAGCGCTCATAACTGCTCAACAGGATTTCTCTCCTATGTATTTCAGATTCCCAGCTTATCATTTTGTAAGGACCATTCATCCAGAATGCATCCTCTGTAATTGACCTCTTTTTAAGCCTCAGTTCGCTCAGATTCACATAGCCATATACATAGTCTATTACATCAGAACCTGTAAAAAGCGGAACACCAGATACCGCAAATATTCTGACGCTAACTCCATCATTGGATATGAGTGACCCATTATCTATATTTTCCTTTATCCATAGCCCGGTCGTATATGTGGAATCCTTCATATAGTTCGCAAATAAATGTAATCCTCCCTTTGTCCTCCAGTGCTGATAAAACCCTGAAAAACTAATGGATAGCAGTAATAAAATGACCACTAAAATAAGAGCATATTTCCTCTTCTTTTCGCTTGTTCTAAAAGCATTTATCAAACCTATCCCCACAAATGGAAATATAAAGCAGGGTATAAACCATTTCATATATGTTTCTACATATAGAAAAGGCATAAGAAACATAAGAAAAAGCAATAAACACCACTCCTCAAACCGCTTATCGTGCTTAAACAAGAGATAAGCGACACCTCCAACCGAAAATATACCTAGAACACCAACATATCGTGGTAGATTTGCAAAAAAGATGTTTGGTGCGGCTGAATATCTTGACGATTCTTCAATGAAGTGACCAGTTTGGAAAGGAATCACGAACATGATAATAAATCCAGTGATGAGAATGATAGGAGTGATGATTTTATCTTTCGGAATTTTGACCCTGGATGGAATGAGACACTTCAATTTATAAAAGATGACAGCGATGATATAGGCAATAGAAACGGGGATGAGGAAATAAGCCAGTTGATGTGTTAAAAAAAGTAATATGAATAATATTACTGTAAAAGCAGAAAATCTCAATCTATAATTGTGAGATCTAAGTAAAGAATATACAAAAAGAGGTAATAATCCAATGAAAGGTGCCCTCGTTGTTATTGTCCATGTCAGGTAGTTAAGTATAGCAGGACATGTGGAGAGCCCAAATGCCACTAGAAACTTGAAAATGTCATTGTCCCATATAACTCCTGCAAGTATATAACTTGTGAAAACAACGAAAAGACCAAGGAAAATGCAGAATAGCAAAATCACTTTCTCCATATCCATACCCGTGCATTGCGAGATTCCTGATAAAATAAAAGGAACTGCACTACATTCTGAATAGGGATACAATCCGGGAATGGATAAATATAGCGGTTTAATCCACCATCTCGCATATCCAAATTGAGATATTGAGTTCGCAAGAACATGTATTTCAAAGGAATCTGCACCATATTCATGCGGATAGAACGGTATTCGTAAAATAAGATTCAACACTATCAGAAGCGAGAACAGAATAATTTTCATTTTCTTCGAGAAATAGAAGCGATGCCCTTCCCTCTTCATCTCTATACTCCTATTTGCTCTCATGCTTAAACTATTCAATCTCCTCACTTGCTGAGTGCATTTCGGCGACTCTGCTACATGCGCATCATTTATCTGTTTGTTTTTTCTCCTTCCTATATTTCTCCCAGGAGCCTGACAACTTCAAAGCACTCCGCATATCTGCTGCCTATTTCATAACCTCGGTGTCGTGCTCTCGCCTCCACCGCTTCAAGAAAATCCTTTCCATACTTTTTCACCTGACTTTTATGCTGTTTAAGAGCTTCCATTTTTATGTGGAATGTCGGCGTGATGTCAACATAATACTGATTTCTGAACCCTAAATAAGACCTCCCCGCTGGATATTCAGGCTCATACATCAATATGTTCTTCACATATCTGCCGGCAGCAAGCACTGATTGCGTTGTTCTCTTATGGTCTTGATGCGTGTCATGATACCAGTGTGTGTATATAATCTCTATATTGTATTTATCTATGACCTCGTTAATTGCTTCTATTGCTTCAACAGAATAAGGCACTTCTTTCGTCTTGAAACCGAGATTTATCAATTCTTTTGCGCCCAATATCCTCGCCGCCTCTCTCTCCTCAATCTCACCTTCTTCTTTTGAGCGGAGAACTGTGCCGTCGTAATATGTGTAGGAGGATTCAGCCATGATTAATATGATGACATTATCGCCATTTCTTGCGTGTAGTGCAACTGTGCCGCCACATCCTATCTCCACATCATCCGCATGCGCTCCCACTGCAAGAACATTTCTTCGTCTCCGATGAGGTTGCAATATTCCCTTCTCCCCTTCAATGCCTTTATTCTTCAACTTCCTCACATCCTCTCGCCGATTCTTCGCTAATTTCTTTCACTCAATATATAATTTGAAATCCTGTCTGATTTCTTGTATCACTGTGAAATGTTTATCCGATGTTACGAGTTTCATATTTCTGTTCAATGCCATTGCAGCCACAATTAAATTGCGGGCAACGGTTTCCCGATTCTCAACACATCTTTTGAAAGTTTAATTGCAAGATTATAATCAGACTTTGAAGGATATAGCACTGTAAGTTTGAAATCCAGTATTTTACTCCACAATGTTGATTGTAGTATATCCTGTCAATCGTTTCCTTTGTTTGTAAGCATTTATCAAACTGCTTGTATCGTATATAGCCTTTTCTATTCCTTTTCCCGCATTTTCTCATAAGCACTTACGGCTTCTTCAAAACTTATTTCAGATAACTCCTTCATGAAATCCTCACCGAGCTCCGCAAGCAATTCCTCGGTTGTAGCCTCCAGCCCATGCTTCTCTAAACGCCGAATATACGATATTATAGCATCTTTGAGGACTTCGTTCCACTTCACATCATACTCTTTCATTTTCTTATACACATCTTCCGGTATAGAAAGCGTTATTTCTGGCATGATAAGAGATCACACATAACAATATTTAAATCTT
>Ga0190307_1000553_pt1 | contig 10637 bp, 7 predicted proteins | sample 48700745_MG_FD_161653 | JGI IMG/M metagenome (GOLD analysis project Ga0190307, IMG submission 161653) | Hydrothermal vent sediment bacterial communities from Southern Trench, Guaymas Basin, Mexico - 4870-07-4-5_MG | ecosystem: Environmental > Aquatic > Marine > Hydrothermal vents > Sediment ... | reverse complement strand
CTGTTACCGTGCAACTTCCAATTCAGAGAGAAGGATTATCAGGATCATGTCTATATATTGATACTGAAGGTACATTCAGTTCTTCTAGAATTGAGAAAATTGCAAAGCGATTTGAAATAGACAATCCTTTAGAAAATATATTTTATGCAAGGCCTTTGACCGTGGGAGACCTTGAAGATATCGTCATAAAAAATGTTTCAGAATTTTTGAGGGATAAAAATGTAAAACTAATCATTATTGACAGTATAATTGCATTATATAGAGCACAATTCAAGGGTATGGAGTGGCTTGCTCGACGTCAACAACGTATAAACTATGTATTAGACTGGCTTAAGCGTTATTCAAACATATATAATATTGCAGTAGTCTATACAAATCAAGTTGTAGTGCAACCAGTACCTTTCGGAATCGCAATAAAATCACCAACAGGTGGAAATATTGTAGCGCATGCAGCAACACATAGATTTTTCTTGAAGAAAAGAAAAGACTTTATTTTAATAGAATGCTTGGATTCACCAAGAATATCTAGGGGAGCTACCGCACAATTTACAATAAACAGGGAGGGATGTATAGATTATCAACCCTAAGCTATTTCCCCTCTTCTTTCTATTCCTTAACTCTTTTGCTTAGTTCGAAGCTTTTCATAGAGATAGATCCTTATTTTATATTCTAAATATAGAATTATCACAGCAAATTTATCAAAGACTTTACTATTTGATAACCCCCCCTCCCCCTGAAACTCAAGATCTTCAACATTTATATAATAATTTTTTAGAAATAATGCGAGAATATGAGCGAGCAATTGCTTAAAAAATCTAGGATAGAAAAGTATAAAATAATTGATAGTTTTATGAAAAAATTTCTAGCTGGCTTCAAATCTATTTACGCATCTGTAAGCTCAAGCCAAATATACAGAAATCTTCGATATAAAGCCAAGGTTTCACCATACTTAATAAACCTATATCTAAGAAATATTGAAGAAATAAATGATAGCCAAAATAGAAAATGGAGAGTAATAAGAAGAGAATATAGAAGAAATGGAATCAGAATAACATTAAAGAAAATATAAATTTTATAATTTCATTAATTTAATAGATCTAGACTAGATACTACTCCAGATCAATTATATATCTACACATGTATTCTAGAAAAGATTGGAGATAAAGTTTCAGAATCAATGAATAAAGCAGGATTCGGAATAGTATATCGATCCCTGAATCAAAAAGTTATAGTAAAATATTATCAAGGAGTCAGTAAACCATTCAACCTTCATAGAACATAGAATAGGAACAAGTAGCAAAGTAAAAACAAACCTAAGACTATTTGTTATTCATAAATTATAAATAATTGGAGAACTATAGGAAAACTGTATTCCATAATTAGTAGTAGAGGGGTTGTTGGTGTCTTTATGTCTCAATTGTTTAGTGACTGGAGTGATTTCATAGCCCTTCTCCCCTATGAGAAAATACTTTATGTATATAAAAATGTTGGTGCTATAAGTGATTATGAAGAAGTAGCATATGCCTTTAAAGGAACTCCAATGTGGAAATATGGTGACCTCATTTTAACAAATAAAAGACTTTTTCATCTAGAATATAGATATGAGATTAAAAAGATTAGTAGGAAAGAGAAGTTACGGTCATTGATATCTTTCGTTTTAAGCTTAATGACTTTCCTAGGATATCCCATTATATTCATATATTTTATTACATCTCAGCCTCCAAATTGTACCTTTGCACTCTTAACTATCGTCCTTTTCATAGTTTCAATACTTATATTATCTGCAATAAAGGTTTCTGAAAATAAACCTGTAGGCTATAGGAGGATAATCTTTCAACTACCTTTAAAAAGAATTACTGATATTAGAGAGAAGAGTGGATGGTTACTAATTGATGTTAAGTATAGGAGAAAACCAGTACTACTAGGATTTCCTGGATCGAGCAAGAAGTATGGTATGATAGAAAAAATATATGTGGACAGAGATAAGATGAGGAAATTTATTAAAAATATTTCAACACTTATCTATGAAGTACAAGAATATCCTAGAGAAACTATACAGTATAAGGTAGTTGTAGAATTCAAAATAGATAGAAACGGAGCAATATCTGTAAAATGTCCCTACTGCGGAGCATCAGCACCACTTCAGTCTAAAGAAAGTACAGTAAAATGTCCCTACTGCGGAAAACAATATATAATACCACAAAAAATACTACAACTCCTCAAATAATTAAATAACATAGTAATAAGGTTTTTGTGGATAAATAATTATTTAATAAAAGATATTTAGGATCTTAACTAAATTTAACCTAATATTTTGTATCTTATTTCACTTTTGAAATTAGCTTAGGTTAAAGAAAATAATATATTATTGTTTTTAATAATTATTATTTGAAATAATTATATAGAGGATGGAATATTGAAGAAAAAATTAAAAATAATTATAGTATTCCTAACACTTCTAATGTATTCAATAGAATTCGTTGCTCAGCCAGCTCCTCCAATATCATTTGACATAAATAAATTTAAGAATCTATTGATTGCAGCAATTAAGTTTACTGCAACTATTGCAATTATAATTATATTTGCTTTTTCAGTATTGCGGGGATTGAAGGGCGGTATAGAGTATCAGGCTCCAGCTGGATACATGACTCTAGGTGTAAGGGAAATCTTAGATGCATTTAAGAAGCCTATAATCTCATTAATCATATTGATGCTACTAATCTGGCTTCCAGACCTTCTAGTATATTTAGGAGTTATTCCAAGCGCACCACTAACAATAAACTGGAATGAGCTATTTGGAGGAGGATAAATGATAAATTATGTTTTTTTATCACTTGGATTTGGTATATCTTTTTTAGAATTATTGTATGGTTTAAGCTTATATAATCTCCCCTCAGATATTGATAGGGAGAGAGGATTATCTCATGTGAGTAATAGTATTGCTGGATTAATTTTTATGTCCATCACACTTGGAGTCATTACATCTGAAACATTTTTTACAATTCCAAGTCTAACAAATGCAAAGGATTTCTACAACAAGGTTTCACATAACTTATTAGGATATCAGGTTGGAATAGCTTCTGTAGCAGCTAGACTGCAAGCCACGATGATATTATCTCCACTAGTTGGTCTTTGGATCTCAATGACCTGGCTTCTCAATCTCACAACACAGACACTTATCTTCATTTTCTACAGTCTCTATATACTGTGTATAATTATCGAGTGGGTTTTCGAATTTCTGGTAAGTTTAGGGATAGCATTACAAGTAAATGATAGAACTAGAAGTATATCTGGAAGTATGATTGCATCACCGATTGTACTAAGAATATTTCTTTCATGGTTACCAAAAGTAGATTTTATAAGAATATTGGAAACTAAGGAATTTCCAATAAAGATTCCATTTCAAGAGATAAGTGAAATTATCTCATGTCTATGGAATGGGCAGTCAGGATTGTTAGCGGATGGATTGGAGTTTATTAAAATTATTGTATTCATTAGTTTTTGCTGGTCATTAGTTATTCTCACAATTTATGGTTTATCGAGATTATTTGGTGGGATTGCACATGTTATCTCTGCAAGACTTTAGTTTATTTCTTGCGTTTTGTCTAAGTTTTGTTGAATTTCTATATTTTGCTTTAAAGTTTAATTATAAGTCTAGGTTGAGTAGAGAAGATTATAATCGTTTATTGTATAGTCTTTTTGCACTAATAGTTTCATCCATACTTTTTACCTCATACACTTTCTTTAATCAATATAATGTATTGAATAAGTTGAATGTAGTTGGACACGAGTTAAGAGAGCTTGGTTCTCAATCATATAAAGATTTTATGAGTGTGGCTATTCTAAGTTCATTATATGGTGTTTTTGTTGAGACTGTTAGTTTAGTGTTTTTGATTATGAGTTTTATTTCATCATCTCCATATTCATTAGTTGCTGTAGGTGTAGCGAAATTATCGTATAGAAGTCTGGAGTGTATTGCTTTAGCCGGAACATATATTTCTCAAAATATGATTGTCATTGGACAGTTTTTCGTAGTATTTGTATTTCTAGCTAAACTAATATTTCCAATACTGTATTTTATTGGAATAGGAATTCTACCTCTCAAAAATACTAGACCTTTAGGCATAAGCCTAATATTGTTTAGTCTAGCTGTAGGAGTATTTCTACCCTATATTTTCTACAACATCAGTATGGAATATGATTTTATTAGAAAAAATATTGCACAAAGTCCTCCTGTTTCTATGGGTTGGCTGAAGATTATACCTATGCAACGTATACCTTTTCTTCAAAATGATGAGATTGTTTGGAAAAATATTTCATGCCCAAAATATACTGCGGTGCGTTATCTAAGAAATCTAGAATTTATGAACAGAAGTGTTAGAGAAAGTTATGCACAATATCTTACTACTACAAAGGATCTAGGAAAATATGTTAGATATATATTGGTTCCAACTGGAAAATATATTCCTAAAGCTATTATATGGGGCTGGATGGGTTTTCCGGTCGACTACAATTATTCTTCTCCAGTCTATGTGAATAGCAGTAAAATTGATTCATATAGCTTAGACTATCTAATGAATACTAGAGAATTAAAGCCTAAACCCAGCGACAAAATATATTTAAGTGTAGTTTATCCAAAACCACTTTTTCAAGATGGATTTAAGTTTTTCGCTACAGATAATACTATTGCATCTAGCGGTATATGTGATTTCAGCTCAGGATGGTTTTTCTACAAACAAACAGTATTTCAAGGAATATTGGATCCAAAGTATGTTTCCCAAGATAGAGTGAATGTTACCTGGGTTTATAGAAATATTACTATAACTCTAGAAAATGGGACTACTATTACTAAAAAGGTTAGGATTAAGAAGACCACAGTTATGATTGAAATTTATGGTCATTATAGGGTTCTAAGTAATGAGACCGGTAGGAGTTTTATTAAGATCGATTTTCCAGACCTAAATACAACTTATTTAAAGTATTTCGATGCTGAAGTCAGTTTAAGCGAGTCGTGGACAAAGTATTCGCATATCGGTTTATTTGATTGGCGATATAAGAAATATGATCCATTTAAATTTCTATATAATACTGTTAGCATCATAAATGGCTCAGATACATTTATTGAAAGTTATGATTGTCTATTTGACAAAATTATCTTGAATACAACCTTTCTAGAAGATATAGGTTATCCAGAACTCTTAGATAATATACGATACGACTATATGCTAATAGTCAAGAAATTTGATATCCCATTGATCACTGGATATAGAGATGCAATTTACGGTATAATTAATGTAACTTACTATGGGAATATTTCTTCTCCAGCCAAAATCTTTGTTGAGGTAATTAATCCTCACACACGTTTCAAGTGGGGTGATGAATATTTGAGGAATTGTTATTACTGTTGGAATAATAGTATAGTATGGCTTTACAGTTGTGAAGGAGCTCCCTTTGGAATAAAATGTAACTGTATATATAGTATCCACAATTTGACGTACTATTTACCCCTCGAGTATGACGAGTTATCTCAGTTTTTATGGACTGAGGATAATCCTCTTTATAGAGATCTCAAACTTTTGGTTGAGGATCATAGTAAAATTTATGGGTTGATGATACAGATATTTACAATTCTTGTATCCGCATTCATGATAATAGATTTTCTAAGCGGATTGTTTGGAGGAATTAGTATATCTGGCTTAACTTATCTAGGAATAGTTAAAAAGACAAGATTTTATAGCTCTATAAGTCAAACCATTTCTTCAGGCCTATATTCATTCTTAGACGTTATTTCTCGGAAGACTAATCCGACATATAGGATAGGATATAGGGCTTTGAGACAAATGGGGCTTAAACATATTACTGCTCTAGCACTAGCATCAAAGACAGGGAAAACAATAAATGATAGAGATTTTGTAAAAAAGGTAGAAAAATATTATTTAGATAAAGTTGGGAAAGTATTTTATTCTTTGTATAGATATGGTCTAGTTTTTCATCATCCTTTAACTGGATTATTCTATCTAGGATATAGAACTACAAAGAAAGGTGCGGAGAGAAAGGGTAGCCCACTACTCTACAGTATTTCTGAAAAGCTGAGGACTGTATACTTCTTATCTACCCGAAGACCTTTAGACCTTCTTATTTTTTCAACTGTCATAGGCGCTAAAGCTATAAAAGATAGATTGAAGTCGATGGAGAGTTTTAGTCAACTAGCTAGATTTGAGAGGAAAATTATTGAGGAATTATCTAAGATAAAAGTAGATTTCGGATTAAAGTATAGGGCTTTAGAGAGATTCTATAAGGGATATGTATATAGTTTTCCATTTAAATTGAAGAGTTATAGTGAGTTTCTTAAAGTATATGATAGGTATGCGGGTATTTTGGATAGTTTTACTATACAGTTCTATGAGAAAGGAGCTGTAAATAAAGAATTGTTAAGCAAGGTTTTATCGGAGCTTAAAGACAGTATTTTAGGTGAACAGTTATCACGTTTCTTTAGAAACATCAATATAGTGTCTATGAGAAATTATATTCTATTTAGAAGTGAACAATTAATTTTAGGTAATAGAGATATATCTCATCTCTATAAATTGTTGGATAGCTATCATAAGAGATATATTGAGGGATTTGGTAGAGGTATAGGTTTAGCTGATAGGGATCTTAAGAAATATATAAGCAACATATTTTCTGGAAAAGATACAACCTATAGTCTAGGGGTATTGAAGGGATATTACCTTAAACTTGGATTGGAGGATGAATATCAGAAATTATTGGATAAAGTTGAGGGTAGATATGATTTACTATGCTATTTTCCGTTTAGAGAAATTAAACCTATAAAGACTTTTTCTTATGAAAGGGTTGCCGAACCCCTTCGCGATGAAAAAGCCAAGTTATTTAAAAATCTTATCTTATCAAACAACTTTAAACAATATTCTCTACCCTATATGCTGGGATATCTAAAACAATACTATGAAGCGAGAGGAGAGCTGGAGCAATTTGAAAAAATTATGGAGAATATTGAAGGACGCTATGACTTACTATCTTTCTTGCCCTATGAAAGATATTCAAAGACTGTGGATAAGGAGAGAATTCCTGAGGAGGTTAGGGAATTTTTGGCTCCAGTATTGGATGTAAGTGTTATTGTTGAGAATCTGAATAGGCTTAGAAATAATGTTCAATATATGAAGAAGATTAACCATGAGGTTAATGCTATTATCGTAGAGATTGGTGGAGAAGATGTTAATCAAAGTCTTAATGAAGCTATCTTTACTCTTAGAAGGGGATATGGATCTGATTTATTGAGAAGAGAATATCTAGAGTATTTACAGGAATATCGTGATAAATGCATAGCATATAGGGATAAGCTTAGATTGGCTAGAGATGTGTATAGGATGAAGTATGATGATTCTCTCAGATTCATACCTCCAGAATATCGTAATGAATTTGTGGAGAAATATAAGCCAACGCTTTTGCTAATTGATAGGCTTATCGATGAATTAAACTATCGTATCGAATTTCTCACAAAGTTTCTGGAGGGTGGCCAGTATGGTGGATAAATATGGTATTATGATTTTGAGGGGATGGGAGATAGTATTAAAAATGAGGATTGATAATTGGGCTAGTCTAATAGAGATATCGAAGTTTCTTTCAGAAGACTATATAACTCTACATAAATATGGCTTGAAAAAGCTTTGCAGAGATAGGAGTGTAATAAAGTTCTATAAAAAACACTATCTAAAGAAATATGATAGAAATTTTGAAAGAAATGCCAGAAAAGTTTTTAGAAAAATGCTTCACGAGATAGTTCTATATGTCGCATTTCACAACGAGATTAGAGTTCTTCAAGGAATGGAGGAAGAGGATCCATACATCCTATTCTACAATATGTTAGAGGAGATTGATGAAAAATATGGTATAATTAGAGATATGAAGTATTGTGTAGAATATTTTCGCAAAAACTATCCACATATAAGGAATAGATTCCGTAAAACTGGAAGGGGTGAAAGAAATGTATATTCCAGGAATTAAATGGATTCTCCTGATTTGGCTTGTACTAATGATATTTTTACTCGCATTATTGTTTAGAAATATATACATAGTTTTACCCTTATTGTCAATTCTAGGCTTTTTCATAGGAATTCGATATGGCAGACAGCTGTACTATAATTTCACGTCTTTAAAGAATATGCTTAGCTTACTCGATATAGACAGCGTAGAAAAAGGGGATGACTACTATTTGATTAGAGCTGGAAAGAAGATCTATGTTACGACATTTCTAGCAGTCAAGGAAACAGAATATACTGAATCAGAGCTGGGTATCGGCGACTTAGCAGAATACTTTATGAGATTTCTACATAGCAGTTTAGATATTCTAATTATTATTAAAAATAATTATTATATTTTAAGGCTGACGGCTGAATATGCTAATATTAAGAGTGACGAAGCTTTAAAACTATTTGCTAGTCAAGTAAAAGCCCTTAAAAATCAGTTATTGCATAAGGGATATATTTCGAAAATTATAGCGGTGAATGATGTTGAGAGGGAGATTAATGTAAGATTGTTAGAGAAACCCCTTACGGTTAAAAGACCTTCAGCTCTTGTTCCATCCATAATATTATTGTCAAATTTATTGGGATTCATGACACCATATATTTTACCATTAACGGTGGCGTTGACGGTAAGTGTGTGGAAACATCATCTATCACTACTTAAATACAATAAGTTGTGGCTGAAGTTTAAAGACAAAGTATTTTTCAATTCGAGATTATTGACAGAGAAATATCCTTCAAAGAGTGAAATAGGCAGTATCGCTTTAAGTATGAGAGACTTAAATATCGGGGGCAGTACAATATTCATTCATTTAAAGCCATATGATATCCTCAGAATTTATCGATTAGAGAAAAGAAGCGAGGATATATTGGATAAGGAGAGTATTGCTAAAATCAGAGATGTTAGGAGTGCAGCTAAAACTTTGATGTTGGTTGATCGTATTCGGAAGGGTGAGATGCCTTTCCTAGTTTCTGTTTTCTGTACAGGTGGGAAAAGTGTTGGATTGACTCTACAGTTTCTAAGAAACATGGGCATAACTATGGTTAAATCAAGGAAGGATAAGATGCTGGATATTTATTGTAGAATTCTCGGCGTTCAACGAAGAAGATTCCTCGAAATATATGAGGATTTTGAGGAGAAAATTAATTCATGGAGTATACCTCAGTTTTTAAGGACAAGTATACAGTTAGCAGTATTCAGCCCCTTCTCATTTATTACACCTAGGACGACTAAAGGTATTTATCTAGGAGTATCAGCGACTGCAAAGCATGATAAGGTCTATTTGGAGCTTAATAGATTGGAAAATGTACACGGTTTATTGATCGGACCCCCAGGTTCCGGGAAATCTACTACTGCACGGACAATTATTTTGAGGGCTAAAGGTAGTTTTACTCCCATTGTAATCGACCCCTCCGGCGAATACAGAAAATTCTTTCAGACAATAGGAGGAGTTATAGTGGATTTAGTTGATTACCCATTTAATCCTTTAAGTATTGATTTGAATGAGTTTTTCAAGGCTATGCGTTATATTGCACCTCTTAGTTTCGAGGAGAGAAATATAATTAGAAATATTGCTGAAAATAATAGTGATATTGGTGTTATAGAGTTATTTAAGAGTCTTGAAAGAAGGTATAGTTTTCTGGCAAGTAAAATAGCAGAAATATTACCATATTTCTCATCCCAGTCAATCAATTTAGATGAAATCTTAGATAGGAATAAGCCAATATTGCTGACATTCGGATCGACAAAAAGTGGAAAATATATAATGATGCCAATCGAAATTATGAGGTTCACATTCCACATGTTTCTTACAAAGATAGTTAAAAAGTCGTTGGAGAAGGGATTGACAAAAATAAGATATCTACTAATCATAGATGAAGCTCATCTTTTCGCAAAACCTTCTCATGAATTTGGGGAACCTCTTACAACTACTGTTGCAAGAATTTACAGAAAATTCGGTGTCGCATTAATGTTATTAACTCACAGCTGGAGCGATGTAGATGAGGTCTATAGGAATTTCTGCGGATATACTCTTGCACTAGGAGCTAGTCAGCCAGACTATTTGAGCTATACTCGCCTATACATGGGATTGGATAGTTCAGCGATTAATTGGCTTAAACGTGGAGAGCCGGGAAATGCGGTTCTTAAACGAATTTATACTCCTCATCCAGTTCTCCTGAGGATTGTTCCAGAGGAAATAGCTTTAACAGAGTTTGGTGAATAGTTATGATTGTATTCTTTTTGCCTAGAAAAATGTATCCCGATGCGGATGGGATATATGTTGTTGAGGATGGTGTACTGCCTCTTTCCTCTAAGGTTGATCCAGATATTTTGTATGGTTTGGTTTTAGATAATGTTGTTTCTTTAAATGATTTTAATAAGATTTCTGAATATAGGGATTTCCTAGACCTAGCACTATATAGTGATTTGCTGGAATATATTGCCGAGTATTGCTGGCTACATCAACTCATAGATAAAGTTAAACATGTGGAGAAAAAGTTTTTCCATATAATTAGGATTGCACCTACCTTCAGTATAATGAATATATTGAAGAATTTTGATGGAGTTAGGATTATTGATATAAGTTTTCT
>Ga0190307_1000552_pt1 | contig 10638 bp, 18 predicted proteins | sample 48700745_MG_FD_161653 | JGI IMG/M metagenome (GOLD analysis project Ga0190307, IMG submission 161653) | Hydrothermal vent sediment bacterial communities from Southern Trench, Guaymas Basin, Mexico - 4870-07-4-5_MG | ecosystem: Environmental > Aquatic > Marine > Hydrothermal vents > Sediment ... | reverse complement strand
GGGCCAATCATCCCCCCCCTACCCGCATACCTTCCCGCCAAAAAGTAACACTGGAATATAGTCTATATAGATTTCGCAACACCTATTTAGCGACGGTAAAATTAGGGTTTTAGGCGGGTTTCTAAAGGGCGGAGAAGGGGCGAAAAAAGGGTGTTTTGAGCATCTTTTGAGCAGGGGTAGAGAGGGGAGGGATATATACCGAAAAGCATTTATATAGAGAACAACAACAATTATATAGGTCAAAATAGGTGATGCGAAAATGGTGGATATAGTGGAGAAGGCGGTTAAAAAGAGGAGTGAGCGAATAGCGGTTAGCGAAGCATACTATAAGGAAGGGGTCGCTTCTCCGTCAAAGGATTGGCTGGAAGAGTTTAAGAAGGCGAAGGACAGGCGAAATGCGGGTTTGAGGAAAGCGATGGAAGAGGGACGCTTTGAGCAGGGTGCGGAGCGTGTCGGGACGCAGGGTTGGCAGAGTGCGACACTCAATAAGGCAGACAGGTGGCTTACGGGAGCAACATCAGAGGAAGCAAATGAGAAATATGCGGAGAGGATGCGAGATGTCGCAGAATGTATTGAGCGAGCAAAGAAAGCGGTTGAGGGTATGCCAACGACGACAATAGAGCAGAGGGCGGAGAAGTCAAAACGCTTCCAAATTGAGATGGCAAAGTGTATGGAAGAAAAGCGAAAGAGGCGTTAAGCGGGTAAATAAAGGGAGGCGAGAGGAGAAATGCCTCTCATAGAACCTTTTATGGTTAAAACCGCATTTGGAAAGGGAGCGGACCAAGCGGTTGAGTTATCCGCAGACACGGGAGAAGCGTTTAAGGTCAAAGATATTATCATAGATGGAAGCGACGACACCTATGTTTTAGTGGAAATTGATAAAACAACGGTTGGTTTCTTTAGAGTTGATGGTCATCCTTTGGGTTCGCACCTTCCCGCATCACAAGCGCTAACGAGGGATAATCAGGTTTTGCGAGGACTATTGGCAGGTGGAAGTGTTACACTCCTCTCATATATGATTAAGCGAGGATTTATGGACGGTTATCCTGTCGCAGAAGGTCAAACCTTTAGGGTCAAACCCTTTACATCAGGAAAGAAACTCAATAATGTTATTATCATCTATGAGAAGTATGATGCGGGAGATATAAGAAAAGATATGCCGAACGGCTCGGAGGCTTCGGAGTATGTTTTTATTAACTATGGACAGTCATCAATCGGTTTAACATCTTCTAAAGATTATGAGATTGATGTGGTAAAAACAAGTGCAGAGTTTCCTGATTTTCCAATTAGCGACGCAGTGCCGTCAAAACATGAGATAGAAATTTTGGGAGTGTTGGGGTCGGAGAGCATAGATTATGATGATGTTGATGATTATACCTATACAAAATATCTAAAATTCTTTAAGGGTCGCAAAGTGCTATTTGACGATGACAGAAAAGGACTTCCATTTTATCATCCTACTTTTAGTGGTATAACTACAGGGATATACTTTGGTAGAGGATTTAGTGTTGTTGGTAATTACTCCGCAAAGGATAGACGAGAGCCTTTCTTACCACCAGTACCTCTTAAGTTTGTTGCAGGCGATGAGTTAAAGGTTTATATTACTACAGGACAGGCGACGAATACAGGATTTATAGATATGGTTTATACGGAAATAGGGTTTATTGAGAGGGTTAAAATATTAGAATAAGGGAGGTGCGAAGAAAAATGGTGATATACAACAAAGGTATAAATAATGGAGCGAGTAGTGATGATGGAAACACAGTGTTGGAAATAACCTCCACCAAAGAGGAGAAAAAGAAGGTGCGACGGTTGATTATCACAGATGTCAATACAAACCCTGTGATATTAGATGTTTGGCTTGAGCGGGAGAGGATATGCGAGAGCATACCGCTTGAGGTCGCAAACGACATAGCACCCGAAAGGGTTATTGATTTAGATGTGGAAGTGCCAATAGGTCAAACGCTCAAATTTGTGCTAAAACCGCAGAACAGTGGACATCAGGGGACAATTGACGGTTGGGTGGAGTATGAGATAATAGAATAAACGCATGGAGGAGAGAGAGACATGCGAGTGCGAGGACAAAGGCGAGAGTTTGAGGGTGGGACAGGAAGAGCGGTAAAGGAAGCGAGAGTAGATGTTGTTTTACAACGAATAGAGGAGGAAATAGGCGACGAAATTAACACATATCCGACGCATGTGCGACGCTATGGAGTAAATAACATCTTCCAAAGGACTTTCGCTTATTTATTAGCTTGGCAGTCAAACGGGAAACCTATTAAGGTCGGAGCAACCGCAGGCGGACTTCTTAAAGTTGCTATTTCGGGAGCGGGTTTTGAGCAAATAGACACTTTGGAAGGGACTGCGACGGTAAGATGGTCATCCTCACTTTCTTTCGCATGGACACCAAATCGCATAAGGTTTGAGGCATTAGATTATCCGTATTCGGCGAAGTTTAGCATAGATGGAGTTACATGGAGCGACGAAGTATATATAGATGGAGCGACACCGAGAGATTTTGATATAAATGCGAGGTATGTAAAGGTAAGAAGGTATGGGGGGACAGATGCGACTTATTTAATAATAGGAATGCGATAAAAGGGGTGAGTGGTAAAATGGTATATACATTAGTAGAGTATGAGGTAGCGAAAATAAAGCGGGCAGACGAACTAAAGAGAATGATAAAAGAATTGGAGCGGAAGAAAGAGGAAATAGAAAAAGAATTGGAAGAGGTAAGGGCGGAGTATGAGCGATTAGGTGTGAGGATAATAGGGTGAGGTGAGTAAAGATGGTATTAAAAGGTAATCTTCTTTTTAATGGGGATTTTGAGACAGGAGATACGGAAGGATGGAATAGTAATCCTTTTGGATTATCTGATGAGCATGATTTCTTTGTTTCGTCATCAGCAAGATATAGAGGAGATTATGGTGGAACTCTATTAGCGGGTGTAGATTATGCTAATTTATATTTATTATATGATAAAATCTTTTCTTTTGAGGAATATGAGGGTTATTTATATATGTGTTTTGTTAATAATGTAAATGCTACTGCGAATGCTTTAGTATTATACGGATTAGATGATAAAGGTAATTTAAATGATTTACATTATATAACATATAATCAGGAAACAAATGCGTGGAGACTTTATACATGTATTATTAGGGGATTATCTAAATATACGCATTTTAAAGTAGGGTTTTGGGGTTATTCTATTAATGCGGGGGGAAAATTTTATATTGACGAAGCAAAGTTAATACCGCTTAAGAGTATAAAGAGTTATAATCTTTCGGAGTATTGGAGTTTTTCTAATGTAACTTCTACTTTTAATAAATATACAACACTTGGAGGAGTAGGCGAATTTAAACTTAAATCAATTATACAAGTTGATAGTGTATCGGGAAGTTCTCCGACATTAGATATTAGACTTATAGTAGCACAGTTGGAAGATATAGGTGTAACAAGGGAATATAATCATAGTCAATTTACTAATACAGGGTCAGAGAGAATAGAACACATAGTAGAAAATGTAGGATATATAAATGTAAGATATGAGGTGGGTGGAACAGACCCGTCTTTTAGTTTTAGACATGTTATTATTTTAAAACCGCAGTAATGGTTTTGGTGATTAAGCATGGAAATAACGAAAAGAATTGAGAAGATGGAAAAGGAAATAGTGGAGATAAAAGGCGAATTGGTGGAGATAAAGGAAAGTTTGGCGAGGGTAGAGGAGAGTATAAATTGGGTTAAGCGAATACTTCAGTGGAGTTTTGGCATAACGGGAATGATAATTGGTCTTATTATAACGCTATTATAGCGAGGGAGGGGAGAGAGAATTGGGTATTTTTGACATTTGGGACACATGGACGGACTGGCTCGGAGATTGGTGGGACGCATTTAAGGATAAAATTTGGGACATTAAGAACGAACTTTGGGATTGGGTAGATGATATAGCAAAGTATTGGGTGGAAAGAGCAGATATGTTTTTTGACATCCTAAAGCATACATGGAGCGAAGTAGAGGATTTAGTAGAGAATGCGAAAACTTATGCGGATGATATAGTTACCGACGCTATACTCAAAATAGACAATTGGGTAACAACATTTGGCGAGAGTGTTGCGGAGTTATGGAACAGATTAGAACCCTATTTCTCCTCAATTGTAACACCAATTGAGGATGCTTTGGACACTATACAAAACATAAAAATACCTTCTTTAGAAGATTTTAAGAATTGGGCGGACATACAATTAGATAATATACTCAATTGGGACATACCTTTTCTAAATCAGTCAATTAAGGATTTATGGAACGAAGCGGATAAACTGTGGAATAAGATTTGGGAAATACCCGAAGATGTGTGGAGAGCGATTTGCGGAGGTTGGGACGCTTTAACGGACTTCTTATTAGCGGAAGGCGAGAAATTTATTGAGAAGATTTTAGACATAGACATACCTATTGATAATGTATTAGAAGATTTAGAAAGGAAGATAAAGGGTGGAGGGAAATGAGGGTCGGAGATGTGATAACGAAGATGGTGGAAATAGCAACCGCACCAATAACGCCAATAGCGGATGCTATAAACAATTTTGTTAAGGATTTCGCAAATACCTTAAAAGAAGGTGTTATTATGATTATTAAGCATTTGGAAGTAGAGTTTAAACCCGACATAGACAGGATTATACCGAAAGAATTAATGGAGTATGATATTTTTAAAGAATGGAAGGATTACATAGAGAAAGAAGCGGGAAATAAACCTATTGCTTTAGCACCAATTTTGGCTTATTTAGCAACAACGGCGGGTGGTGTTGCTATTGGGTTGGGTTTAGGCGGTTTTGGTCGCAACATACAAAACTTCTTTAACTCAAAATTAACACCAACACCGCTAAACCCTGCCGAGTGTGCTTATTACATGCGAAGAAATCCGACAGATGCGGAGAGGATAAAGCAAATGTTATTAACACAAGGATATGCGACGGATTTACATTATTATCTTTTGGAAATGTATAAACCGAAACTTACAATTACGGAGATTATCACCGCATATTTGCGAGGTTTAATTTCCGAAAACGATTTTAATCTTATGCTTAAGGAACACGGTTTAGCGGATAGAGATATAGATGTTTTAAAAGGGTTAATGTGGAGTTACCCAACACCGACAGATTTTATCAGATTTGCGGTGCGTGAGGTATTTACCGACGACAAAGAAACGCAGGAAGCGTTATCTGCGGAGTTTCCCGACGATATAGTGGAATATGCGGAGAAGGCGGGTATGCGAAGGGAAGTTTTAGAATGGTATTGGAAATCACACTGGGACTTACCTTCTCCGACGCAGGTTTATGAGATGTTACACCGTTTAAATCCCGAAGTGTTAAAGGTGCGTGGAAGTGCTTATAAGGAAATGGGTTTGGACATGTCAAAATTAGAAACGACAATAGAGACAGTTAAGACATACTTAAAACAAGCGGATTATGATTTGAGATGGAGGGACAGGTTGGTCGCTATATCTTACGCTCCATTAACGAGAGTAGATTTGAGGAGAATTTACGAATTGGGTTTAATTAATGAGGAGGAGTTATTGGCGAGGTTAATGGAGGTCGGTTATACAAAGAAGGATGCGGAGTTAATGGTGGAATTTTATAAGACCTACAGACAGGAAGATGTAAGGTTATGGACAAAGAGCGAGATTAAAAATCTCTTATATTACGGTTTAGTAAATGAGAGCGAAGCGGTTATTTTGCTCAAACGCATAGGTTACACGGAAGAGGACGCTAAAACATTAGTAGAGTTATGGAAGGCGAAATTAGCGGAGAAGGACATGCGGGAAATACAAAAGTATGTGCGTGATGCTTACGCATTAGGCGAGATAACAAGGGCGGAAGCGGAAAAGAGGTTGCGTGATATAGGTTTGAGCGAGGAGACAATAAATATTGTTTTAGATAAAGAGGATGCTCGCAGGTTGGGGAGTGTAAAATTACCTTCCGCTTCCACAGTAGTAAAGTGGCTAAAGGCGGGTATTATAACGGAAGCGGAAGCGAAGAAGATATTGGAAGAGATTAATGTAAAGAAAGATTACATAGAATATTATATAGCGGAAGCAAAGGCGAGTTAAAATGCCAACCGAAAAAACGAGAGGAGAGTGGAGAAAGGAAGCGGAAAGGCGGGAGAGAGGAGAACACTTCTTAAAGATGCGATTATATAAACTCGTTACAATAGTAGAGCGAAAATCTAAATAGTTAAGTCGCAGAATTATATAACTATATATTTCTCCACTGGAAATATATGCGAAAAGGTTTTTAAGAGGGGTATCTTACATTATATCGGTGATGCGGAAGATGGAGGACATACGGGAGATAATAAAGCGGGTAAATCTGCGGGACAGCGACGACATAGCGAGGGCGAAGGAAGAGATAAAAGAAGTGCTTACAACGAAAGCGGAGTATATGTTGGACATAGCGAGGATGTGCGAAGCGGGTGCGGATGTGTTAATTTCCGCATTAGAACGAAATGATATGAGACACGCAAAGGACATGTGCGAGACAATAGTGCGAGAAGCGAACAACCTTATAACGAAAGGAATGGACTTGAGAAGGGGTTTGGAAGAAGCAGAACCTTTTCTGGAGGGGTTTTAAAATGAGCGAAGGGGAGAAGAACAAAGCGGAGCGGTTGGTGGAGTTACTAAAGGAAGAGCAGACATGGAGGGGTCGCTATTACGGACATAGCGGACAGGCGAAGGTCGCATCCGCAGAAATTGACTACTGCGAGAGGATGCTTATTGACGACGAAGTCCAAAACGACGAAGAGATGCGAAGGTATTGGGAGCGGAAGCGAGAAAAAGCGATAGCGAGAAGGAAATATCATTTGAGCATGGCAAACGAAGCGAGAGAGAAATTAGAAGAAATTAGGGCGGAGATAAAGAAGATAATGAGGAGGAGGTAAAAATGAGCGAAGAAAGAAGGTATGTATATATGCGAAGGACGCAGAGCGGAAACGGAGTGCGAATGCGAGACGGAGAAATCGTTTATGTCGCTTCCATACGCAGTTTGGAAGCATTCTTACACGGAGAGCGAGAGTTTGTTGCGTTTATGCGTTTTCCTTACCGACAAATACCCAACGAAAACGCAGAGCGGAACATACTCTATACCTATTGCGACAAATGCGGTGCGGGTCGCTTCTTCCGAAAGGTCGGAGAAGACAAGTGGAAGTGCGAGACATGTGGAACAGAGCGAACAACGACAGAGTTAATAGAGAAGATGCGAAGCATATTGGAGACAGATTAGGTGGTGGAAATGAGAATAACGGAGATAAAAATAGTCAATACAACAGGCGAAGAATTGAGGGTAAAAGCACAGATAACATATACGCTCAAAGAGCAGGCGGTTATACCCTATGATTACCGCAAAATTACAAAAATAGGCGAGGGCGAAGATATGGAAGGTGTGTTGGAAATCGTTATAGAGAAGGACGAATAAGGTGATAAAAAATGAAGCGGGAGATAATATATAAGAAAATACGGAAAGCAAACGAGTTACGGGAGTTTATCACAGATGCGTTAATAGAGCATGCGGAAAGGCGAGCATCTGCACTTATACAACAAAACATCAACCTTTTCTACTATGAGCAGGGTTTCCTTGACGCACTTAAGACAGTAAGAGATTTGCTTTCTAAAGAAGGACTACTAATGTATAGATATGTCTATGAGGAGAAGCGAGAGCGAGAAGAGGACGAACATAGAGACACCTTTTAGGAGCGTGGAGAGAAATGGTTAATGCTGTGGAGTGCTTATGGAACAAGGAACAAGTCAAAGCGTTAATCACCTTTCTACTCGCAGAAAAACGCAGACACCAACGGGACATACGCAACATAGAGCGAAGCATAGACAACCTAAAGCGAAAGTATAACTTAAGCGACGCAGATATTGAGGAGTGCGATGATTTCGCATATTACTTTATACATTTTTGAGGGGGAGAGAGAGAAATGAGCGAAGAAAAAATCTCCTCTTCTCCTCCCTTATTTTTACATAAACGATGGTCGCACAGGCGAGGTTATCAAAAGTGCGTTAAATACATAGGTATAGACAGAAACGACGAAACATTTGGGAGAGGATTTCCGCTATGTGCTGTGATAAAGTTTAGAATACCTATATATCGTTACACTCCTCGCACATCCGAAATAGCAAAACTATTAGCAACGCTTCGCATACTATATGGAGAGGAGTATATGGAAGAATTGTTTGCTTTGGCGGAAGTAGAATACTTAAAAATGAGGAGGGAGCGAAAATGGCATATACATTTTGGGGAAAACTCGGATTAACGAGGGGAGAACAGTATTTATCACTAATGGAAAGGGCGGAGAGGTTGGGATGGTCGTTTAATCAATTACAACGAGAAGCGATGCGACAAGGATTATCATACCGCAGAGCAGATATGTTGGACGATTGGCGAAGATTTTCGTTTGTAAATAGAGCGAGAACCTATGAGGGTAAATTAACGCAACATGTATTCTATGACGAAGTAGTAAAGCGATTACATGACGAAGAAGGTTGGTCGTGGAAGGAAATTAAAGAATTCTTAAGCGAGAGAAAACAACCGCAGAAATGGACACCCGAAACGAAAGTAAAGGAAAGAATTTACAAATCTTATTTAAGCGAAGCGTTACCCGAAAAGGCGGACACCTAAAAGGTGCGAGGAGAAATGGACATACCCGAAAACGAACCGCATGTAGATTTAGAAAAAATTATTTGGCGAAACCGACCATTACGCACCTTAACGAGACAGGCGAAAAATCATGATATAGTAGGTTGGGACACGGAAACATTTAGGGGTTATGCTCGCTTAATAGCAAACTCCACAGGTCAATATCTCATAATTGAGGAGCAGAGGGTATGCGAAGACACCTTTACCCGCATATTACAATTCTTAACAAGGAAGACATGGAGGGGAACACACGGTTTCTTTTGGAACATAGATTATGATTTCTTCGCTATGCTAAAATACGCAGGCGAGGACTTTGCTCGCAGTTTGTATGAGGAGGGCGAAGCGGTTTGGGGAGATTACAAAATATCATACATACCGAAGAAAGCATTTACAATACAAAGAGGACATAAAACGCATGATTTCTTTGACCTATATCAATTTTACAATACCGCATTAGAAACCGCATCGCAGAAATATTTAGGCGAAGGTAAATTGACAGAGTTAATAGACAGGACTAAACTTAACGATGATTTTAAACTGTGGAAGGAAAGGGAGCGGGAGATTATTGAGTATTGTATTAAGGACTGCGAACTTACCGCAAGGTTGGGTGTTTTACTCAAAGACACCCTTAAATACAATATAGGATTTATACCGACAAAATACATCTCAAAAGCATACATAAGCAAAGAATACTTCCGCAGACACACAACAATACCGACAGCACCGAATTTCCCGCCAATAGTTAATAAACTCGCTCTACTCGCATACTTCGGAGGGAGATTTGAGGTAACACAAAGGGGAAATATTGGCGAGTGTGTGTTGTTGGACATAAATAGCAGTTACCCTTATGCGATGACTTTTCTCAAAGCATACCCAAAGGATGCGTGGAGGAGAAGCGACCAAATCAAATATGAGAACACACACGGATTTTACAAAATCAAAGTCAATACTAAAGATAACGCATTTATAACACCCTTCCCGTTTAGGTTTAGGGGAAGGGTTATTTATCCGAAGGGCGAATTTATAACATACGCAACGAAGGAAGAAATATTAGCGTTTGAGAAGGACTGCGACATAGAAATATTAGGTGGAGTGGAAGCGAAGGGAGAAGGCGAGTATTTCTTAAAGGATGTTGTAAAGCATTTGTATGAGTGGAAGCGAAGAGCGAAGGGTAAAGATATGGAGTATATGCTCGTTAAAATAATCCTCAATAGCATATATGGAGCGTTTTATGAGAAACAAAAGAAGGGCGAGATATACTTAACAGGTAAATTGTTTTCTCCTCCATACGCAACACTCATAACCGCTATTGGACGCATAAACCTATACAAAGAAGCGAAGAAATACGGTAAGCGGATAATTGGCATGGCAACCGACAGTTTGCTCATATACGGAAAGCATAACACACCGTTAAGCAAAGATTTAGGAGGATGGTCGGAAGAGTTAAGCGGTCAAACCTATGTCTTAATGAGCGGTATATACAAAATAGCGAACAAAATAAGGATGCGAGGTATAGCGGTGCGAAGGGTCGGTAAAATCTTAACTCCGCATGGAGAGTTTGAGGATATTTTCGCATACATACGCAGTTACCCGAAATTAACGCAGTATAAGATTACGCATGAGCGACCCGTCAAACTCGGAGAAGTTTTGACGCATACAAAGACACGCACTTGGGAGGATTTAAACATTTGGGCGAAGGTGGAGAGGACAATAGACATAAACGGAGATGTTAAGCGAGAGTGGGAGGATATGTTTGCGAATGGAGAAGATTTCTTATCACGCAGTATATCCTCCGCACCTATTGACATAAACGAGTTATATGAGTATGTTAAGAGACATAGATGAGATTATGTTACCGCTATATACTTTATGCGAAATCTATATAGACTATATTCCAGTGTTACTTTTTGGCGGGAAGGTATGCGGGTAGGGGGGGGATGATTGGCCC
>Ga0190307_1000551_pt1 | contig 10662 bp, 10 predicted proteins | sample 48700745_MG_FD_161653 | JGI IMG/M metagenome (GOLD analysis project Ga0190307, IMG submission 161653) | Hydrothermal vent sediment bacterial communities from Southern Trench, Guaymas Basin, Mexico - 4870-07-4-5_MG | ecosystem: Environmental > Aquatic > Marine > Hydrothermal vents > Sediment ... | reverse complement strand
ATCCTTTCTTATTTTTAATTAAAATATTTTTGTATTTTTTTCTTTATTTCAAATATATTTTTACATACCTCATTATTATCACTAAAGAAAAAGGCATCATCATAGGTGTGCATACCTTGTAAAATACTGCGACCAAAAACAACATCCCTTTGAACTGTGGCCTTTAAATCAAATCCATGTTTTGAGAGAAGGACTAAATCAGGGGCCTGGTCTAAAAAGGGCCCAGTATATATCTCTTCCTTAAAAAACACCTGTCTTAAAATAGATTCACCTTCATATTTGATCTCTAAAAATGCACTTTTTAGTTCCTCACGAAGGCGATTGTAATCTTTTTTATCTATATTACCTAATGGATATTTTCCTCTTAGGTTGATGTAAATGCGAGATGGATCTAAGGCAAAGGCAATAGTACCAGGGCCAATATCAGTGACCATTTTAGGGGTATTAGTGTTAAATTTTAAATACCCATTCTCAAATAACCACCTATTGATATACACTTCGGTTTTGATTTGGGTAAAACCATGATCTGAGAGCATGAAGAAGGCCTTTTCAGCCTCTAACTGGGTATATTTTTCATAGATGCGGCCAACAAAGGTGTCTATTTTTTCGTAATAATCAACAAAGGCCTGATGATAAGGATGGGTTTTATCTACATAGGCATCAAACAAAAAATGTTGCAGACGGTCAGTTCCGGTAATAACTACCATAAATAGATCCCAATCTTCATTTTTCCAGAGATAATTGACCGTCTCTTCCCGTATTTTTAGAGTTTCATATAGGTCTTGGATTAAAAAATCATGATCATCCCTTGCCCTGGCAGTATCTATATCAATGCGGTATTTAAATTCTTCTAATTTGGGTAGAAGAGACAAGGGATAAACTGCCTTTTTTAAATCAATGGCAACAAAACCAGAAATTAATACCCCACGTATCTCTCTGGCTGGATAAGTAGAAGGAAGATTTATAACAATAGACCTTTTACCCCTTTCCCCGATTTCATCAAATAAGGTAGTGGCCTTCAGATCTCTAAAATTAGGAAAATATAGCTTATATGTACCAGGCTTAAAATCCATAAAACCATAGATACCATGTGTACCTGAATTGGTGCCTGTCATAAAGGATGTCCATGAAACAGAAGAAATTTCGGGTAGACATACGGTTGTTGGTCCAAAATAACCTTGAGAGAAAATTCTGGCCATGTTTGGCAGTCTACCCTGATTTATTAGATTTCTTAGTAAAGAATAGGGAACACCATCTAATCCTATAATTACTACCTTTGTTTTTTTCTTTTTGAATAGTCTCAACATTTACATATAACCTAATTGTCTAAGTTGATCCATTATCTTTTCTTTTTCCTGTCCCCTCCCTGCCCTTTCTGGTGTACTTTCTAAATCCTGTTCCCAAGCAGGAAGGTCTGAGAGTTTTTGTGTATTATACCTTGACCCAAGGGATCGATACCCTTGCTCATAAAGTCTGCAATAAGGTATTTTGTATTTAAGAATAGTATGCCAAATATCCCTTTCTCTAAAATGTAAAATGGGGTGGATTCTGGTATGCTTCGGTTTTTCCCTTGGACTAAAAAACTCCTCATCCTCTCTCGCCTCCTGTTCATCCCACCTAATGGCTGTTGATATAGCCTCAATTCCATTTTCCTCTATGAAGATCTTTAGTGGGACTGTTTTCATTAGATGGTTCCCTACATAAGACTCAGGCTCAAAAAGAAATTCATCTCCCTCAAATCCAATTAATTTTAATTCTTTTTTGTTTCTATCATTTAGTTCTTTTATTTTTATAATATCTCTTATTTTTTTGATTTTTTTAAGAATATCTTCGTTTCTCAGTATTGTAAGGTCTATATCCCATTTTCTCCTTGTTTGCTCTATGTGTTCAATAATCTCATCAAAGACATCACCTTCATCAATAAATATGCATCGTGGCAATTGAATAGAAAGTTCATTACATACCTCGCGATAAAGCCAGACCATTGTCGTGCTATCCTTGCCTCCAGTCCACGCTATAGCAATCTTATCTCTTCCAAATTTATTTATTGCCTCTTTGATTATATTTTTAGATATAGATATTTTCTCTTCTAAGTTAAGGCTTATTAATTTATTTCTCTTCTCTTTTGTCATTATTTAACACACCTTTCTAAAGCCCCTTTAATATATCTAATTAACATAGGTAAATGGGCCAGATTAAAACCCACTTTTGAGACCAGCTTATTTACCCAGCTTGGCAGTTAATTTAACCTCCTTCTAAAAAGAGGAGGCAGGGATATGTAACCTTTTGTCTAAATGAATATAGAACCATGGGACTACAAAAAGAGCTCCTTATGTTATATAATTTAATAACAATTGACAGTCAGGTGATAAAGGCCATAAGTTGGCACTGCGTGGTATATCTTCCCCATATATTCTACTCCAGCAGCATATTCAGTACTAAAACTCCCAGAAATGCTGTAAAGTCGTAATATTAACCACCAGCAGTAACCAGGCTCAAGCTGAAAAGGATCTGATTTGATCATCTTCCACTGTCCTCCAATAAAAAAAGCCCAAACTCCACGGACTGTGATGGGGGAAGAAAATCCTTGGGTATTTACAACAACATTGGCCTGAAAGCAACTGCAGAGGTCACCACTGATATTATGTATTTCATTTTCATCCCAAGGCTGATCAGAACACCGGGTAACATTATAATATAGCTGTTGACATTGGTTGGCAAATGGGTCTTCTTGAGGATTTAATGACTTTTCATATACACCCTGCTCCAGCGTTGTAAAGAATTGGTCTTCTCCTACTGCCTGAAGCGGGATAAATATTAAGAAAAATATAAGAATACTAAATAAGATACCTCTTTTCATCTCTCAACCTCCTTTTTATTAAATTCCGTTAAATTATACATAAAAAAAATTTTTTGTCAATCAATACAGCAAATTCCCCCGAAATTGACTATCAAGATAGAAAAAACCTTTGATAATTGGAGGGGCTGTCCCGTTTCTTGATTACTCAAGGGATGAGTCTTGAAATGGAGTAAATAGATTATACGGCAATAGACCTTTCCCCTTTGAAATAAGACATATTATGCTTGAATTTTTCATGAACATCATATATAAAAAGAGTCCATAATTCAAATGGAAGAACCAACGCTATTTGATTACTGGTTAGTACTTTATCGGATATAACCCTATTCTAAACCCTAGTTATGCAGAGCTTGAAAGATACTATTGGCTTTATAGCTGATCCTGCAAGGGCGGGCTGCCCAAAAGATAAGCCTCGGGTAGAGAGGATGATAAGGACAGCAAAAGTCATCCTCTCAAGGTACTAGAACCTCATGGTACTGCAAAAAGACCTCCTTATGAGGTATTTGAAAAAGAGGAAAAGCCACTGCTAAGGCCCCTACCCCTTGAGCCATTTGGAGGCAATGTACAGTGCACCCTGATTATTCAGTACCTTACAGGTTTACATCAAAGAGGGTATGGATAAGGGCTGGAAGAAGGCTTCTTAGGGTATACTTTGAAAATGAGCTAATAAAGGTCCATCCCCTAGCAAAAAGAAAGGGCAGCTGGCAGACAGACCAAAGGGGATTATCCAGAGAAGGCAAGGGCATATCTCTCCTTCACACCAAATAAACTAAGGCAGGTAGCAAAAGAAGTAGGAGAAAATACCTTCAAGCTTATAGAATCACTTGATCTAAGGCTAAAGCATGAGGCGGACCCCAAAATTTGAACCAGGTATAAAACTTATATCACACCTTTAAAGGAGGGGTCCAATGGTAAGAAGAAAGCATTCACCAAAGCTTAAGGCCATGGTTGCCATTGAGGCTATTAAGGCAGAAAAGACTATATCGCAGATAGCTACCGAATATGGCATTCATCCACAGCAAGTAAGGAACTGGAGGAGGCATTTTTTATCTAAATGTTATTTAGTCTTTGATGAGAGTGGCAGAAGAGAAAAGGAACTAAAGAAGGAACTTCAGAAGGCATATAAGAAGATAGGAGAACTTCAGGTGGAGATAGATTTTTTATCAGATGTGTTAAAGAGGGCATAGATAAGAAAAGGAGAAAAGAAAGGTCTAGTATTTATTACATACAAAGATAAAGGTGAAAGGCAGGAAAATCAAATACTTATGGAACTGATAGACAAAAAATATCAGCATGATCCTACATATGGGGCAAGCAAGGAGGATGCAAAAATACCTTCTAAAAAGATATGGCTATAAGGTAAACCTAAAGAGAGTACGAAGACTTATGAAAAGATGGGGCTTAGAGGGATATCTCCACCCAAAATATGGGGTACACTTCAGTCTAGCCCCCTTCTTACTAAGTGGGTAAGAAACTCCCATGCCTGCCTTGATTCCCTTCCATCTGGCAGAAATACCAAAAATTTCTTTTCGCCTGACTCTGTCATTCCTACTGCACAAAGGATGATGTAATTTCCTCAGCGATACTTGACAGGATTTTGGATCATAGTCATACTATTGCCATTAATGGCCCTAGCTATAGAACAAAGGAGAAAATGGGAGCTAAGAGTAATAACTAAGGGGTCAATTTTAAACGGGAATTAACATGATTTATCTTAAAGCTATCGCTAAAGGAACAGGCTTACTCTTTCCTTTATCGGCTTTGATTGATGTGTTAGTTGCCATCTTAAGAGGCTTTGCAGATGTAAAGGCAAATGTTTATTTCAAAAATATTTTGGTAATAGGTATAAGGATCATTCTTGTCATTAGCATTATTATTTTAGGATTCGCTTTTAAAGGTGTGCTTTTGGCTTATTTAAATGGTACTGCGCTTATTGCTGTTGCCCTAATATATTATGCCAGAAAAAAAAATACACCAAAATTTACCCAAAGAAAAGAAACCCCTACTTTCAATTTCACATTCTTACCTGAGTGTTGCCTTCCATTTGTTTCTAAGCTTTTTGCCCACAAGCAATATAAAGAGATAAATAAACTCTATCGCACAGTTACTCAATGGACTTTTTTTACTTTACCTGCCATTTTAGTTATGTTTTTTGCCCCAAAAGCAGTTTTACATCTTTTTTTGGCAAGCAATATATCGCAGCAAGCGTAGCGATGGAATTATTAACTTTAGGAGAGGCTGTTCACATTTGTCTTGAATCTAATGGAATGACAATCTTAGCAGGTGGTAAGACAAAAATTATTTTTATTTGTACCCTTGGCAGTGCGATAGTTAATATTCTACTTAATTGGTTACTTATTCCCCGGTATGAACTTGTAGGTGCAGCTATAGCATCGGCTGTGTCTTTAATGTTAGTTAATATTTTCTTTTCTGCCTTTGTCTTGAAGTTCTACGGCATTTGTCCTTATTTAAAAAGGAGGTATTATCAATGAGAGTAGATTATCTTATTGTCGGCGCAGGTTTGGCAGGTTGTGTCTTAGCTGAAAGAATTGCTACTCAACTTGGCCAAAAGGTGCTTATTGTAGAAAAAAGAAATCATATTGGTGGAAATTGCTATGATTATTATAATAAAGATGGTATTTTAGTTCACAAATACGGCCCTCACTATTTTCATACGAATAATAAAAAAGTCTTTGACTACCTTTCGCAGTTTACAAAATGGCACTATGTTTTTTATAGAATACGGGTAGTCGTAGATGGACGCTTAGTGCCTTTGCCGGTTAATTTAGATACTATTAATGAAATCTATGGATACAGGTTTTCCACAGAAGAATTAAAGGCATTCTTGCAAAGAATACGAGTGCAAAGGGAAGAGATAAAAAATTCAGAAGATTTAGTTATATCGCGTTTAGGTTATGATTTGTTTAATAAGATATATCGTCCCTATACTTTAAAACAATGGGGACTTGAACCTAAACAGCTTGATGCCTCGGTATGTGGCCGTATAGATATAAGGGATAATCGGGATGATCGTTATTTTACAGATAAATATCAAGCCATGCCTAAGGCTGGATATCATCGCCTGTTTGAAAATATGACTAATCATCCCAATATCTTTGTCCTTCTTCAAACTAAATACGAGGATATTAAAGACATGATCCAGTATAAAAAACTCATTTATACCGGTCCGATAGATGCATTTTTTGGGTATAAATACGGAAAATTGCCCTATCGTTCCCTGCGTTTTGAGCACGAAACACTTGATTGTGAATATTATCAGCCGGTAGTGCAGGTAAATTATCCTCATGAGTATGATTTTACAAGAATTATAGAAATAAAACATGTAACAGGACAAAAGTGTCCTAAAACAACAATTGTGAGGGAATATCCCCAGGCAGAAGGAGAACCTTATTATCCTGTGCCGTGTACAGAGGCAAGAGCTATATATAAAAAATACGAAAAAGAGGCCAAAAAGTTAAAAAATGTATATTTTATCGGAAGATTAGCAGAATATAAATATCTCAATATGGACCAAGTTGTCGCCCGTGCGCTGGCTTTATTTGAAAAGATAGCTGGTTTTTCTTGTTGAAGTTATTGGCCTCCTACAACAATAGTACCACCTTTGCCTCGGTTAAGTTGATAGACAAAAGGAAAGCTTAAACTTCTTGGAATAAGGGAATTTATATATTGGCTAATAAACTGATCAATTTTAGCAATCGTTGTTTGCGGTACATAGACAACATCATAAGGATCTAGAAAGACGTCTCCTTGTTTTTGTTCTAAAATGGCGTTTAAGTTAATTTTAAATACTTCCAGACGATTACCAGCCGGATGCAGAATGAGGACATCTGAAGACTTCGCCTTTTCGGTCAAACCTCCTGCTTGAAAAATTGCTTGTAATAGCGTAAGTCTGCCTTTTATTGGAATCTCACCAGGCTTTTTCACCTCTCCACCTACATATATTTTTTCACCAGCAAATTCTTTAACAACCACTACCACTTCTGGTTTTGCCAGATATTTGGCATACTTTTCCCGCAAAATCTTGGTTAATTGGGATGGAGTTAAACCGGCTGCCTGTATTTCTCCTACCAACTGAAGCGAAATACGGCCATCTGGTCTAATCTCAAGCGTTTCATTCATGTCAGGGTAATAGAAAAATTTAACTTCAATTTTATCGCCTGTTTGTAGATAATATACGGTTTGCTTAGGTGGATTAAGAGGTATGGAAACAACTTCTGGCTTTGGCGCAGAGGCACAGCCGTAAAACAAGAGCCATATCAAAAGTATCAATGCTAACCTTCTCATTTTTATAAGTATCCTAAATCTTTTAACTTTTCCAAAACCTCTTCTTTCTCTTCTTGGGAAAAAGTAAAATCTTCTCTCCTTACCTCTTTTTCATCATCTTTAATTTTTATCACAGGATTAACTTTTGTAAACTCTTCTTTAAAAATTTCTTTTAAAACCCGCCCATCCATATCTGTAGGAATAGACATGCCTAAGGCATATAAGATTGTAGGCGCGAGATCAGTTATATGTGCCTTTGGCAATGTCTGCCCTTTTTTTATATTTTGACCATAGGCCATAAATATACCCTCTAACCGGTGTGTACCCGTACCTGTTAACCAATTTACTTCTTGCCACAAATAATTGCGCAGTTGGACATCAACAAGATATAAACCATTTCTTAAAAAGAAAATAATATCCGGTGCCTGGTCGGCATAAGGGCCATGATAGACTTCTTCTTTTTTATAAATGTGGCTCACCAGTTTTTGACCACTAAAGGGGTCTTTAAGTTTTTTCAATTTTTCTATGATATATGTGCGTATTTTTTCATATTCTTCCCCTGGGGCAACAATGCCATAGGGCTCTCTCCCTTTTACATTAATATAAATGCCCTGTTCTGTTCCAGAAACAGAAAAGGCTTTTGTTTTTGACCAATCTATAAAATCAAGAAATGCATACATTAGGGCTCTTTTTTTAAGATCACTTTTCCCTTTTATGATTTTTTTAAGAGGCTCAAGGAAATGAAAACGCAGGGCTAGTTTGTGCGCCAAATATCTAAGTCTTCTTAAAAGAAAATAACGCCTAACCTCCTTTTCATAAAAGACAAGGAGTCCTTCTTTCCACAACCAATAATTTATATAAAATTTTCTCTGCAGAGGGCCAAAACCATGGTCAGACATTAAAAATAAACATGTTTTTTCATCAATTTTACTTATAAACTTACCAATGGCTTCATCAATTAAAGCATAATATGTTAAAATCTCTTTTGTTATTCTATCTGGCTTTGCTTTTGACTGAATAATGGGTTCAATATAGTGCCAGAGGGCATGTTGGATTCTGTCTGTGCCGGTAAAGACAACCATAAAAAAATCAGGTTTTTCCCTAGTAAAAAGATCAAGGGCAATATTTATTCTTTGTTTTTCACATTCCCTTAATTCTTTGAGAAATAAATGCACCGTCTTTTCGTCATATTTTTGCCAAAAAACATCCAAAATGTATGGACCATATTTGTCTTCTATTTCTCTTTTTAACTCTGGTGGATAGGTAAAATTTACCTCCCGGCTTGGGGTTAAAAGGCCAGTGATAATAAACCCATTAACCTTAGGTGGTGGATAGGTTAAAGGCACATTTACAAGTCCTATTTTTTTCTGCGCCGCCGTTAAATAAGTAAGAATTGTTTTGCTTTTAATGAGGGTAAAATTGACTGGTTGTCTCTCTATACTGCCGGCAGGCTTATAAAAGAAATCAAAAATACCATGTTTACCTGGTTGTTTGCCGGTAAGAAAAGATGTCCAGGCAGGACCAGTAACAGGTGGAATACAGGAAATAAGCTCTCTGTGTATACCCTCTTTTAATAACATGGCTAAATTAGGTATATAACCCTGTTGGGCCAAAGGCTTAAGGACAGAAAAACTACCTCCATCTAAACCAATAACAATAACTTTCATACCATCTCTCCATTTTACTGTTTTTCTGTTTTACCAGTATAACATTTTATCATCTGGCCAGCTTTTCTTTTCTCACATCTTCATAAACCTCTAACAAATATTTTTCCATTAAATTCCAGTTAAATCTTTCCCACGCGGCTTTTAGTCCATTTTCGGCCATCTTTTGGCGTAAAGAAGGATTTTTAACCAGTTTTTCTAGGACTGCACAAATTTCATGGGGATTAGTTTCATCTACGACATATCCACATTGATATTCTTCAATAATATATTTTAACCCACCAATATCTGAGGTGACTACAGGAACACCATTGGCTAAAGTGTCAAAAAACTTGGTTGGCGTTATATTTTTAAACCAGGCCGTACGGCGGTTAAGCATAACTGATATATCTATTTTTTGGTAAAGCTGGGGCATTTGCGAAGCTGGAAAAGCACCTATTACTTCTGCTTTATCTCCTAATGGACGAATCAATTGCCTAAATGTCTCTTTATAATTTTCATAAACTCTACCAGCAAGCATAAGCTTAATATTTTTGTGTTTTTTTAAAAGCAATCCGAAGGCTTCAACTAGCTCTTCAATACCATTGTTCGCATAAATTGTGCCGATTCTGCCAATGACTACCGGTTTGCCCTCTATGTTTTGGTGTTTTTTAACTTGTTTGACAAGATAAGTGGGATAACTTCCTATTAATCTTAACCGTTTAACGCCGTATTTTTTAAATTTATTTATCTGATACTGATTATGGACTAAAACCGCATCAAAACGGCGAGAAATGACCTTTTCTAACCAGTTGACAAGTTTTAAGAAAAAGCCGTATTTTTCTCCCCAAAATGCATAATAATCTGGCTCACATAAGTCTAAAATTGCAGGTTTTTTAAGCAATTTAGCGGCGGCAATCGCAGGCAGCATTGTATCAAGATTAAAGGCATGAATAACTTCTATCTCTTGACGATTTAAAATAAGTTTACCAAAGGCAATCAAGTTAAATAACAATACCTTTAATCCATTTCCTAAAGGACCCTTTTCTATACCCGCCTTAATGTGCAACCTTTCTACCTTAATACCATCTACAATAGCAAACGGCGGTTGGTTGCCCTCTCTATCCCAGGCAATTATTTTTACCTCGCTGAATCTTTTTAATAAACTTTTCGCCTGATTATAGACTCTTATATATCTTCCTTGATTAGGAAGAAAACTCATTGAAAAAAGCATTATGACCTTTTTAGAGCGTTTCATAACTTATCCCTTTTAAAAAAATATAGATTTAGACATAGGCATTTTTAGATAATTTTTTTTCTCTTCTTTTGACAGAATAAAATCAGCCACAGCATCTGCAGCTTCTATAACGCGATCTGATAAAAAATTATAACGAAAAGAACCTTGTCTGCCAAAAGAAATAAGGTTATTAATCCCCAAGAGAAAACGTGCATACTTATGCAATATTTGTTGATACCCTTTTTTATAAATAGCGTAAGCATAAGGCAGTTTGATAGACCAGCTTTTGCTGATTTCTTGCCTTTTTATTCCAAAAAAGTCACTTAACCCTTTTACAATTAAGTTTAATACCTCCTTTTCTCCCATACCTTTAAAAGAACTATCTTCCCCATAACAAACTTCAACACATAGGGCTGTTTTTCCTTTTTTCCCCATGCAGGGATTGAGATTTTTGGGTTCATAGATTCTTTTAAAGATATATTCCTTTTCAGGAAAATAAATTTGCACTTTCTGGGTTAAATAGTCTCTGTTAATAATTAAATAAAAAAGCCAAAGCGAACTATAACTTAATTTTTTTGGGTAAGTGGGATGAACTAAACTGATTAAATTGGTTATAGGTATAGTGCTAATATACATAT
>Ga0190307_1000548_pt1 | contig 10697 bp, 6 predicted proteins | sample 48700745_MG_FD_161653 | JGI IMG/M metagenome (GOLD analysis project Ga0190307, IMG submission 161653) | Hydrothermal vent sediment bacterial communities from Southern Trench, Guaymas Basin, Mexico - 4870-07-4-5_MG | ecosystem: Environmental > Aquatic > Marine > Hydrothermal vents > Sediment ... | reverse complement strand
CATCACCGGTTCCATTGTTAACCACCTTTATCTGGACTATCTCCCAATCGGTTGATTGTGGTACAGAAGGTTGTGATGTGGTGGTGGTCCTGGTTCCTCCGCCGTCGTATCCATGCAAGAACGGTTCCGGATAGTCCATTATTGAATAAGGTCTGAATTGTGTTGTTTCATTCCCTGCGTTTATCATGCTTGAGTAGTCCCAGTGTATGACTTCGCCATCACGCAGTTGATAGGAATCAATATCTTCGTTTGGCGCTGGTATCCCGTTTATCCAAAGATACCAGTAAACGGGAGGCGATTCGGTTATTCCGTTTATGCTGTAAACCCTGCCTTCATGCACTGTGATGTTTGCTACGCTTTGGAGGACGTCGAGAGGCGTTGAGCCTTCAGGCACCTGTGTTATGATGTCGAACATGGGTACGTCGTTATAAGCAGAAGTGTTTCCATAGTGGTGGGTGATTCTTATTCGGACTTTCGACGACTTCCTCATCCAATACCCTCTACCTACTTCCAAAATACAAACCTGCTCAAAGTCATTGATGGTATAGTTATACCCCTCTACCTCACCTTCCAGCACCGTTCCTGTTATACTTATATTCTCGTAGCCAGGTCCAACGAGCGCCCACTGACCAACCGATAAATTATTGTATATTGCAATCAAATCGGTTACAGAAACATCACAGGGCACGCCTGTTACGGTTATATTCTTCGGCATCCATGGATTATAGAGATAATACCCCTTTTTGCACGTGAGCTCTGTTGTTCGCTCCCAGTTGCCAGTTTCTGTATCGTATTCCCAAACCTCTACATCCCTGCCGAATACGTCATCAGGGTTTCTCTCGCCTTCCGGCGGAAGCACAGGCATTGAAACATAGTTTTGAAAAGCTCTAAGGTAAAAAGTGTAATTTGTCAGCATCAACCATCTCATAACCCTGTCCATCACCATATTCCTGTCTGCCGTGTTGTTTATCGCCTCGAACCCGAAGGCGAAATAAACGACTTTATAAGTGCCAGTATCTGCCTTTATAGCACCGCAGCCATCACCGGCGTAATTGAATACCGTTGATGCGGATTCGTCACGTGGTGATATTTCGCTCTGGTACCTCTGATTGTTAGCGCCATCACCTCCGGAGATGCCTATCTTCAATCCATCTCCGATAGGGTCTCCATTCACTCCGTTTAAGTTGTAGATATCGGTATCGTCCCGAACATAGTTCGCATGCAGATAGTCGTGGTAAAATGATGAGCCACCAATGTCGTACCCGATGTCCTGTCCGGAAATGAACAGATTGCCACCGTTGTTCAGATACGTCTGGAGGTTTGCCTGTTCGGTTGGAGTTAGAGTGCTCGTGTAATCATCGCCTGTCAGCCATATCACGACAGAATAGTTCAAAAGAACGGATGCATCGGGTGGTGATGAACAATAACTGTAATTGTAACCATTGGCATGCAATGCGTTTTTGTAGTATGTCTCGTAGTTTGCTCCCTGGTCGTCATCTACTATGAGGATGTCTGCAGGTGGTGGCATTGGCGGTGTCCTCCCCACTGGAGCAATAACCAATGCATAGTCTTGACCTCCTGGCACCACCTCTGCGGGTACATTATAACCCAAAACAGTTATCTGATATGTTCCCGACTGTATGTTCCCAGCATTAATAAATACATTCTCTATATTGTTCACACGGTCAAAGTCACCACTCGTAGGGTCAGACCATGCACCGCTGAATTGGTTTCCATGATACGTCGTACCATCTGGAGCAGTAACAACAAGATCAAGGTCATTTACCAGTGCTTTACTCGCACTTACCGAACCGGGAGCGTCAGTCCATACCAATGTTATTTTCGCTCCATTGATATAATCCGATAACATGATATTGTAGGCATGGCTTCCCCCTGTTGCAAGAGCAACACTCTGGTCTTCGAGAACAACAAATTGTGGATTTATAACATTTGTCAGGTTCATTTCTCCCCATCCCTGGTCATTACTTGGATATCCAAGTCCCACATCGTCTGCACTGCTTATCAATGCCGCCTTTGTAAGGGCTGGGCTCGGAGTGGAACCGTGTGTTTCTCGATGGTACTCAACAAACAATGCCGCTCCACCAGAGACATGCGGTCCTGCCATGCTTGTGCCGCCACACCACTCATAATCTGAGTTTATGTTTCCCCATCTCCCGTAGTCAGGGTTCCAACTCCAGCCCTGACTGGCTGATGATGAGAGAGCAGAAGAAATCCATGTTCCGGGTGCTACTATATCTGGCTTAATCCTTCCATCTTCACATGGTCCTCTACTACTGAAATCTGCTATTTCATCTACATTATCAGCTCTCCATCCTTGAGGTAAGTTTGGTCTGTAGTTTTCACTTGCACCCGTTGCGATCACATTTTTAGCAGATGCTGGACTTCCAATTGATCCGGTCACAGGACCTGCATTTCCAGCTGAGAATTCCAAGATATATTGCTGATTGCCTGGTGTACTGGAATCAGCATCTCGAACAAGCGCATCGAACTCAGCGTCATCACTCGTATAATCCCCAAAAGTATTCATGCCCCAACTGTTGCTACCCACATCAGCACCGTTTTGAACAGCATCCTGTGCCAGCACACCGTTGGCAGGTCCCTTCCAACTACCATCGTCGCCAAAAACTCGTTGTTGCATTATAGATGCCTCGGGTGCCACACCCATACCATATAAATACCCATCAGCGTCTGTGGTTCCAATCGCAGCATTTCCAGCCACTATCCCGGCGCAATGCGTTCCGTGTCCATGTACATCCTCGGCAACGCCGTCAGAGGTGTCACTCTCGGTATAATCTATCAATCCCACAACTCTACCCATCATGTCCAAATGCATTGTGGTTGTGTTGCCGTCGTCAAGCCCGGTGTCTGCAATCGAGACCAACACACCACTTCCATTATATCCGAGGCTATTAACATAGGTGCCCGGACCGTCCCAAGGCGTTCCAGCAGCCCAATACCCACCAACAATCTCATCAGAGACTTCATCAAACAGTTCTGGCTCAATATAAGGTTCAATCCAGTACGTATCATTCATTAAAGCAATGTCATCAATTTTTGATGCATTAATCGTTAAAACATTCTTGTCATAATAACTGAAATTATAATTGGAAGTTATATTACCGCCAAGACTTTCCAATTCTGGAATGAATTTCGATTCGGTTCTAAAAGAGAGCACGGTGATATTTACTTCTCCTTCGGCATCTGATAATCTTGGACTGATCTTGTAAAAAGGCTGGTATATACCAACCCATTGCACAAAACTCATATTTTGAACTGCTTCTTTCTCTTTTAAATCCATTCTAACCACAAATGCATTTTCTGGGATATAATCATAGATTTCGCAGCCTGTCTGTCTAAGCTCTTCTTTCCACGTTTCGTTTACATTTCCTGTGAATTGCGCAATATAATACCCTCTTATTCCGGGGGGATATTCCGAGATATACAGATTTTCAGGTAAACTCGGCTCTCCCTCGCTGGAATTGAAGCCGATAGCTTTTAGCAATATTATGCTATCTGTTGCTTGCACTGATGTCACGCCTAACAAGAAAAATCCAAGCAATGAAACCAGGATTATTGTCTTATTTTTCATCTATCTGCTCTCCTATCATTATCCACATCAACAATCGCAGACGATATCTCATCAAACGGTTCTGGTACAGAAAAAGGTTCAATCCAGTAGGCATCATACATCGAGGCTATGTCATCAATTTTTGATGCATCTATTACTAAATTGTTTATATCATAGTAACCGAAACTGTAGGTAGATATTATACTGGCGCCAAGACTTTCCAATTCTGGAATGAATCTCGATTCGGTTCTAAACGAGACTACGGTAATATTCACCTCTCCTTCAGCATCTAATAATCCCGGATTGATCTTGTAGAAAGGCTGGTAGATACCAAGCCAATGCACAAAACTCATATTTTGAACTATTTCTGTATCCTCTGAAGTCATTCTGACGGTAAATGCATTTTCTGGAATATAGCCATAGATTTTACAGCCCACTTGCTTAAGCTGTTCTTTCCATTCGTTTTTTACTGGAGCAACGAACTGCACGATATAGCATCCTTTTATTCCTGCGGGATATTCCGAGATATACAGATTTTCAGGTAAACTCGGCTCTCCCATACAGGTGTCAAAGCTAATAGCCTTCAGCAATATCATGGAGGGTTCTGCTATTGTAATATTTATCCGCTTACCATGCATTTCAGGATGGCTTGGGACCCTGCCCCATCCATACCCTTGAACCATCCATCCGTTAATGTAATATTTTCCCGGTGGCACAGGATTTCCATCGTTATCGGTCTGATTCCAGGTATCGTTGAGTAATTCCAGTGATTCACCTTGCTTTATCGATACACCTCGGATATAAAGCAGAAAACGCTTACCATGTGACCATAAGTAAATTTGTTCGCCTGCTTCATTTGTTACATTGAAATCAGCAAGTTGGCTGCTAGGGAAGGATAAACCTGTATCAAGACCATTATTTGTTAAGCTTATTTTTACATTCACAGGTTCTCCTGTGCAATATTCCTGTTTGTCCGTTGTTACACTGACAATGAGATCAAGGATCTCGATTTCTCCTACCAACCGTATCGCCGGTATCCAGTTGGTGTACGAACGCCCGTTCGCATCCACGAACGAAGTGCAATTAATTATCCCCATCCCTCCTTTCGCTTCCACCACAGGGGCGTGATGAATCTGCGGATACGAGCCTGTCTTTATCGTGTAGTAATAGGTATGATTTGCGAGCATTGTGAAAGGTGAAAAAGAGACATTATGCCAGTCGCTGGCGTAACCATTCCAGTGCCCTTCCGTTATCTTTTCTGTTCTATTCGGGTCATGATAAAAAGCGACGTATTCGGTATGCCCGCCCGTGCCCGGGCAGGGGTATGTATAAAGTTTGGACACATTGTATATAGTCACGTATGGCGTTATTGTGCCGTTGTGTGTGCCTGAAATGCTCGGGTATGGGTTGGCTGGCTTTCCAGTGTCGAAAGTGAGCGCTGTTGGCGCTTCCGGCGCTTCAAGTGTGATATTGAAATTGAAAATCCCGCCATTGTTTATCTCCTCCAATGTTACTTTGTGAGATGTAATATTTAATTGGCTTTCATCGTGATTCTTGACTTCAAACTGCAACATCTCACTCGCATTTACACCAGTTCCATTCACAAGCACGAGTTGGTAATAGTTAGAACATTCATTCGTCTCAGCCTGCCACTCCGCACCGCTATTCAAGTTTGTTATGTTAATCATGGGGTTTTTGCACTCGCTGCCATCTTCATAAAAAACGTATCCATAAATCACGAAAGGTGTTGTGGGCGTCGGCTGCGCAAGCACGGATATCGCTGCACACAGCCCTATTATGCTCAACAGAGCGAGTGATTCCTTTGTTTTGCTCATCCTCTCCATTGCCCTTTCGCCTCCCCCCTCCCCTACACACACTTTTGGTATTACGATAAAAATTTTTTGATAATATTGATAAAAATTTGTTATAAATATGCACAACCTTATTGAAATGAGATTAACTTCTTTTCACTTTTGGGTCTTTCTCCTTCTTAAAACTTCCTTCAATCTCCCCTTTTTCCAACTCTTCACCTTATTCAGGTATTGGTGAAGCCGCAGCTTCCGCTCTCCTGCATCCTTAAACTCCCCGTCCCCCTCCTTCCCCAACTCCAAACCTCCCTCAGTTTCAATTTCACTCTCACCGAACAGAATCTCTGCTAAATACTCCATATCGCTCATATCCTGCTCATACCATCTGCTTCTGACCAGTGTGACTGTATACCCTACCAGTCCAGTTGCGAGTCCAACAACCGTTGTCCCGAAAGCAACAATCAGATTATCAGCTAATGTCTTTACATCGCCACCCGCGAGCGCGAGCAACGCGGGTCCCATTGGTATCAGCGTGCCCATCAGCCCTAACATTGGACCCGCACGGGTTACAAACCGCGACTTCTCCAATCGCTTCGTCATCTCGGTCTCCAGATCCTGCAGTAACTTCTCTACCCTAGCTTGCATAAGCTTCCTGCTCGCAAACAAGCCCCTGGATTTCGATATTCCGTTGATGAACTCGTGTACGTAATACGTGGAACATGACTTGCTCAACAGCTCAAAAGCGCCATCCAGGTCGTTCGCATTCAGTAGCGCTCGCGCTTTTAAAGCGCCCTGCTCAAGCGAAATAAAATCACGGTGCCTCACACGCCATTCATAAAGAAAACCGCCAAACGCGATCATACTCCATGAAATCAATATAAACAGCAGGATTATTACAGGATACAACAAATTCGTTGAGAGGAGGTATATCCCTTTCTGCGCCCCCAGCTTAAATAGCTCCAATGCTCCACTTATGTCCATCTCTCCTCAAATGATAACACTAAACAGTTATATAAAAATAAATTTTATTGTATTTATTCATCTTTTTCCTAACTTCCTTTCGGGATGAGGTTGAAAAGAAAATGTTCCGCGATCCGTAAACATTCATATTCTCCCCCACAGACCAGATTCGGTAGCTATTGGAGGGGCTGGCTATCTGACGGAATCCTTCAACGGATATAAACGGATATACATTAAATCAATGACTCATAGAGCCGCAACACCTGCTGTGCTATCAGCCTCCAATCGAACTTCGTCTCAACGAGCTCCCTGCCCACTTCACCCATCCGCGTCACACGCCTGTCATCTGAGATTATCCTCACAATGCAATCGCTCAGACCGTCCACATCACCAGGCGTGAACAGAAGCCCGTTGCCGCCTGTTATATTCTCACGCACGCCCGGTATATCCGACGCTATCACCGGCGTTCTACACGCCATCGCCTCAAGCAGAACGATCCCGAAATTCTCAAGCCTGGTAAAAGAAGGGAGCACGAATACAGAAGCTTCTAAATAGCTCTTAACGAGCTCTCTGAAACTCAGAAACCCACGAAACTCGACTTTTCGCATAAGTCCGTAACTTCTCACAAGCTTCTCCAGGCTCGCTCGCTCCTCTCCTCTACCCACTATTATCAGCCTCGCTTCCGGGACATCCTTCAATACCCCCGGCATTGCTCTTATCAAATACTCTATACCCTTGGGATAGACGAGTCTGCCAACGAACAGGATATTCTTCTTACGCTTTACGCTCGCTTTTACATCCTCTATAACGGCATCAAACTTCCTTATATCTATCCCATTGGGTATGACCTCGCATTTACTGCTGAATTTACTGAGAACTGGTGAGGTCTCCGCATAGCTCCTGCCTGTAACTATTATAGCATCACAGGCATCGAGCAGTGGTAACGCATAATGCCCGTTGTAAACCCGTTCTACGAATTTAGCCAGCACAGCGGGTATCCTCAAACTCCCGACCCTCTCCGGCACTTCCAGATCAAAGTGATACGTTATGACATGAGGACGCTTATTCTCTTTATTGAGCGCCTGTGAGAAGAAAGGAGGCGGACAATGCGAGTGGAACACATCTGCTTCTATATCTCTTACTCGCGACAGCCCAAAGATGAGGGGCACATAGCCAGGAAAGAGCTCTATTGCCCTGAACCTCGTAATCTTGCTCATACTGTCGCTGTCTCTCATCGGTGGTATGTCCGCAGTTAGAATCTTCAACTCGTTCCCCGCTTCACTCAACGCATTTGCCAGCTCTTTAACGTGGTTCTCCACACCGCCGACATGTGGTGGGTAATAACATGAAGCCTGAACTATCCTCATATCTTATCTCATCTCAACGATAGGTCTGCCTGGTATAGTTTATCCTTGCACGCGTTCCTCGCTTCGCCGCCACAACATTCATCGCCCATATATACAGTGCGCGTATAAATCCATACTTCTCCATTCGCCTCATTGAGAAATGGACAGGAAGCATAGGGTCATACCGTATAGCACCCTCATGCCTGAGCCTGCGTGCAATCTCGTAATCATCACCCGCCGACATATCGGAATACCCGCCTATCTTCTGGAATACATCCCTCCTTATCGCTGTATTTGCTCCGAGAGTGGCGTGGAATATCCCTGAGGTCGCTGCGAAATGAACGAGTTTGTTGAACGCACCTATCAGAACTTTGTATTTGAATCGCGATTCAATAGGGATGATGGGACCATAAACAGCAACCACACCGTCAGCCCTGAAATCATTGCAGATTCGTTCAAGCCAGTTACACGGTAGTATTATATCTGCATCGGTCATCGCCACTATCTCACCACTTGATACTTCCACACCGTCATTCCTCGCACCACCTACTCCTTTACTATGCTGTATAATCACATTATCGGCGTATTCTCTCGCTATGTCCACTGTCTCATCTTCACTACCGCCATCCACAACCACGATCTCATAATCACGCCTATCCAGTGTCTGATTCACGAGGCTGTTCAAACATGCTCCTATATACGATTCCTCGTTATATGCAGGTATGACAACCGAAACTTTCTTGTTATTGCCCATCTCCTGTCATATATCATATCAATGTCAATATCAATATCAATTCAGCCTCTGGAATAGCATCTTCGGCTTATTCAACTTCTGCCCTTCTTCTATCGGCGACATCAGCTCCTCAAGTTTCGTTTCGTGTATATCCGTGTTCATACCAAGCTGATACCATACCTCTGCCATCTTCTCCGGCATCACCGGCTCCAGTAATATACATACCGCTTTCATTATCTGCAGTGCGTTCTTTATTATTGTTGCACATCTGCGCCTGTCGCTTTCTCCTCCTTTTATCAGGTGCCAGGGCTCCTCACGCTGGAAATAGCTGTTCCCAAAGTCCGCAAGTCCCATTGCCGCATCCACCAGCTTCTTAAATTCATAATCCTCCATTGCTCTCATCACATCGTCACGTGCAGTCACTATCGCCGCTTTTACCTCTTCCTCTATCTCCCCGCCTGGCACCACACCAAAATTCTTATATGCGAACGTAAGAACGCGATATGCGAGATTACCGAGAATAGCCACCAGCTCGTTGTTCACACGCATGAAGAAGGAATCCCAAGAGAAATCCAGCTCCTTCGTGTGGCTCGATTGCGCTACTATATAATACCTCAGCGTATCGGGATGGAACCGTTCCAAGAATTCCGCTGCCCAGACCACGTTTCCTCTGCTCTTGGAGAATGTCTTACCGTTTATCTTCACCATACCGGAGGCAATGACCGCACTGGGCAGCGAATAGCCCGCTCCTTTTAGCATCGCGGGCCAGAATATGCAGTGATGATATATTATGTCGGTGCCGATGAAATGTATGATTGTGGCTTCGTTATCTTTCCAGTATCGTGCCCATGCATCCTCTTTCTCGCCCCTCTCTCGCAATAGCTCTTCTGTGAATGATATATACCCGATAGGGGCATCAACCCAGACATAAACGACCAGGTCGTCTCTACCCGGGAATTTCACTCCCCATTCCAGATTCCTCGTGATACACCAGTCCCTCAGCTCTCGCTTCACCCATTCCTTAGCGTAATTACGGGCGTTCAGCGTGCCACCCAGCGTATCAAGATAGGAAGCCAGGAACTCAGCAAATGCAGATAACTTGAAGAAGAAATGCTCCTGCTCCTTGAAGACCGCTGCTGAGCCACATATCTTACATCTCGGCTCTTCTATCTCGCCGGGCTCAAGGTGCTTGCCACAGCCCTGGTCACATTCGTCACCACGTGCGATCGCGCCACAATAAGGGCATCTGCCCTCCACATATCTATCCGGCAGAAAGCGTCCGCAGGTGTTGCAATATGCCTGCTTCGTCTTCTTCTTATATACATAACCGCCCGCTATTAGCTTCTCCACTATCTCCTCCGTCCTTTTATGGTTGCTCACCGAATCTGTCCGTCCATAATAGTCGAAGTTCACATTCAGCGCCTTGAAAATCCGTTTGAAATGCTCATGGTAGCGCTCAACCACCACTTCCGGCGTTACACCCTCCGCTTCCGCACTCAGCACTATCGGCGTTCCATGTGTGTCTGAACCACTGATGAAGATAACTTTATAGCCCATCTTACGGAGCATCCTGACATATACATCAGCGGGGACATAAGTCCTGAGATGCCCTATATGGCATTCACCGTTGACGTATGGCAATGCCGAGGTGACCAGCACCAGCTTATCCTGTGGTATTGGTATCTTCATTCCAACTAACTCCTTCATGCTTTATGCCAAGATAGAAAGATAAAATAAAAAATAAAGATTAAAATTAATTTTATTATCGCTTATCTTATTCGAAGATTCGGTAATATCTATTTCTGGTCTGCGATTCGTTGAGCATTCTGTACATATATGCCTTTACCGATTCCATCATGTCTACATTGGGTTCCTCTTGCCACACAGCGCCTGAAGTGGGGAAGATATGGTAATACTGGTTTCTGGTCTGCGATTCGTTGAGCATTCTGTGCATATATGCCTTTACCGATTCCATCATATCATATCTATTATTAAATGTCCAGCCATGTGGCGTTCGCCAGCTCTGCTGTGAATTCCATATGTTGTTCCCCTTTAAATCCGGATATGAATCCCAGACTGAGAATGAGACTGAGACCGCTTCGATATCGGCGACGCCAGCACCAGCAAGCATCAGTAATGAGAATCCTACCATCAATGCCCTCTTTGTCATGGTCATGCTATCACCTCCCATTATTCAATAAGATAAATCCCATTATAAAAAGCTTTTGTTATCTGATCCGAAAAAAGGCAATCTAAGGCAT
>Ga0190307_1000547_pt1 | contig 10715 bp, 9 predicted proteins | sample 48700745_MG_FD_161653 | JGI IMG/M metagenome (GOLD analysis project Ga0190307, IMG submission 161653) | Hydrothermal vent sediment bacterial communities from Southern Trench, Guaymas Basin, Mexico - 4870-07-4-5_MG | ecosystem: Environmental > Aquatic > Marine > Hydrothermal vents > Sediment ... | reverse complement strand
AACTTTTTTACCTTTCCTAAATCCAGATAGATACCAGGTCTTCCACTAATATCTAAAGCTAATCTAACCAAACTTCCATCCATAGGAATAATTTTAGAAGAATATCTTTTAATATTTTTTTCTTTTTTAAGGATCTTTAAAAAAGCTTGACCTAAAGCTATTCCTATATCTTCATTTAGATGATGAAAATCTAACTCTTTAGATTGATGAGCTTCTAACTTTAAGTTAAACGATCCCCAAAAACTAAATAACTCTAACATATGGTCAAAGAAAGGATTGGTAGTTCTGATTTTATATCTACCCTTTCCTTCTATAACCAGATTAATTTTAATTAAAGTCTCTTTTGTCTTACGCTGCAGACTTATCTTTCTCATGAGAAAATCTTATCTCTATACTTTTTTTGTGTTCTTCCATCCCTTCTAAAGTGGCTATCTTTTCGATGAGTCTTTTATTTTCTTCTAACTCCTTTTTAGAGTATTCTATAATATGAAGGCTTTTTAAAAATTGATATATATTCAAGTCTGAAAAAAATCTTGCTGTGCCAAATGTAGGCAAAACATGTGAAGGACCTGCTATGTAATCACCAACGACCGTAGGCGAATATTCACCAACAAAAATAGCTCCACAGTTTCTTATCAATTTTAATATTTTCTTAGGATTCTTAACCATGATCTGTAAATGCTCAGGTGCAAGTTTATTTACTATATCTGCTCCTACTTCTAAATCTCTCACCATAATTATGAAACCTGTATTAACTCTATTTTTTACATAATTTGCTAATTTTTTAGAATCTGTAATTAAAAAGACTTCTCCATTTATGTGTTCGGCTTGTGCTTTTAAGTCTTGAGTTACCCATTCAAAGTTTACTTCATCTGAAGCTAAAATTACTAACTCTGAAGGTCCTGCTAACATATCTATATCTACAAATCCATAAACTTGACGTTTTGCTTCTGTTACATAAACTCCTCCTGGTCCTATTATTTTATCCACAGGTTTTATAGTCTTTGTCCCAAAAGCTAAAGCTCCTATACTTTGAGCTCCTCCTACTTTATAGATCTCTTTTATTTTTAATAAAGAAGCCACAACTAAAATGTAAGGATGTATCTTTCCATTTTTATCAGGGGGTGAAACCAAAACTATTCTTTTTACTCCTGCTATGTTAGCAGGAATAGCTGTCATGTAAACAGTAGAGATTAAAGGAGCTTGACCACAAGGAACATAAATTCCCACAGATTCTAAAGGAAAAAACTTCTCTTGGATTAAAGAACCTTGCTCTGTTTTAACCTTGAATTTAAAGTTTTTAAGTTGAACTTTATAAAAATTACTAACAAGTTGAATTATCTTCTTTAGACATCCTAAAAATTCTGAATCTATGTTTTGAAAAGCACCTGAAATTTCAGACTCAGTTACTTTTAAATCTTTTACTTTTAAAGTTACTTTATCAAATTTTTTTGTATAATAAATTAAAGCTTTATCACCATATTTTCTTACATCTTCTAATATCTGCCTTACAGTTTGAGAAACTTTTTTCTTTATAAAGAACCTCCTTTGGCAGATTTTTTCAAATTCTTTGCTAGTATATCTAAGAAAGCGCATTTTTAATTTCCTGTTTTATTTTCTCTTTTACAATTTCAGATTCTAAGATCTTTTTTCCCCCAGCTTGGGCAAAATCTTTTCTTCCACCTCCTTTTCCTTCAATGTATGTAGATATTTTTTTCACAATTTCATCTGCTTTCAATTTTGAAGTCAAATCTTTAGTTATCCCTATAAAAAGATTTACACCTTCTGGATTTTTAAGATAAATAACACTTATTAAATCAGAAAAATTGTTTCTTAAAAAATCCATATAGCTTCTCAAGATTTGAGGAGATTTATTTTGGAATTCTAAAAACAAAAATTTATAATCTTGAACCTTTTCAGCTTTAGAGATTAAATCCTTTGCTTTATAAGAAAAAATTTGAATCTCTAAATCTTTTTGTTTTTTCTCATACTCTTTTATTCTAGAGAGTAACTCTTGAATTTTTTGTGCTAACTTTTCAGATGAAGTCTTTAGTAAAAACTTTATCGTATCTAAAAAATCTTGAAGCTGTTGGTACTCTTTTAAAGCCTTTATCCCACAGACTCCTTCAATCCTTCTAACACCAGAAGCAATGCTTTCTTCAGAAATAATTTTAAATAACCCTATTTTACCTGTAGATTCTACATGAGTGCCTCCACATAGTTCTTTACTTATGTTTTCTATCTCTACCAATCTTACTATTTCAGCATACTTCTCTTCAAAAAAACTCAAAGCACCTTCTTTTTTTGCTTGTTCTAAGGTAGTGTATCTTATTTTTACAGGATAGTCTTTTAATATTATTCTGTTTACTTCTTCTTCAATGGTTTTTAATTCATCTTTAGATAAAGCTTTAAAATGACTAAAATCGAATCTTAATCTATCTTCAGCGACTAAAGAACCTTGTTGTCTTATATGAGCGCCCAAAATCTTTCTTAAAACTGCTTGCAAAATGTGAGTGCAAGTGTGAGCTCTTTTTATACTTTCTCTTTTATCTTGATCAACATAACACTTAACTTTATCATTTACTTTTAATTCTCCTTTCAAAAGGATTCCTTTATGTAAGATACTTTCACCTTCATACTGAACATCTTTTACCTGGAATAAACTAACAGTATTTTCTTCTACTATCTTTTTTATAACTCCTTTATCAGCTATTTGACCTCCTCTTTCAGCATAGAAAGGAGTCAAATCCAAAATTATTTCTGCATATTCTCCTTCTTTTAATGTATCTATCTGTGCATTATCTTTTATAATTTTTAAGATTACAGAATCTGTATGTAAAGTTTGGTAACCTTTAAATTCAGTTTTAGGAAGTTCAGACTTTTCAAAACTAAATATTTCTTTAGAAAACTTACTTTTTTTCCTCGTCTCTTCTCTATACTTTTGAAGTAGGTTTTCAAATCCTTTGATATCTATTTCTACACCTTTAGAATCAGCAAAGTCTTTGATAACTTCTATTGGCAATCCATAAGTATCATAAAGTTTAAAACAATCTTCTGCTCTTATTAAAGATAAAGATTTGTCTTTTATTTTTCTATAGAGATCTTCTAAGATTTGGTATCCTTTTTCTAAATTTTTTAAGAATTTCTCTTCTTCATTTTTTACTATTTGAGAAATAACTTCTTGTTTTTCCTTTATTTCTTTGTAAACTCCTCCCATAAGTTTTGAAACTAAAAATACTCCTTTATAAAGATAGGGTTCATATATTTTCATTAAAAACCCAAAGAAAGAAGCTCTTCTGATAAGTTTTCTTATAACATATCCTCTCTCTTCATTGGAAGGTAAAACTCCATCAGCTATTGCAAAAGTGACGGCTCTCAAGTGATCCGCAATAGCATTTGTATAATAAGGATTTATATATTGAGGATGAGCTTTTTCTCTCACAAAATCTACTATAGGCTTTATAATATCTATCTCAAAATTCGTGTTTTTCTGTTGTAATACACAAGCTATCCTTTCTAAACCCATACCTGTATCTATGTTTTTTTGAGGTAAAGGTTCTAACTTATTCACATCTACTCTGTTAAACTGAGTAAAGACCAGATTCCATACTTCTACAAATCTTGAACAATCACAAGCTGGACTACAATCTGGTCTTCTGCAACCAAATTGGTTACCTCTATCAAAAAATATCTCTGAACATGGTCCACATGGACCATTAGGTCCTTTTAAGGGAGCTGATGCTGGCCAAAAGTTTTTGTCTGCTCCTAACTTAACTATTCTTTCTTTAGGGATTCCTATTAATTTTCTCCATATTTGATAAGACTCTTCATCTTCTAAATACACAGAAACCCATAATCTATCTGTAGGTAAATCTAAAACCTTAGTTACAAATTCCCATGCCCATAAGATAGCTTCTTTTTTAAAATAATCTCCAAAAGAAAAATTCCCTAACATTTCAAAAAATGTATGATGAAAAGGGGTCTTTCCTACTTTTTCTAAATCATCTGTGCGTAAACACTTTTGACAAGAGCAGGCTCTTTTTACATCCTTTTTGATCCCCAAAAAATAATCTTTAAATTGGTTCATGCCTGCAGAAGTAAATAAAACTGTAGGGTCTGATTGGGGAATAAGAGTATCAGAACTAAAGACTTTATGTCCTCTTTCCTCAAAGAATTTTAAGAATTTTTCTCTTATTAAATCAGTCTTCACTTTTTAAAACTTCCCAAATTATATTTTCTAAAAAACCTCTTCTTTTTAAAAAAGAGTATATTTTTTGATCTCTTTTAGTTGGATCTTTTTCTTTTATCTTCTTTCTTATCATTTCTTTCAAACTACAGACCATCTCTTTTTCTTTTATCTTTTCAGAAATCTTTTTTTCTATAATTTCTTTTTCTACTCCTTTCTTTAAAAGTTCGTATTTTATCTTCAAAGGTCCCCAAAATTTACGTATCTTTTCTTCAATAAAAAGTTCTGCAAATTTTTCATCATCTAATAAATTTAACTTTTCTAAATAACAAAGAATATTTGTGATAGTTTCTTCTGAGTATTTATGTTTTTTTAAGTAATCTTCTATTTCCTTTTTTGTTCTAATTCTAAATCTTAAAAAATTTAATACCTTTTTCTTTGCAGAATCAAATTCTTTATTCTGGGGGCACAACAAAATAACCCCTGTTTGTCTTTATCAATACATCTCCTTTTAGTTTTTTTACTGTCTGGAAGAACTCTTCTTTTGAATAAATAGGTCTTCCTTCTACTTCTAAAATAACATCTCCTCTCTCTAAGCCTGCTTTATCTGCTGGAGAACCAGGTTCCACATATGTAACTACCACACCTTTTTCTTCCTCTATTCTAAATTTATACATAGATTGAGGAGTAATATCTTCTACTTCTAAACCTCTCCATATACCCTCTTTTACTTCTTCTAATCTCTCTATATCTTCTGGTCTTTTTCCTATCTTTACTTGCAAACTAATATGAGTTCTATTTCTCAAAATCTTTATCTTTACTTTCTTTCCAGGTTCAGTTAAATTAACGTATCTGACTAATTCCCTCACATTTTTTACAGGTTTACCATCAAATTCTAAAATAATATCTTTTTCTTTTATACCTGCTCTCTGAGCAGGTGAATTTTTAAAGACCTTTACTACCAAAGCTCCTTTTGGTTCTCTTAACCCAAAGTATTTAGCTAATTTTTTATTTAAATCTTGAACACTAACCCCTAACCATCCATACAGAATTTTTTCTCCTTTTATTAACTTTCTTAAAATTCTTTTTGCTACATTTATAGGAATAGCAAAACCTATCCCTTCATAAGCACCTGTTGTAGTAATTATTGCTACATTTATTCCAATAACTTCTCCTTTAAGATTTACTAAAGGACCTCCAGAATTTCCTGGATTTATAGCTGCATCTGTCTGTATTAAATCATAATAAGCTCTCCTCTTACCTAATCTGGGTAAATCTCTATGTAGAGCAGAGATTACTCCAAATGTGACTGTAGGTTCTGGATTTTCAATAGCAAAACCGAAGGGATTACCTATTGCTAATACCCATTGTCCAATCTTTAATTCATCTGAATCTCCTAACTTTGCGACTGGCAGATTATGTGCATCTATCTTTATTACTGCTAAATCTGAACGATAATCTTTGCCTATGACTTTTGCATCAAATTCTCTTCCATCAGGAAGGGTAACTTTAATCTTTTCAGCTCCTGCTATTACATGTTCATTTGTTAGAATATAACCATCTGAATCTATAATAACACCTGAACCTAAACCCATTCTTTTGTATTCTCTTTCAGGAAATGGACCAAAAAACTCTTCAAAAAACCTTCTAAAGAAATCATCTTCATCAAAAGGTGAAAAATAAAATCTTTTAAAAGATATCCTTTCTGTAGCTACAGTGCTTATAGAGACCACACACTTTCCAACTTGCTGTGCTACTTTGATAGTGGCTTCTTCAGGTGAGAGAATCTCTAAAGAACTCAGCTCTTGAGCTTTAGAGATATCTTTTTTGTAAAAATTTGAACTCGTAACAAATCCTAAAACTATTCCTAAAAAAATCCCTATTATTGTATGGAGAAAAGTTGTTTTCTTCATTTCTTAGCCTCCTTATCTTTTTTAAAAAACCTTTCTTTTATCTCCTCTTCTATCTCTTTTCTTATCTTAGGATTTTCTTCTAAAAACTTTTTAACATTCTCTTTTCCTTGACCTAATTTTTTATCTTTATAAGAAAACCAAGCTCCTGTTTTTTGAATAACATTTAATGAGACTCCTGCATCTATTAAAGCTCCTAATTTAGAGATTCCTTCATTATATAAAATCTCAAAACTAGCTTCTTTAAAGGGAGGTGCGAGTTTATTCTTAACTATTCTAGCCAAAATCCTGTTACCTATTACTTTTCCTTCATGAGTAATAGACTCTTTTCTTCTCAAATCTATCCTTACCGAAGCATAAAATTTTAAAGCTCTTCCTCCAGGAGTAGTTTCAGGCGATCCAAACATTACTCCTATCTTTTCTCTTATCTGATTTATAAATATTACACAAGTTTTAGATTTTGAAATAGCTCCTGTCAATTTCCTTAAAGCTTGACTCATTAATCTAGCTTGCAGACCTACAAAAGAATCTCCCATCTCACCTTCAAGTTCAGCTTTAGGAACGAGAGCTGCGACTGAATCTATGACTATTAAGTCTACTGCATTAGACCTTACCAAAGTCTCTGCAATCTCTAAAGCTTGCTCACCAGTATCTGGTTGAGAGACTAACAGATCATCTAAGTTGATCCCTAATTTTTTAGCATAATGAGGGTCAAATGCATGCTCAGCATCAATAAATGCACAAATCCCTCCTCTCTTTTGAGTCTCAGCTATACAAGACAAAGCCAAAGTAGTCTTGCCAGAAGATTCAGGACCAAATATCTCAATGATCCTACCTCTTGGTAGACCTCCTATGCCTATTGCATAATCTAAAGTAAGAATTCCTGTAGGTAGAGCTTCTACATCTAGTTTTACACTCTCACCTAATCTCATAATAGCACCTTTTCCAAATTCTTTTTCTATCTGAGAGATAGCTAATTCCAATACTTTTCTTTTTTCATCTTGCATATAAACCCCTCCTTCTTCTAAAGATTTTTAACAAAACCTATCTTACCAATCTTAGTTATTCAGGTCAATATTTACTTTCTTCTAACAGGGAGTTCTTCTTTTTTAAGAAGCCTCTTAATATTTGATCTATGCCTCCATATAATTAAAATTCCTACAATTAAAGTAAATATAAAGTAATCTTTAGATAGATAAAAAGTTGCTAAGGGTAAAGTTAATGCCGATAAAATTGAAGCTAAAGAGACTATTTCACAAAAATAAAATGTTATCATCCAAACACCTAAAACGATTAATAAAACAAGATAAAACTGAGGAATGTAAAGTCCTAATCCTAAAAGTACACCAAAACCTGTAGCTACACCTTTGCCTCCTTTAAAATTTAAAAATATAGTGTAAATGTGCCCTAAAATGACGCTTATCCCCAAAACAGTTATAAATTTAGGTTCAAGAGAGATTTTAAAAATGTGGGGCAAAATACCTACACAAAAGAAACCTTTCAGAAAATCACAGATAAAGACTACTATTCCCCAAAATTTACCTAAGACTCTAAAAGCATTGGTAGCACCTACATTACCAGAACCAAACTTTCTAATATCTATATTTTTAGAGACCCTGCCTGCTATATAAGCAGAAGGAATGCTCCCTATTAAATAACTAATTATTATTAATATCAGCCTTATTAGCATTGTTTATTAGTTTTAATCCTTTACGAATATAATCTACACCAGATATTATAGTAAAAACTGAAGCTATATACCACACTAAAAATGAAAATTTAAATTTCAAAAGTACACAGATAACTGTAAGCATTTGGAAAAATGTTGTGAGTTTCCCCCAAAGAGTAGGTACTATTTTAAATCTTATACCTAATAAAAACATAATACCTGTCCCCATTAGTATTATGAGATCTCTACTTACAACTAATATCAAAAACCATAATGGAATTCTTAAAGGTAAACTTTTTAAAAGATAAAGACAAAAAAAAGCACTCATTAACAAGAGTTTATCTGATAAAGGATCTAAAATAGCCCCAATCTCAGATTTTTTATCTATTTTTCTTGCTATAAAGCCATCTATAACATCTGTAAGCATAGCAAAAAGAAATATAAAAAAAGCTATTATTCTTAAAAAATCCTTTTGAGGAGTATAATACAATAAAGTACCTACAAAAAATGGAATACTTAAAATTCTTATTAAGGATATAAAATTTGCAATCATCTTAACAGTCTTATTCTTTTAGGAGGCCAAAATATTAACCAAGCTCTTCCTATAACTTTACCTTCAGGAACAAAACCCCAAAATCTTGAATCATAAGAAGATGGTGAATTATCACCTAATACATAATAGTAACCTTTTGGAACTTTTACAGGCTTATAACCTCCATATGCACCTTCATTAGTATAAAAATTTTTGCTAATTCTGGGGTCTGTAATCAACTTTCCATTTATGTAAATCTTACCATCTTTTATTAAGACTGTCTCTCCTCCAACTGCAATCAGTCTTTTAATATAATATTTTCCTTTATCTACTGGACATCTAAAAACGATAATATCTCCTCTCTTTGGTCTTCTTTTGCCAGGGATTCTTATACTTGTAAAAGGAATTAAAGGTCCATAAGTTATCTTTTCTACTAAAATTTTATCTCCTGGTTTTAAAGTAGGTTTCATAGAGCCTGTAGGGATTTTAAAAGGTTGAATAAAAAAGGTTCTTACAAACATAGCCAACAAAAACCCTACAAAGATAGCTTCAGCCCATTCTCTTAAAGTAGACTTTTTCATATTTTTAGTATCTCTAAAAATGCTTCTTGAGGAATTTGAACTTTACCGAATTGTTTTAATTTTTTCTTACCTTCTTTTTGTTTTTCCCATAACTTCATTTTTCTGGTAATATCTCCTCCATAACATTTAGCAGTTACATTTTTTCTCAAAGCAGGTATCTTTTCTGAAGCTATAATCCTAGAACCAATGGCTGCTTGAATATTTATTACAAATTGTTGTCTTGGAATAAGTTTTTTTAATTTTTCAACTATATTCTTTGCTTTTTGATAAGCTGAACTTTTATGGACTAAGAAAGAAAAGGCTTCACATGGTTTATTATTTATTAAGATATCTAATTTTACTATTTCTGAAGGTCTATAACCTATAAATTCATAATCTAAAGATCCATATCCTTTAGTAACAGATTTCAATTTATCATAAAAGTCTACGATTACTTCATTTAAAGGCATTTCAAACTCAACTGAAATTCTGTCTTTTCCTAAATAATCCATCTTTTTAAAGACCCCTCTTTTTTGTTTTGAGAGTTCCATTACTCTTTCTAAATACTCCAAAGGAGTTAAAATTTTTACTTTTATGAAAGGTTCCAAAACTTGAGCAATTTGAGAGGGATCTGGAAACTTAAGAGGATTTTCTACCTTTATTTCATTACCCTTTTTATCTTTAACTAAATACACTACATTTGGAGTAGTTAATATCAAATTTAATCCAAACTCTCTTTCTAATCTTTCCTGAATTATTTCCATATGTAAGAGTCCTAAAAAGCCACATCTAAAACCTGGTCCCCAAGTAACAGAATTATCTGGCTCATACACAAAAGAAGGATCGCTTAACCTTAATTTTTGTATTGCTTCTCTGAGATGGAAGAAATCCTTTGGATTTTGAGGAAAGATTCCACAAAAGACTACTGGTTGCATCTGTTGATACCCTTCCAAAGCTTTAGGAGCAGGATCTTTAAAAGAAGTTATCGTATCACCTACAGTTATCTGAGAGGGGTCTTTTATATTGCAACAAAGGTAACCTACTTCTCCCACAGATAAAGATTCTTTTTCCAAAAATTTGGGAGTAAGGATCCCTAATTCTTGAACTTCATATTCTCTGCCTTTTCTCATAAACATTATTTTCATACCTTTTTTAATCATGCCTTCTTTTACCCTTATGAATAATATTACTCCTTTAAAAGTATCGTAAGTAGAATCAAATATCAAAGCTCTTAAAGGTTGAGAAACCTCTCCTTGAGGAGGAGGTATCTTTTTAACTACAGCTTCTAAAATCTCTTTGGTTCCTCTTCCTTCTTTAGCTGATGCTAAGATTATTTCAGATTCTTTAAAACCTAATATTTCTGTAAGTTGATGTTTTGTCCTTTCTATATCTGCATTAGGTAAATCTATTTTATTTATCACAGGTATAATCTCTAAATTATTTTCTAAAGCTAAATAAAAATTGGCTATAGTTTGAGCTTCTATACCTTGAGAAGCATCTACTAACAAGATAGCTCCTTCACAAGCTTTTAAAGATTTGGTTACCTCATAACTAAAATCTACATGTCCTGGAGTATCTATTAAATTTAAAGTGTAAGTATTTTGATCTTGAGATTTATATTTTAAAGTTACACAGGAAGCTTTAATAGTTATTCCTCTTTCACGTTCTAAATCCATATCATCCAAAAACTGTTCTTTAAACTCTCTTTTATTAACTGCGCCTGTAAATTCTAAGATTCTATCTGCTAAAGTAGATTTACCATGATCTATATGAGCTATTATGCAAAAGTTTCTTATGAACTGCTTTTCCATACTTTAAATATATGTTTTTTCATTTCTTCTATTACTTCTCTTATACT
>Ga0190307_1000546_pt1 | contig 10721 bp, 11 predicted proteins | sample 48700745_MG_FD_161653 | JGI IMG/M metagenome (GOLD analysis project Ga0190307, IMG submission 161653) | Hydrothermal vent sediment bacterial communities from Southern Trench, Guaymas Basin, Mexico - 4870-07-4-5_MG | ecosystem: Environmental > Aquatic > Marine > Hydrothermal vents > Sediment ... | reverse complement strand
GGTACCAAAGCACAGGCTAGATTGGTATTGGGATTAGCAGTAGGTGAAAAAAGGCCAGGAGCTAACCCAAATATATTGCAGAGAAAAATATAGATAAAAATAGTCATATAAAGAGGAGCATAAGGTCTTCCTTCCTCTCCGGTTATACCTACAAAAAAATCCTCTATTCCTTTAATGATTGTTTCCCAAATTACTTGAGACCTTGAAGGATGAAAGGGATCAATTTTAGGTTTTACTAAAATAGCAAGGATGATCAAAAGGGCCATTACCAACCAACTATTTACTACTTGAGTATAATGGTGAGCAAATTCTCCTAAGCCTATTTTTTCAAAAAACCATGTTGTAAACAAAATTGGATGTTCCATTGCTACCTCCTATTTTAAAACTATTCCCTTTGTTTCCCTCAGGGCTAAATAGGTTAAATTGATTACTACTACTGAAAGCCCTAATAGTAAGCCAAATATATTCACCCAACTTTTAATAAGCACCACTAAAATAACTATTCCTGTTATAAGGAGGCGAAATAAATACTTTGCAACCATACCTTCCTTTGTCTTAGTTACCATAAGGGTCTTTACTAATGTCCGATGTAAAAAATGGAAGTTTAGATTAACTAAAACACCACCTATCAATACACCCATACTAAAACGCCAAGAAAGAAAGGGAACAGAACCAAGAAGTAAAAAACCCAAAATTATCCAATTTCTCCTTTTTAGTTTGGCTGGGATACTGTTAAAATTGCCCTCTAACATCAAATTCCCTTTTTCTTCTCCTCCCGCTCTATGCGTTTCATTATAATGAATACACTTCTGAAACCTGCAATTACTCCAAAGATCAAAAAAAGCACTAGCAAAAAGTGAGGGAAAGGCCAATTTAACTTTAACCATTTGTCTAAATAATATCCAATTGCAAGTCCAATAAAAGTGGCACATACAATTGCCACTCCAATCTGAGTAGTATATGCACCCAGCTTGGCAAACTCACGAAAAAACTCCTTTAGCTCCTTTTTCATTGAAAAATTATTCCTCTGATTATCATAGTATTAAGAAAAAGTCAACCTTTTTATTTCAAAAGTCATTGAAAAAATTTACCCACATAAAAATGACATTGGAAGCAGGATAAAGACTCCAAGATCCGTGATAACTTTAAAAGAGAACCCACAAACCTGCCTGCCTGTCCCCGCCTGCCTGCGGGCAGGGGCAGACACGGCCGTCGGGCAGGCCTGCCTGCCGTCAGGCAGGTTGGAATTTTATCCAAAAATCAATCGCGGATTTAGGGTACTTGACTATTCTTTATAATTTTTTAAAAAATCATGAATGAGGCTACATTTAAGAAAATTTAATCAGCTTTTGGAAAATACAGAAAAACAGGTCTTAAACCCAGAAGAAAAGCAAATAATTAAATCTTATTTAAATAAAATCGCTGTCCAAAAGGTGTTTAGTCTTGAAGAATTTAAAGAATTCAACACCCTGATTGGTAAAGTAAGAAAGGGATTATCCATAAAAGAAAGGGAAGAATTTGACTGGATTGCCCCTGGACTTTTGAGTTTTGCTATGGCACTGATATTAGATGAAGCGGGACCACTTTCCAGATAAAACTATGTCTCTAACCATTTTATAAAACAGTGATAATTATTCAATCAAATTTGTAAAATTATTTTAAAATGCTATATAATGAATTATTACAGCGGATGGAGGTAAAAGTAGCGATGAAGTTTAACCATAAAAAATAATGATTCAAACGGGTTTAACTAAAATTGCAAAATAAACCAAATGAACAAGATTTATCCCGAAAAATTTGCACCAGAAGAAAAGATTTTTAGCTATATCCACCCAGGGGATAAAATATTCGTGGGGACAGGGTGTGGTGAACCTCAATACCTCGTTAGTGCTCTTATAAATTATGTAAAGTCTTATCCAAAGGCTCTATTGGATACCGAGGTGTTGCAAGTATGGACCCTTGGCGTTGCACCTTACACTGACGAAAAATTCAAGCAAAATTTTCGCCATAACTCCTTCTTTATCGGAAACAACATTAGAGATGCAGTTAATAAAGGACTTGCCGATTATACACCCATATTCCTGTCAGAAATTCCTAATTTATTCTATCGTGGACTCATACCTATTGATGTAGCTTTAGTTCAAACATCTCCCCCAGATAAACATGGCTATATGAGCTTAGGTATAAGTGTTGATATTACTAAGGCTGCTGTAGAAACTGCTAAATTGGTTGTAGCTCAGGTGAATTCAAATATGCCACGAGTGCATGGGGATGGATTTATTCATATTAAAGATGTGGATTTTATAATTCCTCATGATGAGCCTATACTGGAATATAAATCTGAGGCAGATACTGAAACTGCTCAGCGAATTGGAAAGTATGTTTCAAGTCTTATTGAGGATGGAGACACTATCCAAGTGGGATATGGAAGTATACCCAATGCCATTTTGGCTAATCTTTATGACAAAAAACACCTAGGCGTCCATACAGAACTTCTTAGTGATGGAATTGTGGAATTGATGCAAAAAGGTGTTATTGATAACACGAAAAAAAACATTAATCGGGGAAAGACAATAGGCACTTTTTGTATGGGTAAAAAAGAAACTTATGAATATTTACATGACAATCCTGTCATAGAATTCAGAACCGTTGATTATACAAATAATCCTTTAATTATAGCCCAGCATGACAACATGACTGCCATAAATAGTGCTCTGGAGATAGATCTTACTGGACAGGCAAGTGCAGAATCCATAGGAAAAATATTTTACAGTGGGATAGGAGGACAGGCCGATTTTATGAGAGGTGCTGTTTTAGCGCGCAATGGTAAAACAATTCTTACTCTTCAATCAACAGCAGAAAATGGTAAGTTTTCAAGGATAGTGCCTTTCCTTAAAGAGGGAGCGGGCGTTACCCTAAATAGAGGTGATATTCATTATGTGGTAACAGAATATGGAATAGCATATCTACATGGGAAAAATATCAGAGAACGTGCTATGGAGTTAATCGCCATAGCCCATCCAAAATTTAGACCATGGCTCATTGAGGAAGCAAAAAAACTAAATCTAATATATAAAGACCAGGCATACATAACTGGAAAAGGAGGGGAATATCCTGAAGACCTAGAAACTTATAGAACTACTAAAACCGGACTTGAAATCTTTTTGAGGCCTGTAAAACTAACCGATGAGCCTTTATTGAAAGAGTTTTTCTATTCTCTATCAGATAAAAGTCTATATTATAGGTTTATGTCTCAGAGAAAAGATATGCCACATGAACGTTTGCAGGAATTTGTTGTTATTGACTATACCAAAGAAATGGTGATTTTAGCTGTGATAAAACAAAAAGGAAAAGAAAAAATTTTAGGAGTAGGACAATATACCATAGACCCCACTACGCATACTGCAGAGGTGGCTCTTGTAGTAAGGGATGATTATCAAAATAGAGGAATTGGTAGGGAAATTCTCTCTTATCTGACGTATCTAGCAAAAAAACAGGGACTTTTGGGCTTCACGGCAGAAGTGCTTCCAGAAAACACACCAATGCTTCGTCTGTTTGAAAAAATGGGATTTGAGATTGAAAAAAGAGTTACTGAAGAGGTGTATGAATTGAAGATGAGGTTTAAATAAATTTATAGGAGGCAGCAAAATGGCAGAAGAAAGGATTTATGAAGAATTTGGACAGTACATAGTGCCTTCTTCTTGGAAAGACAAAGTGTGGGACATTAAAGAATACCAAAAATTTTATGAAAATACTATTAAGGATAAAAAGGCCATTGAGAACTGGTGGGAGAAATGGGCAAATAAGCTTTTTTGGTTTAAGAAGTGGGATAGGGTTCTTGATGATAGCAATCCTCCATTTTATAAGTGGTTTGTAGGAGCAGAAACAAACTTATCCTATCTCTGTTTGGATTGGCAAATTGAGCAAGGGAGAAAGAACAAACTGGCCTTGATTTGGGAAGGAGAACCTTATGATGAAACACTCAAAAAACCCAAGGAGCTTAAAAAATTTACCTACTATGACCTTTATCAGCAGACAAACCGCATTGCCTATGCTTTAAGGGAAAAGCTGGGTGTTAAGAAGGATGAAATCTTGACATTTTATATGCCTATGATTCCCGAACTTCTCCTTTATATGTTGGCAGTGCAAAGACTTGGAGCATCACATAGTATTGTCTACAGTGGATTCAGTGCCTTGGCACTAGCTGAAAGAGCAATTGCGGCTGGCTCACGCATAATTGTTACTGCGGACGCTCTATATAGAAGGGGTAAAGTAAAACCATTAAAAGAGATTGTGGATGAAGCCGTAAATATTTGTGAAAAACGGGGGTACAATATAGAACATGTCATTGTAGTTAACAGAACAGACAGGCCAGGTATACCTTGGAAGGAAATAAAGGATATTTGGCACCACGAGTTTATTAAAGATATTCCCGAAAATGCAAGAATAGAACCAGAAAGGCTTAAATCAGATAGTATCTCTTATATCCTTTATACATCAGGCACTACTGGAAAACCAAAAGGTGTTCAACATAGCATTGGTGGTTATGCCGTGGGGTTATGTGCTACTATGAAGCTTATATTTGATATAAACGAAGAAGACATTTATTGGTGTGTGGCTGATATTGGGTGGGTCACAGGGCATTCTTATATTGTTTATGGACCGCTAATCACAGGTACTACTACCATCATGTATGAAGGTGCACCGGATTACCCTTGGCCTGACAGATGGTGGGATATTATAGAAAGATATGCGGTTACCGTATTTTATACTACACCCACGGCTATAAGGATGTTGATGAAATTCCCATTAGATCTTATAAAAAAACACGATTTGTCTACTTTAAGAATTATCCATTCTGTAGGAGAACCTATCAATCCAAAGGTATTCCACTGGTCCTTTAAGAACTTGGGGAGAGAGGATGTGGTTGCCACAAGCACCTGGTGGATGACAGAAACAGGCCAGATATTGACAGGACATTTCCCAGGTTTAGGGAAAATCTTTCCCCTTAAACCAGGAACAAATGGTTTCCCATTACCTGGCGTAAAAATGGAAGTCTTGGATGTAGATGGAAACCCTTGTAACCCTGGAGAAAGGGGTTATCTTGTAATATCTACTCCCTGGCCAAGTATGCTTACGACATTATATCAAGACCCTGAGAGGTATGTTAATGTTTATTGGTCAAGATTTACAAAAGACAATCAATGGCGGTTTTACACAGGCGATTATGCGGTAAAGGATCAAGATGGATACTTATGGGTTTTGGGAAGGGCAGATGATGTGCTTAAGGTTGCAGGTCACCGAGTAGGAACTGCTGAAATAGAGTCAGCTATGCTTACGCATCCAACGGTAGTGGAGTCTGCTTGTATCGGAAAACCACATGAGCTAAAAGGAGAAGTGCCCTGTATTTTTACTGTGCTTAAACAGGGAGTTAGTCCAAGCCCAGAGCTTGAGACAGAATTAAAACTGCACTTAAGAAAGACCATTGGCCCTATTGTGGCCTCAGATGCCATTATTCTTTTTGTGGAGACAGTCCCTAAGACAAGAAGTGGAAAGATTATGAGAAGATTACTTAAGGCAGTTATTACAGGACAGAAGTTAGGAGACATTACCACTTTGGAAGACCCAACAGCTGTTAAGGAAGCAGAAAGGGCTTATCAATATTTAAAGGCAGCAGTAGAAAGAAAAGAAGAGAAAAATTTTTAAGCCTTGAATTAGTAGTTAATATGGAGGAAGAAAATAATGAAAGTAATTTACATTGGCTCAACGGTGCCCTTTTCAGGCAAGGGACTCATCACCTTAGGAATAGGGAAATATTTTCTGGAAAAAAAATTGAAGGTCGGTTACTTTAAACCACTTGGAACTACTCCTTACCGGGTAGAAACCGATATCATTACTGACAGACTGGCCTATTTTATCTATCAGAGCTTAGGACTTAAAGATGATTTGTCTTATATATCTCCTGTTCTTTTAGATTATGAATTAATGGTAAAGGCTGTGCGAGGAGAGATAGGAGAATTAATGTCAGAGGTCAAGAAGACATTTGAAGTTATCGCCCCTAGAAAAGACATGGTTATAATAGGCGGCTCAGAAACAGTATGGCAAGGAACTTTTCTAGGGATTTCTGGAATAGACATAATAAGGGCATTAAATGCTCAGCTTATCCTTGTTGATAAATACACAGGAACGTCTTTTTTAGATAATATCACCGAAATTAAAAAAATATTGAAGGAAGATTTCCGGGGGATAATATTAAACTGTATAAAGGAAGAGCAAAGACCAGATATTACAGAGTTAATTGTTCCTTGGTTAGAAAAAAGAGAGATTCCGGTGCTAGGTCTCATACCTTATGATAGTTTCCTTAGCGCTGTAAAGGTGTCCGAATTGAATGAGAAACTAGGAGGACAACTACTTTCAGGATACCAAGGTGCCAATAACTTTGTGCAAAATTACCTTGTAGGAGGTATGGAAGTAGACAAGTTTACTGAATACCTTCGTAATTCCCTAAACCCAGGTGTAATTGTAGGGGGTGATAGGGCAGATATTCAATTAGTAGCTATTGAAGAAGGGGTAAAGTGTTTGATACTAACTGGTAATCTCATTCCCAACAATATTATTCTCTCAAAAGCAGACCAGAAGAATGTTCCCATTATTCTTGTGGGAGATGATACTTATACAGTGGCCCAAAAGGTCCGAGACATTGCTGCCCGTGTAAGTCTTAAAGAAAAAGAAAAAGAAGAAAGAGGGCTAGCACTTACGCAAAAATACCTAGATTTTAAACGGTTAGAGCAAGTTTTGTTATAAATGAATTAATTACCTTAAACTTCGCCTAACTTTTCTCACTATTACCTGATTTTCGCCAAGAAGGTCAAAAAAATTTATTTTCTCCAGAAATACCATTGCTTTTTAATCCAGAGTAAGTTTGTCTAACTGTATCCTTGGCCTGTCTGCGTGCAACGCACAGGCAGGTAGGCAGATAAAGTAAAGATATCAAAAAGCCTCTTTGTTTCTCAGACAGCCTTGTTATTTTCTTCAAAACCTTATGGTTAGGATATATAAACACCAATTCTTCAATGTCCTCAAGTTCCCACATCATCCTTTCAAAACTTATCTTTACCATTAAGCTTAAAGTCAGGATAAGGGTGAAAAGTTTGCAAAATGTGAAAATATTTATTATAGCAATAAGGTATTTGTAAAGGTAAGATGCAAAAAGTATACTTTCTCTCCCTAGGCTGTCCTAAAAACTTGGTAGATAGCGAGATTTTATCTGCCTTACTTTATGAAGCAGGTTTTGAGATTGTGGAAAATCCAGAGGAAGCCGAGATATTTCTAATAAGCACCTGTGCCTTTATTAAACCAGCCATAGAAGAATCCATAGAGGCCATTTTAGAGCTTGCGCAAAAAAAACAACCAGGGAAAAAATTGATTGTTATTGGATGTCTAGTAGAGCGTTATCGAGAGAAATTAATAAGTTTGTTCCCTGAAGTAGATGCTTGGTTTGGGCTTAAAAGTTTAGCTACATTGCCTAAGTGGTTAAAACAGCCATTTTTGCCTTGTTTGCTCTTAGGAGGTTCAGGTTGGCAGCAAGAGCACTATCTAAAACGTCTGCCTTCAAATCCTTTTACTGCTTATGTCAAGATTGCGGAGGGGTGTTCCAATCATTGCACCTTTTGTACCATCCCAGTCATAAGAGGGAGGTTAAAAAGTAGACCCATAGAGGATGTTTATGAGGAAGTAGAATTATTAGTTGCCCAAGGAATAAAGGAAGTAATTCTGGTAGCCCAAGAAACCACTGCTTATGGAATAGATATTTACGGAAAACCGTGTTTATCTGAATTAATTCAGCAACTTGAAAAAACAGGTGTTACTTGGTTAAGGGTTCTTTATACCCACCCTAAGCATATTCCTCCGTTGATAGAGGTCTTTTCTACCTGCGAACACCTCACTCCTTATCTGGATATTCCTATTCAGCATATAGATACTCAAGTGCTAAAGGCTATGGGACGGGGCATGACTGAAAAGGAAATAAGGCAAACCTTGATTCAATTGAGAGAAGAGCTACCAGAGGTAAAATTGCGCACCACGGTAATGGTGGGGTTCCCTAACGAGACCCAAGTAGCTTTTAAAAAACTTCTTTCTTTTCTCAAAGAAATAGAATTTGACCATCTGGGTGTATTCAAATATTCTGCTGAAGAGGGGACACAGGCCTTTAAGTGGGAAGATAAAGTGCCTGAGGAGATGAAAGAACAAAGGTATCAAGAGGTGATGGAGATTCAAAAACAAATAGTGCGTGAAAAACACAGAAATTACATTGGCAAGGAACAACCCGTTTTTATTGAAAAATTAGAAGAAGATTGTGTGGGAATGGGACGAACACCATGGCAAGCACCAGAGATAGATGGTCAGGTTTATATTACTAAAGGAGCATTTTCTTTAGGTGAGATAAAAAAGGTAAAAATTACAGATGCTAATGATTATGATTTAATTGGAGTTATGGATTGAAAATTGGCGGTCTCTGTTGGAAAAAATTCGAACCTATTTTAATATCTTATTTTCTAATACCTCCTCAAATTCTTTTTCCAATGTTTTATTATAGAACGGCAATCCCATTAGCTTAAAGTACTTATTCTCAAATTTCAAATCCGTATCCGCCTTATTTTCTATCTCAAGTAAAAATTTTTGTTTCCAACCCTCTTGTGATAATTCAAATCGCTTATTCATATCATATGTCCAACCCCCTTTAGGTTCAATAAAAATCTGATAAATACTAATAACCTTGTTCCTTTTCTTCAAAATCATTATGAAATCTGGCTCAAATGGCCTGCCTTCGTCAAAATCAAAAACTTGGAAAAACTTTTCATTATAAGCGTCTTTCCACTTCCGGTCGCCATATGGAAAAGTAAGTGAGCCGGCCATTGCCTTTTTTGATATTCAGAAAAATAAAAATCAAACCGACCCAAGGCTTCTTTTTGATATTCCCGCAATTCAAACTTCGGATTGAGGTTCTGTGCTATCCCATCATCTACGCGACTGGTAAAATAATCTGGCCCAAAAGATTCTTTTAAGGCATTAAGAGTTTCATAAAGCATAATCTTTAACTAATTAAATTTGTAATGATTTTAATTAAAATATCCTTATCTTTTGGCTCGCTAACCGCAATTAAAAGAGTTAAAGCAGTTAAAGCATTGTCATTGATTTTTCTTTCGCGGTTTTCTTTATAAAGAAAATTATTTTTATCCAGAAAATAAACAAATAAAAAAGAGGCGATGCGTTTATTTCCGTCAATAAAAGGATGATCTTTTACAATAAAATACAAAAGGTGGGCAGCTTTTTCTTCCAGTGATGGATATAATTCTTTGCCTTTAAATGTTTGATAAATATTTTTTATAATTCCTGCTAATCTTCCTTCGTTATCTTGACCAAATAAATCACTTGCTTCTTTTTTACTTATTAAATCTTTTTTTATTTCTTTAATAATCCTTTTTGCTTCTTCATATTCTAAAACAAATTCCGCCTTGGATTTTTTTACTAATTTTATTCTACCTTTGTCATACTGCTCAAGAAGACTTAAGGTCTTAGAATAATTGGCAAGTAAATCTAATATTTCTTTTTCCTGACCAGTTAAAAGTTGATATTTAGATTTCTTTTGCAGAAAGTCAATTGCACTTTGTAATTCTTTTAACCTACTCCGCGTCTGCAAAAGGCGCTTTTTGTTTATGGCATATCCTTTTAATAAATATCTTTTCAAAACATTGGTTGCCCATTTTCTAAAATGGATAGCCCTTGCTGAATTGGTCCTATACCCAACCGCTAAAATTACATCTAAACTATAAAAAGCAACCGGTTTATCAGAACCAGCAATGTGCAATTTTTGCACATTGCTTTTTTTATCCACTTCTTTATCTCTAAAAATATTATTAATATGCTTCGTAATAACAGAACGCTCTTTGCCATAGAGACGAGCAATTTCATCCTGCCTTAACCAAACAGTTTCTTTTTCAAATCGCACCTCAACCTCAACCTCATTTTTAGGAGTTTTATAAATTACTATTTCGCCTTTTTGGAAATTATTTTTAGCCATAATGTCTAAATGATTCTTTTATTGAATTAAAAGTTTGGTGGAGCATAGTTATTTTTGTATACAATGTTGAAGAAATACCATTGCTAAATTTAGCATCAAACGAGCATTCTTTTCATTGGCATATTGTTTCTTAGGATGGGCTATACCAGTTTCTTGTCTTTGTCTGGCAAAAACTGATTCTAAATTGTCAAAGATCTTCTGCGTGAAAAAATCATCAGGTATTAGTTTCTTCTTTTGAGCGATCGGAATTAATTTAGAAATTTCTCCCTTACCGGTTTTCCCATTAACTACAATTTGTAAAAATGCTTGAATAGCAGAAATAACATTCGTAACACAATTGCTATATCCCTGAGGAGTATTTTTTCTATACTCATCAAATGCATCTGATAAAATTTTACTAACCTCTGTCCATTTTGAATGTGATAAATAATTTAAAACAGGCTCATAAATTTCCTTAATTATTTTCTCTTCTTGCCGGGGTGCAAAACCTTGTCGTGTTAAATAAAGATTTATTCCAAAATCAGTAAAAACTTCGTTCAAGTCTTTGCGAAATTTATCAAATTCTTCCCACCTCCAATTTTCTAACCTTTGATTATATTCCTCTTCTGACTCTCCTTCTTTCTTATGTATTGTCCCTTCT
>Ga0190307_1000542_pt1 | contig 10772 bp, 9 predicted proteins | sample 48700745_MG_FD_161653 | JGI IMG/M metagenome (GOLD analysis project Ga0190307, IMG submission 161653) | Hydrothermal vent sediment bacterial communities from Southern Trench, Guaymas Basin, Mexico - 4870-07-4-5_MG | ecosystem: Environmental > Aquatic > Marine > Hydrothermal vents > Sediment ... | reverse complement strand
GTTCTTCCAATACTTATCTAACCTCCTTAACTCTTATCAAAACAGGTATTTTTAGTGGATTCATAAGGCCTGCAAGATAGAATTCTCTTCTAGCTAAAGCAGCTAATGACTGTTCAGTTATACCTGCTAAATCCATGTATCCTTTCAGTTCATTATAATCATTTGGTGTCTGTAATTTGCTGAAGAACCATGTATTGATATTACTACGTATTTCAGGATCAATATCCATTATTCTTTGAGTAGCTAGAATTAAGCCAAACCCCCATTTCCTACCTTCACGTGCTACACGTGTAAGCGCATAATGTGCTTCGCCACAGTTTCGACACGCATAATTATGTGCTTCATCAACAACTACTAATGTATCTATAGATGCTTTATTAGTCTCAACTCTTTTCCAGAGCTCGTATATCACTCCAGCTACAATGTATCTACGTGTAGCAATATCTTCAGTGCTTAGATCTACTACAACAAGTCTATCTTTCCAAGCACGATCTACTATATCCCTTGGCAATAGATTGCGATTGCTTAGTGTGGTAAAGAATCCGTCTCCAAGCTTAATATCAATAGCTACACCAAGTCTTATTTTGGAACTCTCTCTACCTCTTAACTCTCCCACGGCATCCATTGCAACTCTTCTAAACCAACTACGATCCCATTTAATGGGATGCCTAGCCATAGTTTCAAGTAAGTTCTCAAAATCAATATTGTTCAGAAAATCGCTAAAACCACCATATTCATCATATATCCTTTTTTGCTTAAACCTATGTACAGTTACTGCTTCACCCGATCTCTTTAATTCATCAATAATTTTCCTACCCTCCACATGTGAACTATAATATTCAAATATGTATTTAAGAATAGAATAAAGTATATATGGTTCATAAGTAGGTTGATAAAGCCCGGTACGAGAAAGCATTAAATCAGCTATTAATGAAATATCAAGTACAACATTTGATGCATCAACGATATTATTCTTATAATACGCGGCATAGTCTAAACCAGTATGATCAAATACTATAATTCTATAAGTAGTCTTCTCAAGAACTTCATCAATAAGTGCACGTACTAGTCTAGACTTACCTGTTCCAGTTGCTCCAACAATCCCTACGTGATAAGTAATCCATAAAGGATCCAATGGTATATCTATACCACTATATTTATGATAGCCTATTCTTAGACCTTCACCAAGATCCAGTCCCAGATCATTAGACGACTCAATAACATAGACCTTAGAACCTGGGTTCGGAGGTAAATCAACTTCTCCAAGTCTATTTCCATGTATAATCCCTATTAGAGCCGAATATCCACTACTATGTGGTAGGGTCCCTGTCTCAACGAGTTCAGGATTATCAACATAGCTAGTTCTACGATAAATATTTAGAAAGGGCTCATAGCGTTTAACTCCTCGGAGGACACCAAGATATCTTAATCCCCGTTTCCCATCCTCTATAAGAACTAATTGTTCTTCTTTGGCTAGATGTTCTACCTGATCCCATATAATAACTGGAGCATATAATGTAGTTGAACCACTGCCAACAAGGCCTATGAGCTGCATTACTAACCAGCCTCCAGTATAGACTAGAGTATATAAAGTGTATAGACCTTAATATGAATATCAAAATCCAATTATTCATACTAAGAATAAGAAAAATAAAAAGATGTATTATTATCTATTAGATTTAAGATACTCAATGACTTCCTTGAGATTCTTAAATAATTCCTCAATATCTTCATCAGTTATATAACCCATATGCCCTATGCGGAAAGTGTATTCCTTGACAGGCCCATAACCCTTAGCTATTTCGAATCCCCGTTTTCTCATCTCATTATATACATCAACACCCTTTATACCAGGAGGTGTCTTGATAACTGTTATTGTTGGACTATAATATCCCGGCTTAGCAAATAATTCAAGGCCTAGATCGAGTACTCCTCTCCTAATCTTTTCAGCTCTATCTTCATACATTTTAAGCCATGCATATTTTCCTCCCATCTTCTCAATGATCCGTAGAGCAACATTCAAACCAGCAATTTGCGGTATTGGAGGCGTGGATGGAGTACTCCATTGTTTATCGAGATATTTACGATACAATGGTAGATCAAAATACCATCCACGATCGCTTATTTTCTTAGCTCTTTCAAAAACGCCCTCACTAAAGCTTGCCATAGCAAGTCCTGGGGGTACTCCAAAGGCTTTTTGGCTACTGGCAAAAACTATGTCAAGACCCCATTCATCAACCTTTATATCAGCAGCACCCATAGCCGACACTGCATCTACAAATACAAGTTTTTCATGTTCTTTTGCTACTTTAGCAAGTTCCTTCAATGGATTAAGAACACCAGTACTAGTCTCGTTATAAGTTATAGTAACAGCCTCAACATCCGGGTTCTTCTTTAAAGCATCATCAAGTTCTTCCGGTAGTACAGGTTCCCCAGGCTTTTTCTCTAAAACAATAGCTTTTCTCCCATTCCATTCAACAACGTCACGGTATCGATAACCAAATGCGCCAATTATAGTGACAAGGACTTTGCCTCCATGCGTTACTGCATTTCTTATACTAGCTTCCATAATACCAGTACCGCTGCTAGGGAATAACATTACAATAGACTTCTTTGCCTCTAGAAAATCAGCTAATCTTTTAACGGTATCACGATGTAATTCACTATATTCGACGGATCTATGGCTAAACATCTGTGCCTTCATAACTTCAAGAACTTCCGGGAAACAAGCTACTGGCCCTGCTGTAAAGAGTTTTAAAGGCCTCGGCCACATGATCCTTAGTACTTCGTCAACTACATCCCTATACTTCATAATAAGTCACCTTAAGTTCTTCTTTCTAGTCTAGAGCTATAGGCTCCAATATCATATAAAGGTATCCTATGAAACATACTTTCGGCGATGTCTTAAGGGAATATGTTATAACCTATTTTCACTCTAGTTAATTAATGGGGAATGATTTTGAATATTGGAGATAAGAAGGTTAATTGGCTTTCGTATTTTAGCCTCAATAATATAGAGCTTGACATTCTTTTAAATACTATTGACATTGTACTTAACGAAGGTAGAGTTTGTAAAATAAGCGACTACGTTGAGAAGACTGTTTTTGAGAAGCTTAATCCAAACTTGGTTGAGAAACTTCGTTCAAAGGGCATACTTAAGTCTTTTACAAAGCATGGAGAGACATTTTATACGGTTACAACTAGGGGTCTTAAAGCATTTTTTGAGGTTATTTCACCTGTTAATAGAATTATAACTAAATATCCAGGACTAGATTCAAAGACTCTTGCCCACCGGGTATCAAAATACATTATATATGGTGGTGTTCATAAGGTCTACAGCATACATGAGAGAATTGTAGATAAGATCCTCAAGATCATGTCTAATGCGGGCTTTATTGTTGAAAAGGAATCAAGGTATTATCCTGCTGAACTCAATGATAGGGTAAAGGCGTCTATAAAATTTATTGAGAAGATATCATCTCATAGTTTTTTACGTAATATAGGTGATATCGCTCAATCTATAACTAGATCATTGAGACTGCCTAGAGAGAAAGTCAATGATATTATTAGTGGTGCATTATATTCTAGTCTATTAGTTAGTGAAAAGGATCCTAGGAAAACAATTATTGATTTACTTCCAAGTTTAAAGACTAGAATAGATCACAGTATTAAGGAGGGAAAGCTCTTAGAGGCATCTGCATATTCAAGCCTGACTCTTCATTTAATGAAGGCGTTATCAAAAGATCTTGGTTCGATAAAGAATTTAGAAAACACATATAATTTAATGCAGATCAAACTATATGAACTTCTTGGAGATTATTTCTATCATAACCTTAGCTTTGATACAGCTATGATATTCTATGGAAAAGCAGCTGCATTTGCTAGTGATAAACCCGAATTTGTTAAGAATATTCATAGAATTAAAGCTAAGTACATGCTTAGTAAAGCTAGGAGTTTGGCAACCAGAAAACGGTTTGAGGATGCAATATCAGAACTTGATGGACTTATAGAATACTATAAGAGTATTGGACTAATGAGGGAAGCTGATATAGCTTTAGCTCTTCGAAGAGAGTATCAAGGCGAAGTAGAGGTTCTTAGGGGTAAAAGTTGTATAGCTCATGGCCTATTCGAAGAAGCAGCCGCGATCTATAATAGATTGGGATCAAGATATAATGGTAAAGCATTAGCTGCTCATTGCAAGGCATTGATTAGCCGTGGTGAATGCGAGTTACTTGTTAATAAGAATCATGAGGCTGCAATATCTATTCTTGATGAAGCAGCTAAGTTAGCTGATCAGATTCTAAGTCCTCATCTAAGAAATGCTGCTTTAAGCCTCTACTATGAGGCTCATGCAAGAATTAGTGTTGAAAAGGGTGATCTGCTTGGAGCTAGTAATGACTTTAGAGAAGCAGCTAAATATTATAGTTCTAGAGGCCTTATCAAGAGATCGTTATTAAGTAGTGCTAGAGCACATAAGTTTATGGGTTTTCACCATGTATTTAATGATGAATATAATCGTGCATACAATAACTTTGTAGAAAGTTATCATATATATACTAGTCTACTCAACAGACTTTATAGGCATTTGACACTTAAACCAAGAATCAATTTCTACTTATTAGGGGAGGCCCTAAAGGGGGTTCTTGACACCAAGGCTTTCATAGAATTGATTGATGCATTGAAAATTATTGAAGAATCAATAATACTCGCACCATCGATAATTGATAAACTAATAGACAAGGCTATGAATACTGGCCATTATCTTATAGAAGCTAGTAGAGAAATAGAATATAAACTAGTCTCTGATTTAATAAGCACTCTATATACACTTAAAGAGAGATCAGGAGTTAAGGATTTAGAACATAAAATAATCTTAATTGAGCAAGAGTTAAAGACTATACAAGAAGTCTATATAGGAAGCGGTAAAGAACCTAGAAAGGAATCAATAGCTAGAATACTCGTTGCTATATTAACAAGGATTAAGTATGGTCTAGAAACAATAACACACTACTTAGAAGAAATATAAAGGAATGTACGTCCCGGTACGCACACAGGGTTCATCCAATTCCCGGCTACGGGTATGTCCCCAGTGCGAGGAGGTACCGGGACATCTAGTTAATATGTTTAGAAAAATCTTTATTTAGGATTGCTAATCTATTACTCAATACTCATTATAATGGCTGTATATTCACTAGCAAGATCTATTACAAGTACTAATAATATGCTTACTTTTACTATTTCTGTATATGCTTCTATAATTATATATAAGGGATCTTTACGAAATAACTTAGTGATCACAAATTATTTTTATCATTTGTCAATACGGGTTTAGAATATATAAGATATTATTGAAAAGGAGTATATAAAATAATATTATATTTTTTCAATTTTCCCAAGCATTTAATATTTGCGATCAGATACTTCTTTAACATCTCCTAAGGGCGATATATGTGATAATGAACATTATAGTGTCAATATATCAGAGACTTGGTGGAGGCATGAGAATTAGGCAAGCAATTAATGAGAGTAATTACTAGAACCGCATGTCATATATAATTATGAGTGATTAACTTAGGGGACAATGATTAAGTTACGCATGACTGAAAAATGATGATGCCCACCTCGGTGAATCCATTATTATCATAGAAGGTTGTATTATAGAAAGTTGAAGACGGCTCGGTACGCGGCCTCTTAGCCGCATCTATTTTCCTCGGCCTATCCAATGGCATTGGGGAAGGTTCCTCATAGCCCAATTATTCTCTATTTCTTATACCGGATTTATTTCTTTTTTAGAAGGCATATGGTCATTCCTATCATATTATGTCTATGTGGGTATGTTCTTATGCATTTTCCTAATTCTCTATTTTCTACTATATTCCTATAACTTATAATTCCATTACTCCATTCAAATAGTTTCTTAGAGGGTTCTACTAATTTTATATCTTCATATCTTTCAATGATCTTTGATACAACATATTCATTTTCTTCTGGGGCAATGCTACATGTTGTATATATTAATAAACCATCGTTATCTAGCAACTCAATACCCGCCTTTAATAATTCTATTTCCCTAGTAACGATCCTTGCTAGATCCCTTTGGCTAGTTTTCTTTTTTCTAGATGGATCAAGCATTATAGTGCCCTCAGCACTACATGGTACATCTAATAATATCTTCTTAAACTTCTTATTGACTAGTCTCGGTAGTTTCCTGAGATCACTCCATGTAATAATGATATTTTTAAAACCCATACATAGTACATGTCCTATGAGTGCTTTAATCCTGTATAGAACTAGGTCATTGGCTATGACTAGTCCCTTACCATGCATTAATTGTGCAATATGGGTTGCCTTACCACCTGGAGCGGCACATCCATCCAATACCTCTGTTTCCTCACCATATTCAATCAATAATAGTGAGGGAATCAAGGGGGCTGCATCACGATGTACGTAGTAGTAGCCTTTTAAATATTCATGAGTTGCACCCATACTTGGTCTTTGCGGCTGCTTAATTACACGATATCCATGGATACTCCATGGAATATATTCTAGTTCAAATCCCAGCTTTTCAAGTCTATTAATAAGCCATTTACAATTTACAAGTAGATCATTACATCTAATAACCGGCTTTACTTTTCTCTCAAATGAATTAAGTAATTCAATTGTTTCATTATAGCCAAATAACTCGAGATATCGTTCTACCATGTATGGTAGATAGCCATACTTTTTAGCAAGTTTATATGCATCTGAAGACATTTTAGTAATCTTTATTTCATTATAGATCTTTTTCCAATTAATCTTCAGAAACACCACCTTCAATAAAAACATCATAGTCAATATAATTCTTTATCGATAATAACTTATCTCTCTCAATAGGCTTCCATCCATACCTTCCAGCATCTTCAATCATTAAACTAATTACTGTAAAAGCCTTTATAGCATATTCAAATTCTTTGGGAAAAACTTGCCTAGGATTTATTCCACTTGTTATTATATTAAAGTGTTCCCTGATCCATTTACACTGTAACCCTACTCTTAGTGTGTGATCGCTATAATTTACTATTAATGGATACATTTTACATGATAATGGGTGTTCTCCATGTATTGTGCACTTTAATTCCTTATTGAATGGGCATTTATTTCCAATAATCCATCTATATAGAAGAACAATGTATTTTTCACTAAATGGATCATAGTACATGATCTCAGGAATAAATCTGAGCTTACCAGTACCGTATTTGACAGCTTTCTTCTCCAAACTACGTTTCTCCCAAGGGAATACTTTTGGATAATCCCTCGGATCAGTAAATGTACAGCAATCACTACATCTATAGCATTTAAAAATTAATGACACGAGATTATGCACCATTCTAGACTATACATTCTCATAGTTAAAGAAATTAATCCTCTGAGTAGTTAATGATCAGAATGATTTATTTTGGTCTTATTTAAACATTTATTTTAAAAATTCATTAAGGGAATGGGTAAAGCATATTTACCATATTACGTAGACCTATTAAAATAAGTAGTTAATAGAGGGAATTCGAATCGTGGCATATACTGGTTCATATAGGGCACTATTTATTGATGTTGGCAGTAGAAAATACTGGATTAAGGAATATCCGCTTGATCTTGTATGGGGACCTATAGATCTAGGTTTAGAGATTCATTATAGAGAACTTAAGACTTATAGAAAGCCTATTTATAGCCCTGATAACGCCCTTGTCATTGGAAGAGGAATTTTCGCTGGAACTAAACTATATGGTATACATCGACTAGTAGCTTGTTTTAGGAGTCCATTAACACGTGGATTCCATGTAGCTACAGCTGGTGGTGCTGCATATCAGTTTAGAATAAATTCTGATGCAATAGTTATAATAGGCTATAGTGAAGAACCACTTGTTTTAAAGATATATGATGATGGTGATGGAGAGTCTAAAGTAGAGTTCATTGAGATAGGCGAAGAAGATATTGAAGCCATTTGGAGAGGTTATGGAGGATATAAAGGAGTATATGCATTACAGCAATGGTTATCTGAAAAACTCAATGATTTCTATCAGAAATATAATGGTAGGAGCATACTTGTTGGGCCTGCATCTAAGTATACGAATCTTGGAGCCTTAGTATCCATAACTTTGCACCATGGCAAAATGGATTTTGGAAGCGAAGACTATGCTGCACGAGGAGGCCCTGGCAGCGTATTGTATAGAGCTCATCATGTAGTAGCTATGGTCTATGGTGGAACATATGACGTAGGTAAGAATAGACCTAAGGAATTAAATGATCTCAAATGGATTAATCAATGGTTTACAAATAATGCTGGAAATAATTATCCATTTGTAGTGATCAGGGCAGGGACTAAGTATCGTTACGATGAGAAACTACGTACTGGAGGCACGCTTGGTGGTAATTATCCTAATCTCAAGATTGCAACTCCAATGTTTAATTTCAATATGATCTATACTCCCAAAGATGTTCGTGAGAAGTTGCATGAGATGATTATGAAGTATATATGGGAACCATTTAATAAAGAAGCTATAGAAACAAGGTCATGGAAGACCTGCGGCGAACCTTGTCCAATAGCTTGTAAAAAGGTTCGAAAGGGCAAGTATAAGACTGATTATGAACCCTATGAGGGCATGGGTCCTTTTATTGGTGTATACGATATACATTTGTCTGAGAAGATCGTGGAACTTGCTGATGCCTATGGATTCGATGCTATTGAGTTAGGCCATGTTATAGCATATATATTTGATGCTATTGATAAAGGTCTTTTAAGACCTGAAGAAGCTGGTCTTCCATCAAAACCCTATTTCAACCCTATAGACTTTAGACTAGAATATAGTAAAGTAAATGCAGAGCTAGCGATAAGAATTATAGAAGATCTTGCATGGGGTAAATTGCCTGTATTAAGACTTATTGGAGAAAGAGGCATAAGATCGGCATCGAAAGTACTTAATGTATTATATATGGAAAGAATTGGTGCACTCGGCAGAAAATTCGAGGATCTAGCGGTATATGCATTATTTGGTGATGAAGGCCATATAGCTCCAAACTACTACTGGACACCGGGTATGGTAGCTCCATTACCTGTACTCGGCAGGTACTGGACATTATATGCAGGCGTCTTTCTTGAGCCTGAAGAATTTGCACAAAAGAGTTTTGAAAGAGCATTAATGGAATATTTTGACGACAATTCTGGTATGTGCCGTTTCCACCGTAAATGGGGAGAAAAGTATTTGCCAAAACTACTAGAGGAACTCTATGGCCTACCTAATGTTATTGAGAGAGTTAAGCAAAGATATCGAGAGATTATGAGGTACCAAGAACTTGCTGGCGCTTATCCCGTATTTTGGGATAATAATAAGATAATTGACTTTATGGCATTAGCTGCTAAAGAGTATGCTAATGAGGAGTGGATGAAGAAGTTTGAAGAAGATAAATATAAGGCTGCTAGGGAATGGTGGAACAGATTCTATGAGAAACTTAATGAGCTAATAACAAAGTGATCCATTTGTTTTTCCCAATAAAGTAGTATTCATGAACTTGTAATAATAAATAAATACTAGATTGAAATCACGATATTACTTCTTTAATATTATTCATTCATAAGATCTTTTCCCAGAATATTTTATATTTGTGTTATTGCACAAAATTCTCTAGGTGAAAATATGGGAGGTTATGGGGCAGGCTATGGAAAAGGAAGAAGAGGACGTGGTAAAGGGAGAGCTAATGGACAAGGCAGATATGGACATGGCGGTGGAGGAGGACCACCGCCATGGGCTGGGCAGGGCCGTGGTGGATGGGGAAGAGGCTTTCAGGGTTCTCAGCCTATACCTAAGTATGTCCCTCCTGTTCATGGTGTTGTAAGAATAATAGCTACTACACTTGATAACCGTGGTTTAGAATCAACAATATCCCCAATGTTTGCAAGATCTCCATATATTACTATAGTTGATATAGTTAATAGAAGGATCTCAAAAGTTAATTCTATACAAAATCCTTATGCCCAGGTATCACATGGAGTTGGTAGAATGTTTACCCAATGGATATTGTCAAGCGGTGCTACAGCTATAATAGCTTCCAATATAGGGATGAATGCGTTAAGTTTGCTTCAGCAAAGTGGTATAAATGTACATATAGTAGCTGCTGGTACTAGGTTGATGGATGCTCTTAAAAGTCTTGGATACATAGAATAATAATTGACTACAACTATATAGCCAATGGTGTAGATATTGGCAGGGCCTCCATGGAGATGGCAATGGGGAGGACATGGAAGAGGTAGAAGACCAAGGCCTAGGCATATATGGTTTATGCCTCATACGGTAACGTTTATACCATTTAATGAATTTGGTGAAGCAATTGAAGCAGAGCCAGTATATTTAATGCCTGATGAAATAGAGGCTCTAAGACTCGTCTATTTTGAAGGTCTTACCCAGGAAGAAGCTGCAAAGAAAATGAACATATCTCGTGGAACTTTATGGAGAGCACTTGATAGTGGTAGGAGAAAACTCATAAAGGCATTAGTTGAGATGAGACCAATAATACTTGTTCCACCATCAGCTCCTCCACCTAAATAGGTGTAAAATAATTGAACCATAGAACTTCTATAAAAATCCTAACGATCATGGTATTTCTTATAATAATAGTCTCATTATTCTTATTAATTATAAGGCCCTTAGAATTAGGGAGACAATATACATCTACAACACCAGCCCATACTACTAGCATACCAATAACCTTAAAGCCTGTAAAGCAGTGTAATGTCACAATAA
>Ga0190307_1000535_pt1 | contig 10867 bp, 9 predicted proteins | sample 48700745_MG_FD_161653 | JGI IMG/M metagenome (GOLD analysis project Ga0190307, IMG submission 161653) | Hydrothermal vent sediment bacterial communities from Southern Trench, Guaymas Basin, Mexico - 4870-07-4-5_MG | ecosystem: Environmental > Aquatic > Marine > Hydrothermal vents > Sediment ... | reverse complement strand
TCTGTCCAAAACATAAAACGTTCAACGGGAAGCACTATTTTAGAGACCATCACAAAGTATTCCTGATTAAAGCTAAAGGAAATGCAAGACCAAGACATGAAGTTAAGCATATTGCATATTACAAACCAGGAAATGATGTAAGAATATCCCATACTACAAAATGTATTATTGATAGTTAACCCCCTCCCCAAAGCACCTACAATCCCACTTATAGAAAGTGATAAGGGTTCTAGCTCAACGAAGAATTATATCACCTCCATTAATCGATTTTTCGTTATTCCGATCATTTATCCAAGGATGAATACAAATATGAGGAAGATTGATGCAAATCTCGTTCCACCGCTCGATATATGGGCTGGAAAGGGTTATTTGCTTGACATTTGGAATAAGATCAGGCAAGAATTCCTTAGGCTAATCGAGAAGTGGGAAACGTTCAAAGAAAAACGGAGTAGAATCGAGGTATTATTCGATATTGTGAAGAATACGCTTGGATTGAAGCGTTTGCATCAATATACAGGTAGAAGTGTTGAAAAAAGAGTGTGTCGTACTTTCCATTTAGCTTTCTACCTCATACAGTTGGCTGAAGGCATGGGGATAAGTGCGAGAGAGCTTGTTTATTGGTGAGTGGAGGAGGGGGTTATAAGAATAAGATATTTTTGTTATAGCTCCGGGTATATACTCCGCATTGTATTCCCTTTCTCTTCTCACATCCAGCAGAATAATCTCTTCGGGATTGCCCTCAATCAGTTCATACGCTTTCTCCACACTGATGTCAATATAAGTTGGTGCACCGGGGAGAAGCGGTGTAAGCTCTGCTGCGTATGCTATGCTCGAACTGAGTAGTAAAAGAAGCGGAAGCGAAATAAAATCAAAGCCCAACGGTAGATTTCTTTCCTTTCGAGGTCGGAAATCTCAACTTCTACCCCATAATGCCACATTTCCATCGCTCATAATAATATCGGCTATGGGTGTATAAATAAACTTTTTGCTTCGCAAGCCTGAAAGGGCTTATTGCAAGTCACGCTAAGGGAATAATCATACCAATTTCAATTTTTTTTCTGATTTTTATATCCAATAATGTTCATAAAAGAATTTAAAATGTGTACTTTACACATCTTTATATTTAATGCTATCGGTTATTAACATATAAGTATAAAACCGAAAATGATTTTATTAATGAATACAATAATATTACTAACCATGTATACAAATGCGGATGAAGGCGAAGATGGAGGTGCGGGGCGAAGAATGAAAAACGAACAAAGAGCTTGGAATCGGTAAAGGAGGCGAGTATGTAATGCCTTTTTGTAGTGTGGTTGGAGCGATGAAGGCGGTTTGGTGTCATCATTGTTCATAAAGATATTTATTGGTAACATTTCTACCGAAAATCATTTTATTAATGAATACACATATACAAAGTATGCTACTCTTAAGTGGCGGAGAAGTGATGGGGCGAGGCGCGAAGAAGGGAGGGAGATGCGGTAAAATAGGTAATGGGGATAGGGAGTGGGGAGGGGGGACTTTTGCCTATTCTCTGTTTAGCTGTTCCCTCTTCGCTCTTCACCGTGAAAAAAGTTAGGAGGTAAAAAAAGAAAATAATGGAAAACAAAAAAGGTGTAAGAATAGGAATAGCGACAGTAGTGATTGCAATTGCAATGCTTACGATGGTGCCAGGTGCGTCTGCAGCGTTCTCAGACGATTTCACTGCACCAGACGGACCAAATGTCAATGAGACGAAATGGTTGGGATGCTGTCTGAACGATCCTGATATTACCTGGGGCGGGTATATCGAGAATAATAGACTGAAGATTGGCCCTGGTGAGGCAGAGATGGACTATGACGTGTTATCCAACCCAACATTTAAATATGATACCGACAGTCCGCTTATCATTGAGTTTGACGCAAAGACTGCTCAGGGATACTATAAGGTTGGATTACACGATACATACCACAAAGGAATCTATTTTGAGAAACAGAATGGAAGTGATGACATTCGAGCACGAGTATCTCTAAACCATAGTACAGGATGGAACTATTATGTTGGACCCTGGCTCGGCATCAACCCACAAGAATGGCATACCTATAAGATCAAGTGGACAGAGAGCCACATTTATTGGTATGTAGATGGAAACCCAGTGGATGACCTTGCCTTGACTTGGGATACATCTCTGCCTGTTGGCTTCGCCCGAGGGAGGCGTATAGGGGCAGATAGTGAAATCTGGATTGATAACGTCAGTGTTTACGGTGGCAAGATGTTTGACACCACTCCGCCAGGCTGCTCGATAGTGATCAATGAAGGTGCAGAGTACACAGACTCCCAAACTGTTACTTTGACATTATATGCTGAAGACCCAGAGAGCGGTGTTACAGAGATGAGGTTTGCCAATGATAACACACAGACTGAAAGTTGGACTGACTGGGAACCATACGCCACTACAAAGACATGGATATTGTCCGAGGGCTATGGAGAGAAGAAGGTGTACGTGAGATACAAAAATGGCGCAGGTCTGGAATCACTGGCATACTTTGATACCATTAGACTTGGGCCTGTAACAGAGCCAAGTGTGATTGACTATGATTGCTGGACTGACTGGTGTTGTGAACAATATCCTAGTAGTTGGTGTTGTGACCTGGGATGGAGCAATGTGGACAATGCACTGGTGAGAGACGGTACGTGTGCAGTTGCAGCGTCAGATGACTTTGCGTACATCACACTTGACATGGGCGAAACTAAGAATTCCGGGACAATCACGGTGCGCAGTGCAGTTGTTGATTATGAGCCAGAGCCTCGTTGGGGTAATACAATCGTGTATGGTTCAGCTGACAATAGTAACTGGGTAACGCTGGGAACATTCGATACTCCAGAGGTTAATCTTGCCGACCGCACAGTCTCGTTCTCTAACCAGCAGGTGCGCTATGTGAAAGTATATCTGCCTATCACCGAGTGCGGTGTCTGGTGGGATATAGACTCGATAACGTGGTAAAGCGAAGCTAAAAACAAAAAACTAAAAAAGAGGAGAAATAGGGGGGCTTTTCGCCCTCTTGTTTTTTCTATATACAAAAAGAAGAGCAAAAGCAGGTCCCTACGAAGCAGTTTGCTCAAGCTTTTCTAAAGCTTGATACGTGGTGCAAATCCACGAAGGGGCTTTGCGCTGAGGAGGGGCGCTATATAAGCTGAAATAAATACAAAAATTAGGAGGTGAAAAAAAAGAAAAAATGGAGGGAAAAACACCTTTTAAGAAAAGTGCTGGCGGGAAAATGCGACGCAAAAGAAGAATAGCAATAGCAATAGCAATAGCAATAACGACGACAGTGCTCGCGTTTGCGGTGTTAATAATGCCTGCTTCAGCATATTATAAATGGTTTGGCTTTCCGATGCAGGGCGAGGCTTCTAATAACGCAGCTACTGCATATAACGGCACGGTTGCAAATGGAACAGTCAATGGAAGCGTGTATATCGGCTGTGGACACGGTATTGACTATGCTCCTTACACACAGGAGTTTAACGTGCCTGAAGGAACTGTTAAGTTCGCTCATCTCTATGTTCATGTATGGCATGGCACTGAGAATTATCAGGGGAAACTGAAGGTCAACTATACAAATGCAAGTGGAACTTACACACTCTTCGCCAACAATACCGATGCCGAGGGCAACTTGACCCTCGGTGGTGACCAGGATACCAACGACAATGTCTGGACTGCTACGCATGGAAACGCTTGGGTATGGTTTGATGTGAAGGATTACGTTACCTCAGGTGCAAATAGTGCTACCGCATACACCTACAAGGTCAGCCCCGGTTTCGACGGGCGTGTCGGCGCAATAAAACTGGTCGTGGTGTATGAAAATACAAGCATGAACGAGACACGATACTGGATTGTTCAGGGACACGATGCAGTTGTGTATGCAACAAGTGGACATTCGGCTAAGGATTACGGCTACGCATATTTCAACGGGACGATAAACCCCGACGAGTGGGAATATGCTATGCTATACTGCACATGGATAGCTGGAGATGTGGGCGACACCGACACACTCTGGTTCAATGGACACTTGCTGGATGACAGTTGCACCAACTATGAACAGGGTGCGTATCTCGACTCACGATGGTATGTCGTGAAGAATGATACCATAGACTATCTCGTATCGAATGACAACTACGCAAGATACTGGCGAGACGGCGATGCCTATGTTCACTGGGTTGACGCAGACCTCGTGCTGTTCAGGGAAGCGCCAAGACCAGACCTCGTTGTCCGTGAGATTGCGGACCCCAAACTTGTTGACCATGACTTAACTCACGGTATCGTGGTGGGTCACAATTATGTGGTGAACGCAACGATTGTGAATCAGGGTACAGGGGATACCAAGAAATCCTTTAATGCCACTCTGTATGAAAATAATGTCGCAAAACAAACTGTAAACGTTGCGGCTCTGGAAAAGGATAACTCAACAATCGTGAGTTTCAACTGGTGTCCATCATCAAATGGAACCGTTACCCTGAAAGTGATTGCAGATTCGCTCGGCGAAATAAACGAATCTGAGGAGACTAACAACCTCACTTCTAAGGTTGTTTATGTCTATCCATACAATGCCAGTGACCCTGACTTAGTTATGACCGCAGATGACCTTGTTTTCCTACCCGCTTATGCATTCCATACCGCGAATAACGACACGAGAATAAGAATAAATGTGACGAACAACGGCACCGGCGATGCATCCAACTTCTGGGTAAGGGTCTATGATGATAGCACAGAGATATGCAACCGGTCAATGGGCACCGTGGCTGCGAAAGGCGGCAAAGTGATTTACTGCGATTACGATGCGCCTTATGGCGGTCCATATCCTATAAAGGTGGTTCTGGATGCTGATGGGGAAGTTAACGAGCCCGGGCCCGGGCATGAGGGCAATAACGAAACGACAAAAGACCTGTCTGTTATTACAGTAAAAATCTGGGATTCCCATCACTACGGCAATACTTCCACGTACAACGGTTCGGAATCCAATCATCGAGATGTAGCGATGTTCAGCGTAGTGAAGTTAGTGCCGCAGAATACAACTGCCTGGGACGCCCTCAACAGCGTTGCTAACGTCACACCACACTTCGGTCATCCTGAGGAGACATACGTGTTCGGGATTGACGGGTTGCTTGAAGACCCGAAGGGACCGATATACTGGTATCTCTACCTGAACGGTAGATATGTGCCGAACAACAAGCTGTGCGGTGTAATCGAGTTACAGGACGGTGAGACCGTGCACTGGGACTTCCAGAAGCATATATACGGCGAAACAGAGAGTTACACACCGCCTTGCACAGTGCAGAGTTACGTTGCAGGTGATGACCTCTATCCGGAACCGTTCAAGCATGGATTCCCGATGGGGTTGGCGTCTGGCGACGGATATTCACGCACCATCTGGAATACAACGATAGTATATCCCGCGGAATCACCTGAATACAGAAGCATTGCTGAGAAGATCAAGGATTATCTCAATGATAGTGTTCCTGATGAAAAAATAAGCATTGCCAATGATACCGGTGTGAGTGCTGCGCAGAAAGAGAACAATAACTTAGTTCTCATCGGAAATTACACTGCTAATGGGCTTATTGTAGAACTCAACCCATATCATGAATACTTCGGCATGCCCGTCTTCTTCAACTACACAAGCTGCGAAATCATTGATGACTACACAGATATCCGTTACGATCATGGTGAGGCGGTGGCAATTTTCGACAATCCTTACGACAACGGTGATTTAGGAAATAACTATTCGTGGAACATGCCCGGACCGGTGATATTGATGGCTTCTGGACTCGACCCTGCGTGTGCGAAAGAAGCTGCAAATATGCTTGTCAATCGGACAGACGAGCTCGACATGTTCTGGAAGATAGCGCCAGAGAGGAGTTATAGTGAGCAGTTGTATACTGGAAGAAATTACATATCACTGCCGCTCGTGCCCGATGACAACAGTACCAGCAGCGTGTTAGCTTCAATTGCAGGGAAGTACAGCATCGTATATCGTCTGAACCCGATTACGAAGAAGTTTGAAGCCTATGACCCGACTGCACCACCATTTGCCAACGACTTCAACGAAATGGACCCTGGAAGACTATACGATATAGTTGTTACTGAAGACTGCGTATGGTCGCATAACGGTACTACACCTGCCACCATGAACATATTGCTATACACAGGTAGGAACTACGTGGGCTGGCCATCCATGAACACCGAAAGCGCTGCCGATGCGTTGACCTCGATTGCGGGGAAGTACAGCATCGTATATCGTCTGAACCCGATTACGAAGAAGTTTGAAGCCTATGACCCGACTGCACCACCATTTGCCAACGACTTCAACGAAATGGACCCAAAGAGAGGATACGACATCGTTACTACTCAGGACTGCACGTGGACAGCACCGCCAGACTGCTAAAAATTCCCCGGCACTATCAAACTATATAAAAATTTTTTTCACCCTTTTCTTTTTTGGGTGAATCAAAAAGAGAAGAACGAAGGTAAAAAGAAGAATAGGAAAAGAAAAGTTTTTACCGAAGGTAAAAAAGTTGTTAGGAGGTGAAAAAAGAAAAAATGAATGCAAGAGTAAAAGGAATGGCTTTTTCGGTCTTAACAGCGATGTTTATACTGGCATTGACAGCCGGAACAGCATCTGCAGAGTGTGGGGGATTTCAGCAAGCAGGATATGTTCGTTACGGAAATGGTACAGAGATTGACTTTGACAATTTCAATATGACCATAACCAATCTGAATACCAGCACTGTGTGGTATAAAGGAGATGGTATTTCAACGTGGTCTGGTTATGGTTACTATAAACTGGTTACAACCTCCCCAGTAGCTCCGCCATTCGATGATCGAACCTGTGCGTGGATTACTGGAGATGTGGCGGAATACAAGGTCTGGAGTCTTGATGGGACATATACAAACACCACTTACCATACCATGACTGGCACGGACATGCTTTATGCAAAATATAATATGGACATATATGTCAAAGCAGCAGGAGAAGAGACATTCAGCAAAGACCTCGTTGAGGGCTGGAACCTCGTGTCATTACCGCTGGAGCCGTGGGATAATAACACGAGTGCGGTATTGTCTTCGATGTCCGGGAAGTACGATGCAGTGTACAGCTACGATGCAGTTACCAATGAGTTTAAAGATGTCATGACTGGCACAATGGACCCCGGAACCGGCTACTTCGTGCACGTCACTTCCGCGGGCACATGGACTTACGCCGGCAGTGCTTATACCGACATGGACGGCATTTCTTTACAGCCGGGCTTGAACATGGTCGGATGGCTGAACTGCTCCAGGCCGATATACGATGCGTTGTCTTCCATTGACGGCGACTACTGGTATGTAGCGAGATGGAATGCGACAGCGCAAGAGTTCGAAACATACAATCCAGTGGCACCAAACGGGTTCAACGACTTTGCGGATATGGAACGTGGCGAGGGCTACTACATCAGCATGAAGGGCGCTGGAACGCTGACTGCGAGCTGCTAACACACTTCACAGAAAAACCGGGGCTAAAAGAAAAAAATAAAAATTTCCCTTTTTTCTTTTTTCGGGGATGAGGAGCTAAAAAGCGAAGCGTATAAATGAAAAAAGACAAGAAGGAGGTGATAATGTATAGGATGGTAAAGGAAAAAAGTATAATTGTGGTGCTGGGTGTTTTAGTGTTGTTTGCAGCAACGGCAATGGCGCAACCACAACCGCCAACACCGTTCCGCATTTATGGCTGGGTCAACAACAGCACGGGTGCACCTGTCTTGAATCCGAACGTAACGATAACGAACCTGAACACCTCAGAGGTGTTCATAGCGGAGACGAGTACATCTTCTAACTACTATGAGGTTGTAACTTCTTCGGAGAACGTGAGCGCAGGCAACGTGCTGCACTTCAATGCGAGCAACGGCGGTACCGCTGAATTTGACCATACAGTGACGCAGGCTGAGATGAACGCAGGTGGCTTCGAACAGAACATAACAATACAAAAAGGTATATGTGGCGACGTCAACGATGATGGCTCCGTTACCACCATGGATGGTATGATTGTCTTCAAGCACTATTTCCATCCAGACCAGTATCCGCTATCAAGCGAGTGGGCTGCTGATGTTAACTGCGATGGCTCCATAACCACGATGGACGGGATGATAATATTCAAGCATTACTTCCATCCAGAGGAGTACCCGCTGAACTGCTGTTGAAATTGCCTAAACTAAACCACGAAAATATAAAAATAAAACACTCTTTTTTTCTTTTTTCTTTTTTCGGGAATGAGGGGCTGAAAAGCGTGTAAATGAAGAAAAAAAGTGGTAATGTATAGGATGATAAAAGAAGGATGATAAAAGAAAAATTGAATAAACGTTAAAAGAACGGGGAATAGAAAAAAAAATGCCCCTGAAGGAAAAAGAACGTGGTTTGAATCCACGCAGGGGCGCAAAAGGAAAAGAAAACCGGAACTAAGAGGAACACTTGTTTCTTTAGTAAAGGTCTCTTTAAATCTTTAGAAAAGCGTTTACGGAAAACGCTTCGCATCAAACTTTTAGAAAAAGTTTGATCAAAAGAGGTGGAAAAATTTAGGAGGTGAAAAATGAAAAAATGGATGTAAAGGAAATTGGTATTGTTGGTTTCGTGAGCATGCTGATAGCAGCATGCCTGATAGTGCCTGCGGGAGCACAGCCAACTCCATTTATCATCTTCGGCTTCGTCTGCGATAGCGAAAGCAACCCGGTAAACAAATCCGATATAGAGGTAACGAACCTCAACACCGGTGAAGTATACACTGCTATAACGAGCGATAGCTCGAACTTCTATCAGATCGTGCTTGAGAACAGCAGTGAAGTGAAAGAGGGCGATACGCTCAGAATCATGGCGAAGAAAATGATTGATGACGGACCCTATAATCCTGAGAACTATACATATTCCGTCAATGTTACGGATTACGAGATAACAACGACTGAACTCAATTCCGGAGGTATATTCGATTTTAATCTCACGTTGAACCACTACTGCATAAATTACTATCCTGACTACAAGTACTTCACACAAGATGCGTGGAATTACTCAGGAGCCGCGGTTCTGCAGATGTGGACTGATTTCAAAGGTCTCAGTTACACCCAAGACGACCTCCAGGAATGGGGTCGTGCAAACAATACACAGGCTGATAAAGATGCAGGTACGCCATATATTGACCCACGAGGCATGGCTGAGACTTTGAATAAACTGCCCCTTTCTGCACACTTCACGGTCGGTGTGCATGACAACACATCCGCGGGTCTCAGTTATGCGATGCACCGCGTTTGCTGGTGGCAGTACTTAGGTCCGGGCGCACTTCCGACTGATGGATACTATGCGAAGTGGATGTCAGTCAGGGGAATACACACCGACAGAAATCCTCATGAAGGTCAATATGGCGGTTATGGCGATTGGGGATACGATGTATATGGGTTCTGGATAAACGACCCGAACTCTTCGGCATCAAGTATCGGCGCAAACAGCTACAAGACCGCTGCGGAGTGGACTTCCACATACTACACGGAGATTATTGACCCGATAAATAACGCGAGTCCGTACAACTATAATCACAAGTACATCACAGTGCTTGAGCCGCCAGAACACGCTGCAGATGTGAGAATCGTACCACCAAAGCCACGGCTTACGAAAGCGATAACACCCGTTTTAAAAGCGAAAACGATGAAAGTAGATGGCATCGAGAGATTGGCGCTTGTTGAAACAGTAGAGGATGAAGATGCACTCGATATAGTAAAAGCGGCAATTGACGGTGTGACAGAAGAACTGGTTCCTTATGACCCTGCGTTTGCGGCAGTATTTGCAAAGACCGTCTCGGGTGAGCCGATGCTGGTAAAGAACGATGCCGGAAAAGATTACTACCTCGTGCCGTTCAACGTGCCAATGGAAAAGGGACCAATACCGCTAAAGAAGGCTGTTGAAATCGAAGACGTAGACGGGGGCATGATAAAACTTATCAGTGCGGTTGATGGAAAATCGGTAATCACATCGCTACCAATCGAGCCAATTCACATTAAAGAAGAGAGGACACTCGTTGTTGTCATTGTGGATGCAGAAGGCGGCAGCTTCAAAGAAGCTTCGTGGGTAGAGAACCCTGTGAAGTATCTGCCGGTATCGAAGAGCGATGCGTTGAAGCTTGCACTCGGTGAGGCACTTGATAAGCTGCATATAGTAGCCAGGAAGGATGCTCGGGATCTCGAGTTTATCACGCAGAAGCCAACGATCGAGCTCGTTTACCACGATTCGAGTCCGTACTACCCTGACTGGAAAGTCACAATTAACGGCAAGGTCTTCTACGTGAGTCAGGACGGGGCAGTGAGCTAAAGGAGACGATGAAGAAGAAAGAAAAAATTGGAGGCAGGAAGGCTTTTCTGCCTTCTTGCTTTATTTTCTTTCAGAATGTTCACGATGTTCCGGTCTACATAAGAAAAAGTTCAGGGAAAACTTTATAAGGGATAAGAATTTATTTATATATTTGATATGATAAATACGAGATTGGGCGAAATGAACAAGAGAATAGAGGGAACGAATGAGAGAATAGATAGCCTGAGGTTGAGCGTGGACAAAAAGATAGACGACGTGAATAAGCGGATAGAAGGGATGGACGCGAGGCTAAATTCGAGGATAGAAGGAATGGACGTAAGGCTAAATGGAAAAATAGAGGAGACGGATACGAGGCTAAACAGGAGGATAGATTCAAACTTCAAGTGGATGCTCGGGCGCAATTCTTTTGCATTAAACCTTTCTTTCAAAAAGAAAGCTTTACCAAAGAAATTATATAAGAGGGTGAAATAAAGGAGGGATATCGAAAAATGGGTAGGGGAAAT
>Ga0190307_1000534_pt1 | contig 10874 bp, 5 predicted proteins | sample 48700745_MG_FD_161653 | JGI IMG/M metagenome (GOLD analysis project Ga0190307, IMG submission 161653) | Hydrothermal vent sediment bacterial communities from Southern Trench, Guaymas Basin, Mexico - 4870-07-4-5_MG | ecosystem: Environmental > Aquatic > Marine > Hydrothermal vents > Sediment ... | reverse complement strand
GTTTCTGGTAAAATTGTCACAGAGGTCACCGCTTTCAAAATGCTCGGCGCATCAGACGCTTTCCCCGTCGGCGCAGGCGGAGTGAACGGCGGTGAAGGCTCCGTTGTGTTCTGCGTTGAAGGCGACGCCGAGAAGTTGGACGAAATCATGCAGATAATTCTCAAAATAAAGGGCGAAACTCCCGTAAAAGTGCGCGTCGCTGACTGCGAGAAATGCGAAAGGGAAAAGTGTGTGTTCTTCAGCGGCGGCGCAGGCAGCGTAGGCAGCGGAGACAGCGGAGACAGCGGAGCTAGCGTCGGCGGTGGTTCAGCAGACCGAGAGTAGTGATTGACTCTCTCCTCACTCACGCCTCCTACCTTTTCCTCTTTCCTTCACCTCTTTCAGCACACGCTCCAGCTTCTCCGCCGCACACCTGTGGTCAAACCGCCTCGCCAACACCAATGCGTTCTCGCCAATCTTACGCCGAAGGTTCGCATCCTTTAAAAGCATAATCACATATTTAGAGAAGGTTTCATAGTCATCTGCGACAAATATATTTTTTCCATGCGTGGGATTTATACCGAAAGTTGCGAGAGTAGTGGCAACAACAGGCAGCGCACACGCCATTGCCTCCAATATTTTCCCTCTAAATCCCGTTCCGAGCTCAATAGGTGCGACAAAAACATCGCTGTTCCAGTAAAATCTGCGGACATTCTCGTTGCTCCCTCCGTGCTGAACGAAAACTCGTTTGTTGCGCAACTTCAACAACTCTTCAGGCGGATTAAAGCCGATTGCGTAGAATTTTGCATCTGGAACTGCCTGTGAAATTTCGGTCCAGCAGTGATTTATGAAATTTTTCACCGCATCTACATTCGGGTAGTGCTGAAAATTTCCCACAAAAAGTATATTTTTGGTGTTTCTTTCCCATGTTTTCACCTTCGGAGGCGTGTAAAACGATGTGTCTACACCGTGAGGCACCACCTTAATTTTCCCACGCAGGGAAGGCTCGTAACCCACCAAAATTTCTGCATCTTCAGGCGTTAAAGTCAGAATTAAATCCGCAACAGAATACATTTTGAACTCGTAATTTCGCATTTCTTCTATTGTTTCCTCGCTAATTTTTTCTCCCTTTAACCTTCTTAATTCAAGAGCCTTCGTGTAGCATTCATGAACAGATATAACTTTAAGCGTTTCCGCAGGAATAGCTTTCGCATTTGCCTCTATATACTGTCCCATCATTGAATATTCAGCAATAATTGCATCAAAATGCTTTCTCTTCAAAATTTCACGAAAAGTATGCTCAATTCTCTCATCATAAGCACCGTCTCCTGTGAAAAAGAAGCGAGGTCTCTGTAATTTTTTATGAAGTGCTTCCACTTCTGCCGAAGTTCGCTCCTTTGCAGACTTAATCTTTATAACTTCCTCACAAAAAGGTTCAAGACTCCGGTCTTTTATGTCTTCTTCGGTGTAAGCGGGTGCAATTAGCGTTATTTTATACCCTTTCGCATGCAAATTCTTTATTCTGTGGTAGATTAGGATAGGACCGCCTACAATGCTCGCTCTCGGAAGCAGTTTGGGAAGGAAGAGAATTCTCATTTTATGTTTTTCTTGCATAATCTTAGTATGGAAAAGAGAAATTTAAATATTTCGTTTGGCGTTCCAAACTATAGAATTTTCAACAATTCTGGAAATTGGTGTTGCGACGGATGCCCAAATTTCACATCGCAAGATATAAATCCCAAAAATAATAAAACCCTCCAATACCCCGACCCTTAATTGTGCTCGGCCTCACGCAACAGGAGATTAAGTGGTTCGCTCGGCATGCTTCGCTCTAAAGCCCTCGCTCACCCAAATCCCTTCGGGACTTCGCTTAATCCCGATATATTCAGCTCCGAAGCCTTAAAAGGTCGAAAAACATTATAAATTAAAAAGGAGGTAATAAATTATGATGAATGGAAAAATCTTAATCATCGGAGGGGTTGTGGTTCTAATCTGTCTGATAGGTAGTATCCTCCTCTGGCAGAAAATATCTGAGCCTACGCAATTACCAGCCCAACCCACACAAGAACTAAAGCTCTCTGATTTCCCCGAAGCTTTCAAAGAAAAAACGGTGATTGTGCTTGGCGATAACGCTTCTGAAATCGAAAGGCAGGCAGCAGAAGAGATAAAAAACTTTCTCATTGAGCATAACTCATCATATATAAAGATTATAGATTCGCAAAAAATAGAAAATTTTAAAAAGGGATATGACCTTGTCATCATCGGCACGCCAAAGACAAACCCCCTCCTTGAGGAGGTGTATGCAATGACAAATGCGACAAGGGTAACGGAAGAATTCCCTGGCGAAGGTAAGGGGGTTTTGGAGATTTTGAGGAATCCTTGGAGTGAAGAGAAAGCGATGTTGTTGGTTGAGGGAAGCGATGAGTGGGGAGTGAAGGCAATAGCTGAAAGTATATCAGGCATGAATAGAAATATTAGAGATAAGATATTCGTAACTGATTGGACTACAGTATCATCGGAAGTAATTGTAGAAATTCCTCAGTCTATAAAATTAAAAGCTTTGGAAGTTTTTAGTTCGAGCGATAGTAAAATTAGTATTCCAAAGGACTTGTATATAGATTCGTATCCTTCAGAGACAAAAGGCTACTACATTGTACAATTTAAAGGCCCAATTTACGAAGAGTACAAAACTCAAGTTATTGATCTTGGCGGAGAACTTCTTGATTATATACCAAAGAATGCATTTATTGTGAGAATGAATGAAAGCACAAGAGATAAAGTACAAAAGTTGAGTGTGGTTCAGTGGATTGGGATATATCAGCCAGCATATAAAATTAGTCCTAATCTGTTAAAGAAGTTGAATAAGACAGGTAATGTGAACTTAACAGTTTTAGTTTTTAATGGTGAAGACATATTATCTATATCATATAAAATAGAAGCTGCAGGTGGGGTAATTCTAACCTCAACACAGAACAAAGTTAGAGTATTAATTGATGTTTCAAAGTTATCTAAAATTGCTAATATAAAAGGAGTAAAATATATAGAAGAATATATACCGCCTCAGCTTTTACCAAAGGAGCGTCTTCTGGAAGGTGAGACTAATGAATAGGAAGTTCGTTTTCAAGAATCTTTATGTAGGAATAATAGTATTCTTGTTCTTAGTAAATGGTATAATATCTGTCTATGCAGAGACAGAAAATAGAAATGACATGTCTATTCGATTACAATCTGTAAGTTTCGATCCTGCTAAATTGATGCCAACAAAAAAACCTGCCAATCTTTTCATAAGCAGTTATCCAGCAGGAACAGAGGGTGATTACATTATTCAATTTAATGGTCCAATAATGGATGAATATAAAAGACAATTAAAGAACTTTGGTGTCAAATTCTACGGATATATACCAAATTATGCATTTATTGTCAGAATGAATGACGCTATACGAAAAGAAATTGAGACTTTACCGTTTATTAGATGGGTAGGGATATATCAACCAGCCTATAAAATCTCTCCCAGTGCTATGAAGGCAATGGAAGCTGGTGATACAACTATTGTAAATGTGTTATTGTTTGATGTGAATAGGAGCATTGTTACTTCTAAAATCAAGGCTTTGGGTGGTAATATCATTACAAATTCTTCACATAAAGTGCGAGTGTCAATTAACAGTTCTAAGATACCTCAGATTGCTAAGATTAATGGGGTAATGTGGATCGAGAAGTATGTTGAACCAAAACTGTGCAATAATGTATCTGCTCAAATAATGAATGTGGACCCAATTGTGTGGATCACACATGGACTCGATGGAACTGGTCAGATCGTGGCAGTTGCAGACACTGGGCTTGATACTGGAGTAAATGATGCAACGATGCACGATGACTTTGAAGGAAGAATTATTAATATACACAGTTGGCCTGTGCAACCAAATCCTTGGATTAATAATGTTGGTGCTGATGATGGGGCATCAGATCGAGATAGTGGGCATGGAACACATGTTGCAGGTTCAGCTCTCGGAAACGGCTCAAGATCTAATGGAGATATAAAAGGAATTGCATACAATGCCAGTTTAGTCTTTCAAGCGATAGAACAATGGACAGATTGGATACAACCAAATCCGTGGCATCTCCCAGATGGATATTATTTAACAGGCATACCTGCCGATTTAAATGATTTATTCCAACAAGCATACGATGATGGTGCCCGTATCCACAGCAACAGTTGGGGTGCTCCTGTTAATGGAGAATACAATTCGAATGCCAATGAAACGGATACATTTATCTGGAATCACAAGGACATGACAATACTTTTTGCAGCAGGTAATGAAGGTAATGACACTGACCGTGATGGAGTGGTGGATTATGATTCAATTAGTTCACCAGGTACAGCAAAGAACGTTATTACTGTTGGGGCTTCGGAAAACATTAGACTTGCAGGGGGCTACCAAGGCACATGGGGTGCTGGATGGCCGAGTAAATATCCCAGAAATCCAATAAGGGATGACCATGTTTCAAATAATTCTAATGGAATGGCAGCGTTTAGTAGCAGAGGCCCTTGCGATGATAACAGGATAAAGCCAGATGTAGTAGCTCCTGGTACTAATGTTTTGTCAACACGATCAAGTGTGGCTACTGGTACGGGATGGGGAGTATACGATCAATACTATATGTATGACGGAGGGACAAGTATGTCAACACCGTTAACGGCAGGGGCAGCTGCGCTGGTTCGTCAGTATTACATGGAAAACAGATCGCATACACCAAGTGCATCTCTGATAAAGGCCACACTGATAAATGGCGCAGTTGATATGCCCGGACAATACACTCCTGATGAAACAGGACCTACGCCAAATAACAATGAAGGATGGGGGAGAGTTGATCTTGCCAATTCAATATTCCCAACCCCGCCAAAGGTCTTATTGTTTGAGGATAATGTATCTCCATTATCTACGGGACAAAGTCAAAGCTTCTACTATAAGGTGACAAACAGGACAGTTCCTTTGAAAATAACACTGGTATGGACAGATTATCCTGCAACAGTACCAGCTGGAGGTCTTGTCAATGACTTGGACCTTATTGTTACATCTCCGTGTGGAGATGTATATCATGGGAATGATTTTGTTGCACCATTCGATGACACTTTTGATCGTACAAACAACGTGGAGCAAGTAAGGATTAATTCCCCCGAGATAGGCACTTACAATGTAACTGTAAAAGCCCATAACATTCCAAATGGTCCTCAAGACTTCTCTCTTGTAATTTCTGGAGCTGTGGAGCAAACAGAAGCACCAACTGAAGTTGAAAAAGCAATTGAAAAAGGTCTCTGTTGGCTTTATCATAACCAAAACCCAGACGGCTCTTGGAGCAATAGTGTCGGCATAACCTCACTTGCAACTCTGGCATTCTTGAATGCTGGCTACGACGAGACAAATCCGACTGTGCGAAAAGCTATCAATTATATTCTTAGCAAAGTTCAGCCGGATGGTCGAATAACTACTGGTTATGATACCTATGAAACTTCCTTGGCAATAATAGCGCTTGTTGCTACCCATAACAATAGTTATAATGCCACAATAGAGAATGCCGCTCAATGGCTGAAGGATTCGCAGTGGGATGAAAGCTGCCTATGGGGAAGTGTAAGCAAAGATGATTGGCGCTATGGAGGTTTCGGATATGGTCATAGTACCAGACCAGATTTATCAAACACGCAGTTTGCTCTGATGGCATTAGATGCTGTGCTAAGCATTTCAAAAGATGACCTCCTCTGGGATAAGGCACAGGTATTCTTAGCAAGAACTCAGATGCGACAGGAGAATGTTACAATACCTGATTTAAACTATACTGTTGTTTGGAATCCAACCTATAACAAATATAATGATGGTGGATTCGTATATTATCCAGGTGCTAGTCTTTCAGGTACTGGAACCTCCTATGGCAGTATGACGGCTGCCGGTATATGGAGCCTAAGATTATGCAATGTTCCTACTAATGACCCAAGAATACAGGCAGCATTGAACTGGCTCAAAGGTCATTACACATGGACTCAAAATCCAGGGATGACACCAGATGGCAGGCGTTTCCAGTATTACTACTATCTTGCACTTTCAAAGGCATTGATGATGACTGTAGGTGAAGGAACATTCGATGGTCATGACTGGTATGCAGACCTATCTGCTAATCTCACTGCTCTTCAGCATGCAGATGGGCATTGGGTAAATACATATACAGGACATGGGGGCGAAGACAGCCCAGAGTTGTGTACCGCCTATTCCATACTGTCACTACAAGTCCGAGAGATTCCAACAGAAATTAAAAGGTTGTCTTGGATCACTTTAATACTTCGCTCAAATGCAGATCTTCATGTCTATGATCCCCTTGGAAGGCATGTCGGGAAGAACTACGACACAGGTGAAATTGAGATACAGATACCAAATGCAACCTATACGAGCAACGCTGTTCAGAATATCACACTTCCAATGTTAGAAACGGGCAACTACAGAATAGTATTGATTGGAACGGGAACTGGAAATTATACCCTTAACGTTACTGGGGGAGTTGGAGATACTGTTGTTTCTGAGAACAGCTATACCGGAAGTATAACAGAAGGCGAGGTGCATGATTCAATAGTGAGTGTTGCAATGATTACCTGGCTTACGATTCATGTTGAGGAACCTGAGCCTATAGACCCGATGGTTCCATCTGCAACGGGTACCGGTAATGTATCTTTTATAGCGGATACCGGGACAATTGTAAATCTCACTGCTCTGAATGAATCCGACCTACCAGAAGAGAATCCAAATGTTGATTTTCCACATGGACTCTTCAGTTTCAACATAACTGGACTTAATCCAAATCAAACCGTAAACATTACAATTGCATTCCCACAAAACATACCAACAACAGCACAGTATTGGAAATACGGGCCAAATGGATCGATAGATAATCCACAGCCAGAACGCTGGTATCAAATACCAATGGGCTCAAATGATGGCGACAATATCATAACAATAACACTACAAGATGGCGGAATAGGCGATGATGATGGAGTTGCAAATGGAGTAATTGTGGATCAAGGAGGTCCTGGAATTCCAACTGCGGTAGCAAGAGTGCCAACACTAACACCAATCGGGATAACAGCACTTGCTGGATTGTTATTGATAATTGGAATAAGAAGAATCAAAAAGAGGAAATAAGTGACATTTTTATTTTAGCAGGGCAGAACTCTTGCCTCGCAAAGTCCAACCCTTGCGGGAGCATATAACAGCGGATAAAAGGCTTCGCTATGCTTCGCACAAATTGACTTCGGCAACTTCATTTATCCGCAAACCATTGGTTGCAATCCGCCCGCTCGTCTTTGAAATTTATATACTCAAATTGTGGGAATCTTTGGAAAAATGGAAATAAAGGGGAATCGTATTATCTATTGCTCGCTTCTGGAAACATAGAGTCAGGCCGACCTGAAGTAAAGCCTCCGACACTCGAGCCTATGTCCGGAAGGCTTAAAGGCGGGTAAGCTCATGTGGATGAAATGGGTACCTCCCCCAACTGGAGGATGCCTCTCCGGTGAAGGGGACTAAATTTTCATTTTCTTCTCCTCCTTATTTCTCACTCAAAATTTCCTGCATACTTGAGCGTATTTCTCTCTTATTTGCCCATTTCATCAGCGATTCCCACAGAGTTTGTGTGGTGCAAAACAACTGAAATGCATCAAGTTTTTTCCAGCGCATCGCCTCATTTCTCGCAATTTCAATGTTTTTGAGTGCTTCCTCGTAACCTTTCTCATCGCCTTTCGCCTTGTATTCCTCGGCAAGCAACTTGCACGCCCTTTCAAACCGCTCCTCAAGGTCGGCACGCAAAAAACATCCGGGATATGGGTCAAAATCCTCCACACTAATTCTTTGCATGCCTTCTACTTCTTTTTGATGCTCTATCTTTGCACGCTCATATATAAATCTGCAAATGTCTTGACGCAATTGCATCCATATTGGGTGTGCCTTTAGTGGTGGAAGATGCTTAATTGATAATTGGTTGTCAAGAAAGAAATTAAAGCGGAGCATTTTTGCGTTAATTAAGAAGTCAATATCCTCTCCTCTCGGCACATTAGGGTCAAAAGGGACTTTCTCCCATATCTTGCGGTGAAGCACCATGTTTCCACCAAAAACAAAAGGCGTGTGCTTCAGTCTCGGCTCTGTGCCGATGATTTTGTCGAAGGCTGCGTTCATGCACTCGTATTGATTCCATGCTTTTATCCAAGGGCGGAGTGGCTTTTTGATGTGGTAGTCGCCGTTTTCGTTGAGGTAGTAGCCAGCGACCGCAAGGACTTCTTCACCCTCATATTTTTTACCAATGAATTCTGTTGCCTTCGCAATGAAATCCGCATCCTCAAATACCTCGTCATCATCAATCAGAATAGCGACATCCGCACCCAACACATGAGGCACAAAGACGCAAATATTACGCACACACGAGTATCCTCGCAATTTCAGAAGGTCAATACATTCATTTTTATCCTCTGATGCCATCAATTCATGCATTTTCTTCAAATGAGATGCGCTGAAAAGCATAGTTTCAACATCCAATTCCGCAGATTTGACAATTCCTGCGACCTTCCGCTCAACCTTCTCCTCAATTTCCGATGCGGTTGCGACTGCAATCACTACTAATTGAAAGTCTCTTTCATTCAACACACGAATGCTTTTCAAGGCTCTGAGCAGCGTGCCTTCGCTGTCAAGCGGTGTCGGGTGGTCATAAATTGCATCGCCTTCCTTCCAACCGACTGAACGCTCTCTCGCCCAGTAAGTCGGAATCACCATCGCGACCCTCACAACCTCTCACCTCCCCCTCTCGTTCCTGTTCTCGCTCCACTTCCCTCTTGAATCTCTCTCAGACCTACCCGCATCTTCACCACACAATTCTTCACCTCACAATTAATGAGCATTTCTGTCGCTCCGCACACAATTTAAAAAAATCAAATTAAATGTTGTTGCTAATTCACATTTTCAGCATTTTCTTGTTTTCCTTTTCAATCTGCTTTTGCAAGTATTCCCCTTGAAATCTTCAAATTTCAATTTATTTCTGTGAAAACTTCTTCCTGCTTTTTTCTTCACTTTCAGATGCGAGTGCGAGCATCTCAAAAGCAACCTTCGCATTCAAAATGAGGTCGTCTGCGACAGCAATTGCGGAACTCAATTTTGAAGTCTCAAAGGAGATTGAAGCGCTGTTTTCTTCAAGCACGGTACGCATGCCCTCAATGTTGTCGGGCATCAGGGCTTTCGCCACTAAACTCGCTTTTTCACCTGAAAGCTTCAAACGCATTCGCATCGTGTTCCCCCTACACACATTTCGCCACGCTTTTGAGGAGTTTTTTTAATTGAGATGCGAAGAAATGAAGATGTTTGATTTTGTGGTGGTCGTTGCTACGGATGAGGATGTTGAGGAATTGGAGAGGAGACCACCGCCTCCTGAAGCCCTTTCAAAATCAACATTCCTGCCTGTTTCGGAGAGCGGTTGGAAAGGTGCTGCGGGTAACGGTTTAGGGACGCTTTTCGCCCTGCGGAACGCTTCAGAGAGGCTCGGAAGAGACATCGTTGAGGAAGTGAGGCGAGGTAAGAGCGTTTTAATCGTTCACACCGCAGGCGAAGGGACGAGAAATTTGCTCACGAGGTCATGCCGAAACAAAGCGTTCATTGAGCTTCCATCTCCGAGACCTTTCAGGATTTTGGACGGCGTCATTCAACAATTCCAAGCGTTTTCCGTGCCTTCTCGCATTTTCGTTGTGTGGGGAGACCAGTTCTTGTTTTTTGAAGATTCGCCTGCGGTCTTGCGTGAGAGCGCTCTGAAAACGCATGTCCTGCTTTTCGGACTTAAAAGGGAACTGACTGCGGAAACCGTTCAAAAATACGGCATTCAAATCGTTCGCAAGGGCGTGAGTGCTGACACCGCAACGGCAGAGTCGGCAGAAGAGGCGACAGAAGACGGGGGAAAGCTTTGCGAGTTATTGGACTTTGACGATTCTCGGAACTACGAGGTCGTGAGGAGGAAGCTTCTTCGTGTCGGAAATGAGGGAGAGGCGTTGGTGAACATGGGCATTTTCATGTTAAGCGGGACGCTCGCAGCATGCATGCAAGAAATCTTCGGCGATTTCCTCACAAAAAGGACGGGAAAATTCAACTCCGACGAGCTTTGGCAGCTCTGGGCGTCCCCTGACGCTTCTACGCCTTCTGCATCTTCGGCGTCTGAGTGGCTGCGAGAGCGTGCTTACGAGTTAAGGAGGCGTGTGCTTCGCATTGAACCTTTGAAATTGCTTTGCAGTTTCCCGCTGAGTGAGCGGACAATTTGGCTTGACTTCGGCACGAATGCCTCTTACTACGAGAGTTTAATGCGTCTGCTCGCTTCTGACGAAGTTGCGAGGAAGTTTCGGGATTTTCTCGGTGTCAATCTTGTCAGTGTTGGTGTCAGCAGCGGTGGTGGCGTGAGCAGTGGCGTGTGCGTGCATGGGTGCAAGTTCTCAAACTGCGTAGTTGAGCGTGCAAGTATTCAGCAGGGAGAGGCTATTCGCTCAGTCATTTCAAACACGAATGCGAAAGAGGCGAATTTGAGAGATGCCTGCGTGCTGAATTCATCGTTGCGAGGCGTGAAGGCGGAGCGTAGCGTGATTTATGGTGTTGTGGAGCATGCATTTATTGAGGCAAAAGACTGCATCCTCACGGATGTCTTCCACCCCAAAGAAGGCAGAATAAGGTTGAAGATGCGCATCGGTGCGGAGAGCGGTGCGAAGGAGAAATGGTGGCACTCTAAGATGCGAGAGAACCCATTTTCGCTGCGAGAAGTGGCGGAAATGCTTAAAGGTGTCTCTTTGGAGGAAATGCGTTTGATGCGAATGCGAATAGAGCGTGTTGCGGATG
>Ga0190307_1000523_pt1 | contig 10971 bp, 9 predicted proteins | sample 48700745_MG_FD_161653 | JGI IMG/M metagenome (GOLD analysis project Ga0190307, IMG submission 161653) | Hydrothermal vent sediment bacterial communities from Southern Trench, Guaymas Basin, Mexico - 4870-07-4-5_MG | ecosystem: Environmental > Aquatic > Marine > Hydrothermal vents > Sediment ... | reverse complement strand
AATGAGTTTGGATTTGATTATTTAAGAGATAATATGGTAACTGATCTTTCTGAATGTGTACAAAGAGGTCATTTTTATGCTATAGTAGATGAAGTAGATTCTATATTAATAGATGAAGCCAGAACTCCTCTAATAATCTCAGGTCCTGCAGAGGAGTCTACACAAAAATATTACATTGCTGATAAAATAGCACGCAAGTTAAAAGGAAGAAAAATATTAGAAAAAGATGAAGTAGAAGCGAAGTATAAAGGCATAGATTTAGAAAAAGGTGTTGACTACATATTTGATGAGAAAACTCAAAATGTGAGTCTTACTGAGGAAGGTATAAAAAAGTGTGAAGAGTACTTGGGAATAGACCTTTTTAAAGATTTAGAAAACCAATGGGTCCATCATATAATTCAAGCTATAAGAGCACATGAAGCTTTTAAGAGAGATAGAGATTATATAGTTAAAGATGGAAAAGTAATAATTGTAGATGAATTCACAGGTAGATTGATGCCAGGAAGAAGGTGGTCAGATGGTTTGCATCAAGCAATTGAGGCAAAAGAAGGTTTAAAGATAGAGAGAGAAAATCAAACTTTAGCTACCATTACTCTGCAGAATTATTTTAAAATGTATCAGAAATTAGCAGGTATGACAGGAACAGCTTACACAGAAGCTAATGAATTTAAACAGATTTATAATTTAGATGTGGTAGTCATTCCTACAAACAAACCTTTAAGACGTACTAATTTTCCTGATGTTATATACAAGACCGAAAAAGAAAAATTTCAAGCAGTAGTTAATGAAATTCAAGAGTTATACAAAATAGGAAGACCTGTTTTAGTAGGGACTACTTCTATTGAGAAATCTGAAAGACTAAGTGAGATGTTAAAAAAGTTAAAGATACCTCATCAAGTTTTAAATGCAAAGTACCATGAAAAAGAAGCTTACATTGTAGCTCAGGCTGGAAGATATAAAGCTGTTACCATAGCTACTAATATGGCTGGGCGTGGTACAGATATTTTATTAGGAGGGAATCCTGAGTATTTAGCTAAATGGGAATTATTGCAAAAAGGTTTAAAGCCTCACACTCCTGAATTTGAAGCTGAATACAAAGTTTTATATGAAAAGTATAAACAGATAACAGATTCTGAACACAAAAAAGTAGTGGAATTAGGAGGTCTACATGTAATAGGTACAGAACGTCACGAAGCAAGGCGTATAGATAATCAGTTGAGAGGAAGAGCTGGTCGTCAAGGAGATCCAGGATCTTCCAGATTTTATGTTTCTTTAGAAGATGATTTAATGAGATTATTTGCTTCAGATAGAATTATGTTTATCATGGATAAATTAGGTTGGCGAGAAGGTGAGAGATTAGAATCTCCTCTTTTGACTAAATCTATAGAGATAGCTCAAAAAAGGGTAGAGAACTATAATTTTGATATAAGAAAACAACTCTTAGAATTTGACAATGTGATGAACAGGCAAAGAGAAGTAATTTATAAGAAAAGAAGAAAAGTTCTAGAAGCAGAAAATCTGAAACCAGAGATTTTAGAGATCTTAAAAGATGTGATTGAAGAGAAAGTAGATCTTTTTTGCCCTCCTAAATCTACTATAGATGAATATGATTTGAAATCTTTACTGATTTGGGCCAGTTTCAATTTAGGAATAAAAGTCAGTTTAGAAGAGCTTGTAAATAAGAATAATTCTGAGATAAAAGAAATTTTATTTAAAAAAGCTTTGGCTTTTTATGAAGAGAAAGAGAAAAGGTTAGGTCCTGAAATGAGAAAGATTGAAAAGATGATTTATTTATATGCTATAGATTCAAAATGGAAAGATCACTTATATGGTATAGATTATCTAAAAGAAGGAATTTTTCTAAGAAGTTATGGACACAGAGACCCTTTAGTGGAATTTCAGTATGAAGCTTTTAAAAGTTTTGAAGAGATGTTAAAAAGAATAGAAGAAAGTTTAATTGAGAATATTTTTAGATTTGAACCTCCTGAAGAATCTAAATTAGTAAGCGTGTTTGAGACTCTGCCTCAAGATTTTGTTCATCAAGAGTTTCAGAGTTTTAAAGCAAAAAAAGCAGATTCTGAATCTGCTCAAGATTTAAAAAAACTTTCAGAAAAAAAGATTCTCAAAGTGATAATTAGAGAAGGTACTTACAAGAGAGAAGGCAAAAAAATAGGTAGGAATGACCCTTGTCCTTGTGGAAGCGGAAAAAAATACAAAAAGTGCTGTTATCCAAAGTATGGATAAATTTTTTATTAAGCATTTGCTGTTTGGCCCTACCTTTTCTAAATGAGAATTTCTTTTTTCTAATCTGGTTTGGATTCTGTCCTTTCTTTTTTTATTTAGATAAAAATAAGAGATTTCCTTTTTTAAAAGGTTTTTTCTTAGGATTAATTTTCTTTTTGGTTAGTATTTATTGGTTAAAGAATGTAACTTATTTAGGATGGATTCTTTTAAGTTTGTATTGTGCAATTTACTTTGGAATCTTTTTTTATTTTTTTGCTAAGTATAAATTAAATAATATCAAAGATTGTTTGTTTTATTCTTCTTTATGGGTAATTTTAGAATTTATAAGAGCAAATTTTCTAGGAGGATTCAGCTGGAATATGCTTTATAATTCTCAAATTAAGTTTTTACCTCTAATTCAGATTTGTTCTGTTTTGGGTGCTTATTCAGTTTCTTTTTTGATAATCTTTTCCAATCTTTTTTTGTATTTGTGTTTTAAAAAAAATAAAAAATACCATATTCTTATCTTATTCTTTTTAATCGGCTTTATATACATTTATGGATTATTTGTGTTAGATAAATTTAAGGAGAGTGATAAACATTTAAAGTTAGGTCTAATTCAGCCCAACATTCCTATAGAGATGAAGTTAGACGATTCTAAAAAAGTTTTAGTTTATGAAAGAATAAAAACTCAGCTACTAAAATTAAAAGATAAAGATTTAGATTTAATAATTTTACCTGAGACAGCTATTCCTGGAATTATAAATGAAGATGAGATTTTTTTAAATGATTTGAAAAAAATCTGTAAAACTGAGAGATTAAATGTACTTACAGGTATTTTTTTAAAAGAAGCGCGCTCTTATTACAATGCAGCTGTTCTTATAGATAAAAAAGGGAGTTTAGCTCAAATCTATAAAAAAATAAAGTTAGTCCCTTTTGGGGAATACACACCTTTAAAAAGATTCTTTCCCTTTTTGAAAAAAATAACTCCTTTTGTAGATTTGGTCCCTGGCAAAGATTATTCAGTATTTGATCTTAAAGATTTTAGATTCATTTGTCTTATCTGTTTTGAAGATACATTTCCAAGGTTTGTTAAAGAATTTGTAAAAAAGAACAGAAATATAGATTTCTTAGTAGAGATTACAAATGATGCTTGGTTCAAAAGCAAAGTTCAACTCTATCAGCATTTGAGTTCTTCGGTATTTAGAAGTATAGAAAATAGATTGCCTGCTTTAAGGAGTGCAAATACAGGCATAAGTTGTTTGATTCTACCTACAGGAAAAGTTTTAAAAAAATTAAGAGAGTTTACACAAGGAGAATTAATCGTAAATTTTCCTTTGATCAAAAAAAATTCTCAAATTAATGGTTCTTTTCTTTTTATTTTCTTTACATTTGGTTCATTTTTAATAATACTGATTCAAAAAACAGAAAAGGAGGTGAAGAGGTATGGAGATTTTGACCGTTAAAGTAAAAAAGCCAGAAGATGTAAACATAATCATAGGTCAAGCTCATTTTATAAAAACAGTTGAAGATTTATATGAAATTTTAATTACAAGTTCTCCTTCTTTAAAGTTTGGAATAGCCTTTTGTGAAGCATCAGGTCCTTGTCTTATAAGGTATGAAGGAAATGATGAGGAATTAATAAAAATAGCTATAGAAAATGCAAAGGAGATTGGAGCAGGTCACTTATTCTTTATAGCTTTAAGAAATGGTTTTCCTATAAATATTTTAAACCAAATAAAGATGTGCCAAGAGGTCTGTAGAATACTCTGTGCAAGTGCTAATCCTGTAGAAGTAATCGTAGCTCAATTAGAGAATAGAAGGGGCATTTTAGGAGTAATAGATGGGTTTTCTCCTAAAGGAGTAGAATCTGATTCAGATATTCAAAAGAGAAAAGAGTTTTTGAGAAAGATAGGCTATAAAAGATAAAAACTTGCTAAGAAAGGTTTGAGTTGTTATAATTTAAAAAATTCTTAGAAGTTTATATGAAAATATTTCATGGTAAAAGGAGGGATTTTAAAGAAGAGTAGGTATTTTATAGGATGGATACTTTTTAAGACAAGCTCTTTGATAATAGGATATTTACCTTTAAAACTTATCCATAAGATTTCAAATTTATTAGGGATATTAGGTTTCTATTTAGCAAAAAAATTTAGAAAAGTAAGTTTGGAATCTTTAAATATAGCTTTTGGAGATAAACTTTCAGATAGAGAAAAAAAGAAGTTAATAAAAGCTACTCTTAAAAATTTTGCAAGATTAATTTTAGAGAATTTTGCTTTTTTTAAGAGGCCTCATCTTATAAAAAAGTATGTTAAAGTAAAAGGTCTTGAGAATTTGAGAGAAGCTTTAGGTCAAAGAAAAGGGGTTATAGGTTTAACTGCTCATTTTGGAAATTTCCCTTTGCTATGTGTAAGATTAAGTTCTTTGGGATTCAAGATAAATGTATTAGCCAGACCCATGAGAGATTCAAGGATGGATAGAGAAGTAACAAATATGAGAGAAAGATTTAGAGTGAGGACGATTTACAGTTATCCTAAAGATACAGCTGTAAAAAATTCTTTGCAAGCTTTAAGGAGAAATGAACTTCTTATAATTCAAATGGATCAAAATTTTGGAACAGGAGGAGTAGAAGTAGAATTCTTTGGCAAAAAAGCTGCCACTCCTAGAGGTCCTATAGTATTTGCTTTGAGAGCTAATTCACCTGTTGTGCCTATGTTTATAATAAGAGATAAGAAGAATCCTTTATTTCAAGAAATAGTAATAGAAAGACCTTATTATTTAAAAAAAGATAAAGATTTGCAGACTGCTATTTTTGAATATGTACAAAAATTTACGAATTTAACAGAAGATTACATTAAAAGATATCCAGACCACTGGAGTTGGATGCATAAGAGATGGAAGTCTAAAGCTACTAAAAGGAGGTGAAAGATGACAGAAGAAAGAAAAGAGGAGCAAATTCAAGAAAAGCAAGAGGAAACCAAAAAAGAACCAGAAGAATTAAAAGAAGAAAAAGAGGAAAAGAAAGAGGTCTTTAAAACAGCTTTAAAGATAGTCTTAGGTCTTATCTTGATAGGTGTTGGTATCTGGGCTATTATTGGTTGGTGGCATGATCTTTTAACTGTTTTTAAAGGTTGCATAGGATTGTTCCTTATCTTGGCAGGAGCTATCACTATCGCTATAGCTAGAGAATAAAATTAATTTTTTATGAAGATTGGTTTAGCTTTAGGAGGGGGAGGAGCTAAATCCCTCTCCTTTATTTCTATTTTAGAGTTCTTTGAAAAATATAATATAAATGTAGACATAATGAGTGGAGTCTCCATGGGAGCAGTAATAGGAGCTCTCTATGGGTTTTTTAAAAATGCTCATGTTTGCAAACTCAAGTTAAAACAGTATTTAGATAAGAAAGAGATAAAAGAATTAAAATTTTTAAGTTCTAATCCTATTAAAGAAAGATTTCAAATTTTGGAGAGATCATTTGAGTTTGTAAAAAAGTTTTATCTATGGAATATAAAACTAATAAAAAAATCTGTCTTAGATCCCAAACCTTTTATAAAGATATTTAAAGAAGTATTCGATGGATTAGAATTCTGTGATCTAAAGATACCTTTGAAGGTTATATGTGCAGATTTGAAAACAGGCCTTCCTGTAGTAATAGATCAAGGAAAATTAGTCTCTGCATTGTTAGCTAGTTGCAGTCTGCCTGGCATTTTCCCTCCATACAATAATTTAATAGATGGAGGAGTAATCACTACCTGTCCTACAGAATTTATAAGAAAAGATTGTGATTTTTTGATAGCTTTGAACTGTAAAATAGATTTAGAAGAAACAGAGTTTAAAGATGGTTTGAGTATTTTGTTCAGGGCAGATTTAATAAGGCAAAAGAGGATATTAGATAACTCTTTGGAAAAAGCAGATTTTGTTTTTGAACCTGAGGTTTCAAAATTTAATTGGGTAGATTTTGAAAAAATAGAAGAAATTTTAGAGGCAGGTAAAGTAGAAGCAGAAAAAAATATGGAGAATTTAATAAATGCTATGAAAAAGAAAAAAAGAAAAAGGTTTTTATGGAGGTGGTTAAATTATGGTAGAAAAGATTAAGTCTCTTATCTCTGAATACGCTATAAGAAAAATATTTTACTTACTTCCTAAATTTTCTAAAAATACTCTTATAAAAATGACTTATTTAGCAGAAAAGGTACTAACCAAACATGATCCCTTAGTTTTGGCAGCTATTAGGGAGGTGAGGAGGTATTTCAAAGAAGATCATCCAAGTTTGAAATTGGCTGAAAGAATCCATAAGGAATTAGATAAAAATGTTTTAAATAAGTTAGTTCAAAACCTTTTTATAAATGCAATGTTTAAAGGAGTAGATAAATGTAAGATATTTTCTCAAAGATATGGTTTTGAACCCCCTTGGTTTATGGTCATATCTCCTACTATGAAATGTAACTTAAATTGTAAAGGGTGTTCTACAAGATTATATTCTAAAGATGAAGATCTACCTTATGAACTTTTAGATAGAATCTTAACAGAAGCTAAGGAAGAGATGGGTATGCATTTTATAGTCACTCAAGGAGGAGAGATGTTCTGTTACAAAGACATCTGGAGACTATGGGAAAAACATCAAGATGTTTATTTTCAGGTCTATACAAATGGAACCTTAATAGATAAAAGCACTGCAAAGAGACTAAGAGAATTAGGAAACATAGCTCCCATGATAAGTATAGAGGGATTTGAACCGGAAACTGATTCAAGGAGAGGAAAAGGAGTTTATAAAAAAATTATGCAAGCTATGGATAATTTAAAAAAAGAAGGAGTCTTTTTTGGAGCTTCTGTTACTCATACAAGAGAAAATCATAACTTAGTTACTTCTTTTGAATTCATAGATATGCTTTTAAAAAAAGGATGTTTTGTAGTCTGGTATTTTCAGTTTATGCCTGTAGGTAAAGACCCTAATTTTGAATTAACTCCTACTCCTTTCCAAAGATTAGAGTTAAAAAGATTTATAGATAAAGTAAGAGCTAGTCGTCCCATATTTATAGGAGATTTCTGGAATGATGGTCCTTATGTAGGAGGATGTATAGCTGCTGGAAGGAGGTATTTACATATAAACCATAAAGGAGATATTGAACCTTGTGCATTTGTACATTTTGCAACTGATAACATAAAAGAAAAAACATTAATAGAAGCTTTACAATCACCATTTTTTAAGTTTATAAGAGAAAGGATTCCTTACTCTGAGAATCTCTTTGCTCCTTGTATGATAATAGATAATCCTCATATTTTAAGGAGTGCTGTAAAATTAACAGGAGCTAAACCCACTCATCAAGGAGCTGAGAAACTCTTAGAAGGCAAGTTAAGAGAAAAGATAGATGAGTATTGCAGAATCTGGCACAAGATCTCTAAACCTGAATGGGAAGCTTGGAAAAGAGAAAGAGCTTTATGTGTTAAGTAAATGAATCTGTTTCTGAGAAAATCATGGAGATTAGCAGGTTTAGTATTCCCTATAAGTTATCTTTTTTTAAATAAACATCAAGAGTTAATTTTTTTAGGGAGTATTTTATGTATAGAATTGATAGTAGAATTTTCAAGATTTTTAAATCCTTCCTTAAATAGATTTTTTTTAAATATATTCAAACACATAATAAAAGAGAAAGAAAAAAAATCTATTTCTTCGACAGGAGTTATGCTTTCAGTAATATTCTTATGTTTTCTTCTTTTCAAAAAAGAGATAGCTATAATAGCTGTGAGTTTTTCTATTGTAGGTGATGCTTTTTCAGCTCTCATAGGTAAAAGATGGGGAGTATTTAAAATTAAAAGTAAGAGTTTAGAAGGGAGTTTGGGGTTCTTTCTTTCTTCTCTTATAATAGGATTTATGTTGAATGTTTTTTTAGTTTTGCCTATATCTTTAATAATTTGGGCAGCTTTGATTGCAACTTTGGTAGAGTTCTTTACACCTACTTTTCTTAATGATAATATAACAGTTCCTTTTTTGACAGCTTTATCTTTAAGATTTATGACATGAATTTTTTAGATAAGTATTTTAAAATTTCTGAAAGAGGTTCAAATTTGAGAAATGAAATCATAGGTGGTATCGTTACTTTTATAGCTTCAGCTTACATAATAATAGTTAATCCTGCAATTTTAGAAGCTGGTGGCATTCCAAAAGCACCAGCAGTTACTGCTACTATTCTTACTGCTTTTATAGGTACTTTTTTAATGGGTATATATGCAAATAGACCTTTTATGATAGCTCCTTACATGGGAGAGAATGCTTTTATAGCTTATACAGTATGTAAGACTTTAGGTTACAGTTGGCAGACAGCTTTAGGAGCAGTCTTTATAGGAGGCGTTTTATTTACACTCCTTACTTTACTTAGATTAAGGAGTTGGTTAGCTAATTCTATCCCTAATTCTTTAAAGTATGCTTTTAGTGCAGGTTTAGGTCTGTTTTTATGTTTCATAGGACTCAATGAAGCAGGTTTAATTAATTTAGGCACAGAATCAGCTCCTGTAAAGTTAGGGAATTTACATTCACCGCAAGTCTTAATAGCTATTTTTTGTCTTCTTATCATTTCTTTTTTTATAGCTAAAAGAATAAAAGGAGCAATTTTATTAGGAATACTGACTTCATTTTTGTTAGGAGTTCTATTCAGAGTAATAGAATTTCCTTTACAAATTGTGAGTTTGCCTCCTTCTCTAAAACCACTCTTTTTAAAGTTAGATATTATAGGAGCTTTAAAATGGGGATTCTTTTCTGTAATCTTAACACTCTTTATTATGGATTTTGTAGATACGATTGGAACCTTAATAGGAGTAGGAGCTATAGCTGGCATGTTGGATAACAAAGGAAATTTTCCTGATATTGAAAAACCTATGTTATGTGATGCTTTATCTACTTGTATAGGAGCTGTTTTGGGAGTTACTACATCTGGTACTTTTATAGAATCAGCAGCAGGAGTAAAAGAAGGTGCCAGAACAGGTCTTGCAAGTATAATCACTTCAATCTTATTTTTATTAGCATTATTTTTTTCTCCAATTTTAACTGTTATACCTAGTTACTGTTATGGACCAGCTTTAGTTATCGTAGGGATTTTAATGACCAAAGCGTTCAAAGATATAAATTTTAAAGATCCTACAGAATTTATTCCAGCAATTTTGGTGATAATTTTTATGTGTTTTACTTATAATATAGGAGTAGGAGTTACAGCAGGTTTTATTATCTATGTGTTGATAAAATTACTTACAAAGAGATTTGAAGATTTGAATTTAGGAATGCTTTTATTAGCAGGTTTATCTCTCTTGTTTTTTATATTTTATCCTTATTAAAATGGGATTCTTAAAAAGGACTTTCATTACAGGATTTTTGGTCTTAGTGCCATTGGTAGTTAGTATTTATGTAGTTATAGCTGTTTTTAATTTTGCTGACAATTTTTTAGGAGCAATATTAAAGAAAATAGGTTTTTATTTCCCAGGGTTAGGAATATTAATAAGTATAGTTATCATTTTCTTAGTAGGAATAATAGGTATTGTATTTAAAGGAAGGGTATTTAGGATATTAGAAGAAATCGTTTCTAAAATTCCTTTGATGAGGCAGATTTATTCTCCTACAAAACAAATAGTAAATTTTTTAATATCAAAAGAAAAACCTACTTTTAAAAAGGTGGTCTTATTAGAGTATCCCCGCAAAGGGATATGGTCTGTAGGTTTTGTTACCAATGAGACGAGCAATATAATAAATAAAAATGTAAATAAAAAATTGATAAATGTGTTTCTGCCATCTACACCTTCTCCTCTTACAGGAGTATTTTTATTGATTCCAGAAGATGAATTAGTTTATTTAGATATAAGTGTAGAAGAAGCTTTAAAGATGATAGTTTCAGGAGGAGTTTTAAATCCAGAGGATTTAAGATGAGAGTCTTAGTTACAGGAGGAGCAGGTTTTATAGGTTCTAATATTGTAAAAGAATTAGAAGATAAAAATGCTAAAGTGAGTGTTTTGGACGATTTTTCATCAGCTGACTTTAGAAATTTAGAAGGCTTTAAAGGAGAATTAATCATAGGAGATATCTGTGATGAAGAAGTTTTTAAGAAAATCCCAAAAGTAGAAATAGTTATTCATCAAGCAGCTGTAACTGATACTACTTTTCCTGATGATAAAAAGATGCTTTTAGTAAACTATGAAGGATTTAAAAATGTGTTAAAGTTTTGTGTTAAAAAGAATATTAAAAAGATAGTGTATGCATCTTCAGCAGGAGTTTATGGAAAAGGTCCTGTTCCAATGAAAGAATCACAAAAACTTGATCCTTTAAACACATACGCTTATTCAAAATTTTTATGTGATAAGAAAGCTAGTGAACTTATGAAGAAAGAAAGATCTTTAAAAATAATAGGTCTGAGGTATTTTAATGTGTATGGAAAAGGAGAAGCTCATAAAGGTAAATCTGCGAGTATGATTTATCAGCTTTATTTACAGATGAGAGATAATAAAAATCCAAGGATATTTAAATATGGTGAGCAAAAAAGAGATTTTGTTTATGTAAAAGATGTAGTAAAAGTAACTTTAAAAGCTTTAAATTTAAATAAAAGTGTCATTCTAAATGTAGGTACAGGAAATCCAAGGAGTTTTAACGATATAATAAAGATTTTAAATAAATTTTTAAAAAAAGATTTGGAACCAGAATACTTTGACAATCCTTATGAGAAAGTATACCAAGATTTTACTCAGGCAGATACGAGTTTATTAAAAAAG
>Ga0190307_1000521_pt1 | contig 10993 bp, 10 predicted proteins | sample 48700745_MG_FD_161653 | JGI IMG/M metagenome (GOLD analysis project Ga0190307, IMG submission 161653) | Hydrothermal vent sediment bacterial communities from Southern Trench, Guaymas Basin, Mexico - 4870-07-4-5_MG | ecosystem: Environmental > Aquatic > Marine > Hydrothermal vents > Sediment ... | reverse complement strand
AATATTATTCTATATGATTAGTGTTATAGTTGCGTTTTCAAGGATTAAATTAAAAAGGCATAGCATAGATCAAGTAATAAGTGGATATATAGTGTCTATAACTACAACGGTAGTAGGCTATGTTATTTTATTGGCGATATATAATGTTTAGAGTATTGATAACATTAATATTATTAATGCTTATAACATTCTCTATCACTATTGCATCAACGCCCTCTATTTATTATAAAGTATCTTACTCTATTGAAATAGATAATAAAGTAATTGAGAAGGAGTTCTTTATAAAATTCTATCCATTAAACAATTCGATAGTCATTAATAATACTTTACTTTTTCAATCAACAATAGAAATAAAAGAATATGGAATAAAAATAGATCTAGTAAATGAAGAAAAAGAAGGAGAAGTGGTTCGTGATTTTACTATTCAAGTTGATGAAAGACTTGAGAAATTTGATGTACTTCATGTAATCAAAAAATATAGGTCATATTTTATTGAGTTATATTATGAATTATCATCTGGTATCTTAATTCAAGCGGATATATATGATCTCGAAGAAGAGGCTACACCTATAGGAATAATATTCCTATATAACTATACAGTACCGTTAAACAAAATATATACTCTATCAACGTATCCAACAACATCGCCTCTAAACATCTCATCTACTATCTCTAATACCAGGACAAATACATCGCATACAAATAATCAGGGCCATCCATTAACAACTATTCTACCTATAGTACTCCTACTCGCAATAATTCTCGTAGTCTTCACTATATTACTTAAAAAGAGAATAGCTTAACTCCTTTTACTATCTAAATATATGTATAAGAGTTAAAGTCCATATAGATTGGAGAAGTATGATGTCTAGATTTTGCATATACTGTGGAACAACTGGTTCGGAGGATAATCCTGTTGTTAATGGAATTTGTCTAAAATGTATGCTAAAGAGAGGGAGATTGATTAAATTAAGGAAAAAAAGTATAAGAGTCGATATTTGTAAAATCTGTTATTCTATAAAGATCGGTTATAAGTGGTTTGAAACATCTGGATTCGAAGATGCAATATCAAGTATTATCAATAATATTGTGCCCAGATTACTTGAGCCTAGCTCTAGAGAACAAGTATTTTTTATTGAAAAATACGAATTTATCACAAAAGCGTCATGGAAGACAGTAGTAAGAGTATATGTTATCACATTCTTTGGAGGAATACAAATAGAGGTTCCTCTTGATATAACTATTTTCTTAAACCCAGTAAAATGTCCAAGATGTAGAATGTATAATAGTAGAGAATTTGAAGCAGTTGTCCAGATAAGAGGATATCCATTAAGTTATGTTTTTCAAGTACTTGAGAGAGTATTTCTAGAAGATAGAAGATTATTAAGAGATTTCATTGAATCTATTAGTTCTCATAATGGTGTAGACATTTATTTCTTTACCCATGGAGCTGCCCGTAAGCTAGCCCGTAAACTAGTACATATTCTAAATGCTCATATTATGGAAACATATGAGGAAGCTGGTATGAGAAGCGGTAAACAAAGAGCTAGATTATATATTAGTTTGAAACCTAAAGCATAGAAACCCACTTCTAATGATATTTTATAATAAGATTTATAAAGAATTAGTGGGAATACTTGGACTAGGTGTTTATGTATTGAATGAATTCAGACAGGAAGATCTGGTACTTATAAGAGAACTAGTTAGGGATGGTAGAATTAGCTTCAAAAAATTATCTGAAATTACGGGATTATCCTATACTGCCATTAGAGAAAGAATTAATAGACTTCGAAGAAACATGCTTATCGATATAAAACCTCTTGTGAGCCCCAGACTTTACGGATCAGTTGGTGCAGTTGTTAAGGTAAAAACTCGTCGACCATACGAATTGGCGGAAATACTCTCTAAATGCAATCGCATTATATCATTAATTATTAATAATAAAGGATTAACTGTAACATTAGTAGCTCGGACAAAAGTTGAATTAATGTTTACAATAGAACGTTTAATCGCTCACAATAGATATGTTGAAGAATTTGAAATAGAATATGGAAAAGTGCCTGATTCTATACTTATTCCTCTCCGCAATTATAATCCACTATGTAATCCATGTATAGCGAGAGAAAAGTATGGATGTGGTGGATGTTTTCCGATACTTCGGATGAAGAATGCTATAAAATAAATGATATAAAACAAATCATGATCTATGGTAAGTGAGATCTATATAAAGGCATTCTTTAAGTATTCTTCATCATATAATCCATAAACCCCTATCCTGTATATTTCTTCAGCTTCTTTATCACCTAGAACAATCTTAGCTAATTTTAAGACGCTATCTATGGTAGGATTCCTCCTTAACCTATATACGAGCCTTCTTAATTCAGGATGTTCATACATAGTCATTCTCAATATTTCTTCGAATAATTTTCTTCCATCACTATTTAGTACGTCATTATGAAAATACTGTTTATATCCAAGTAAAAGCTTCCTCAATAAAGCTTCTATATCTTTACCAAATTTCATCTAATGACACCAAGGCAATTCATATGAAGCATATTCTTTGACTTTATTAAGTAATATTCATTACTATTACGTTTAGTAACCATTAGATATCCTGCCCAGTACTCTATAACTTCAAGATCTATGCCTTCAATATTTTTTATTTCTATATTTTTAGCTTTATTATAGTATGCTATATCGATTGAAGGCATTATCCTGAAGATGGTCCTTTGATCAGGTAATGGTACATTTAAGGTCTTACTGATTTTTTCAATTATAGATAGTAGTCTCCTAAAGCTATATCTAGGTGGATAAGACAATACATCCCTTAGAGATCTTTTACGGGGTTTCTCGGATAAACCATGTAAGTTGCCTATTCTCATCTCATATTCCCTAATAGTATATGCACTGCTAGACTCCATAAGCTTCGTAGCAACTACATGTGGTTGTTCAGCTATTCTATCATATATTCTCCAACTACGTGTAGTACCAACTTTGACACCAAGACCATAGTCTAAAAGATATAGCGAGTACATGATTGTTTTACCAAATACATCGTCTAATCTTTTACATGCACCTAAGCTATGAATTCCTCCACCACTAAAGCACCTTGAATATATGGCTCTCAAACTATCATTATGTTCTCTGCAATAGCCCAGACTAGATAATGGCTTCTTAAGACAATATATTCTCTCTAGCGGATTATCTCTTTTATCGAGGTAACCACTATGCCAATGACAATATTCATTAGTAGGGGATAGAAGTTTTATATAGTCTCCAGCTACAACAATATCTAAACTTCCATTACCTGGATCTTGTATTATTATTCCTCTAAAAATACTTCTATATTCTTCGACAACATCCTCGCTTATACTCTTTAGACCTAGAAAACGGTCTAGTCCATCTAATCCGAGAACTCTTCTATTAAAGAATCGTGTCTCAATTAAAAATAGTCTCGGAATATATCCGGACGTATTCTTCACCATAAAATTCTTCGTTATAGTAATTAATTAAACGACCGATACATTAGGATTACAAGGACTGATCTTTAGAATGTTTTTATCGATCAATATTTTTTCTAAGATAGGAATGGCTTTTACGCTACCAATAGTGTTATCTACCTTTATCAATATATTCTTTGAGCTATAATAGTCGATAATGGGCTGAAATGTTTGATAATATACTTCATATCTCTTCCTAATAACCTCTGGTTCATCATCTCTTCTCCTTACGAGGGGAGTTCCATCATCATCACATACCATATCATTTTTTGGTGGATTAAACTTCAAGTTATAGATACGCCCACATCTAGGACAAATATATCTAGAACTAAGTCTTTCTACCGCAACTTCCATGGGGACATAAATGTATACAGCTGCATCAATAACTGCAAATTCATCTAAAGCTTTAGCTTGAGTAATAGTTCTCGGGAAACCATCAAGTATAAATCCATTAATAGTATCTGGCTCACTAAGTCTTTTACGCACAATTTCAATAACTATTTCATCAGGAACTAAGAGGCCTTTTTCAATATACTCTTTAGCTTTCTTGCCAAGCTCAGTACCTTTTTCGATCTCAGCTCTGAAAATGTCACCAGTACTTATATGTGGAATACAGTATTTCTTCGAGAAATATTTGGCAAAAGTACCTTTACCAGCACCTGGGGGACCTAATAAGACGATCCGCATAGTATTCACCATTACCCCTCTTACAATTTGATAACTATATAGAATTTTAACTATAAAACTATATGATTATAGATAACGAAAATTATGGTATTAGCCTTGTTCGATCTCGTACAAATATTGTTGCAAGTCTTACATTCTCAAGACCTAGCATACTCATCATCAATCTTTCAACACCTAGTCCGAAGCCTCCATGAGGAGGCATGCCATACTTAAATGCTTCTAGATAGAAACTAAAGTCTTTTGGATTAAGACCCTTAAGTTTAAGAGCTTCTACGAGCTTTTCATATCGATGTTCACGTTGTCCACCACTGGCTATCTCAAGGCCTCTATAGTCAAGATCAAATTTCCGTGTATGATAGTTATCCTCTTCCCTCATATAATAGAATCCAGTAGCAGGCCATGGAAAACCAACTATGAAGTATATGTTGTAGCCCTTCTCAGCCATTATCTCTCCTAGTTTCTTTTCAGCAGATTCGCTAAGATCTTCGCCTTCAGGGACCTCTATGCCCTCGCTTCTGAGTATATCAACGGCCTCTTCGAATTTTAGTCGCTTAAACGGTATTGTTAATGGATCAACATTTATACTAAGTATATCTAGTTCCTCTCTAGCCTCGGTGCGTACCTTATCAGCAATGTATTTAACAAGTTCTTCCAAAAGCCTCATAACATCTTCTTCGCTATGTATGAATCCTATTTCGGCATCTATTCCCCAAGATTCATTAAGATGGCGCGTAGTATTGAATTTCTCTGCTCTAAAATATGGCGTAATCTCATAAATACGTGGAATACTAGACATAAGTATTTGTTTATAGAGTTGAGGACTTTGGCTAAGATAAGCTTTGTATTCGAAATACTGTATTGGGAAGAGTGTAGCGCCTCCCTCAGCGCCAGCTGCCACGATTTTGGGAGTATGTACTTCAAGGAATCCGTTTTCTTCAAAGAATTTTCTAGCACTACGGAGAATAACAGATCTTATTCTGATGAGTGCTTTTTCAGCAGGATTCCTGATCAATAAGTATCTATACTTAATTCGTGTATCTAGTAATGTTGGTACTTTACCAACAGTATCAACGGGTAATGGCTCGAGAGGCTCTGCATATACCTTAATATTCTTTACAAGATATTCTATGCCCCTCTTACTCCTTTGTTCAGGTGCTATTTCTCCTTCAAAACATATGGCTGTACCTATTGCTAGTTCTTTAGCTTTTTCATAAAGCTCAGGCTCCCGATTCTCCTTTAAGACTATAACAGCGGGTTTTACATGTTCTCCTATGCTTAATTCAATAATAATGACCCTGCCAACAGCTTTATGCCGTATAATCCATCCACATATACGTTTACTCAACATATACACCTAGGCAAAACCAATATATAGTACGTAATAAAAGAATTATCCTTATCCATAACTAAAATAAACAATGATAATAATTAATAATCAATGCAGATGATTTATACATAGTCTAAAAGATTAAACAATTAAAGTATATAAGACATAGAAGACAAAAATAAAGTATGCAGCCAATCACTCGGAACCGCCAGCTACCCCGAAAGCCCGGGCAGTCCAGAACATGAGCATTACAATGATTGTTTTGGGCAATGAAACGCCTGGGAAGAAAAACCACTAGCTGGTGGTTGCTCCCCTGGCAACGGGGGAGTGGGTTCTCCGGGGTGGCTTCGGGGACCCGGAGGCCCCCGAGTGGGCTAGAGCTATGGTATTTTCCTTGTTATCCTCTTCCTAAATTCTTCAACTATGATTATTACATGTGATATTAGTATAATGTATATTAAGCTTTCTATGTCTAGAGGTACTGCACCCAATAGCCACGGTGCTATATAGATGGGTATTATTGCTAATGCTAATCCAGCTAAATAACCCAATATATGATATTTGTTTGATAGTAATCCTATTTCTAATAAGCTCTTGTAGGGACTTCTCATATTATAACTATGGGCTAGCTCTCCTATGGATAATGTTAAGTATGTAGCAGTAGCTATTGATAGTGGGGATAATGTATGACTTAAAGTCCATGAAAGCATTGCCAATACAAGTCCTATATAACCTATAAATACTAGTCCGGATTTTCCAAGCAGGGGCTTAATACTCCATGGTGGTCTCTTCAATATATCTGGTTCTGGAGGTTCTAGACCAAGTGTTATAGCAGGCACAGAATCCGTTACGAGGTTAATCCATAAGATCATTGCAGGAGTAAGTATAGCTTCTCTAAATAATCCTATTGAACCAAGAACTATAGCTACTTCAGCGATATTGGCAGATAATAGGTATAATGTTGATTTACGTATGTTTTCATAACTAGTTCTACCATCTTCTATAGCTGCAACAATTGTAGCAAAATTATCATCTTCAAGAATAAGATCACTAGCTTCACGTGCTACATCTGTTCCCCTTAGGCCCATGGCGACACCTACATCGGCAAGCTTTAATGCCGGAGCGTCATTAACTCCATCGCCCGTGACAGCTACGACATGCCCTCTTTTCTTAAGGGCTTTTACAATACGTAGCTTATGTTCCGGCGAAACTCTTGCAAAGATAGCTGTATCTTCAACAATATTGTATAGTTCTTCATCACTCATATTCTCTAATTCGCGTCCGGTAACTATTCTTTTACCCTCTAGTGGTAACCCGATCATCTCAGCAATAGCTTTAGCTGTTATAGCATGATCACCTGTTACCATTATGACTTTTATACCTGCATCCAAGGCTTTTCTAATAGCATCTGGTACTTCAGGTCTAGGTGGATCCAATAGACCTGTTAAACCTATAAATACTAAGTCCTTCTCGGAATCTTCATCACTAGGTATTTCATCAACAATTTTATATGCATACCCTAATACTCTAAGACCTTTAGAAGCCATTTCTTCGGAAACGGCAATAATTTCATTGACATCATCCTCATCAATGCTTTTTAAATAATTGTTCCTGAGAATGTACTTGGATCTTGACATAATGACTTCAGGAGCTCCCTTACTATACACTATATACTTGTTCTTAGCCTTTACTATAACACTCATCATCTTTCTTTCACTTGAAAAAGGTATTTCCTTTATTCTCTGCATAGTATTTCTTAATTTCACGTGATCGATCCCTGCCTTAGTACCGAATACTACTAATGCAGCTTCCATGGGATCGCCTATAGGTTTAGGCGGATTACTATTATAGTCTACATCACTATTGTTACATAGTATGGAATCTTCTAAAAGTAGATCTATAGATTTGTTTTCGCCATAAATTATTTTCTTACCTTTATAGAGTATAGCACCTTCTTTAAGATAACCACTACCAGTGATATTTAAGTAGCCTAATCCAGGGATCCATGCCTTAATAACAGTCATTTCATTACGTGTAAGTGTACCAGTCTTATCAGTAGCTATAACTGTTACTTTTCCAAGGGTCTGTACTGCTCCAAGGCGGCGGACTAATGCATGTCTACGGGCCATACGTAAAACACTTAGTGCAAGGATCATAGTTAAGACAGCAGGTAACCCCTCAGGTACAGCTGCTACTGCTAAAGCTATACTAGTTAGCAATGCTTCGATAGGCGATGTTATATTTAATATTATGGAAAGGCTTAGGACGAGTAATGCTATGGCTATGATAACTCCTCCAAGTTGTTTAGCAAGCCGATCCATCTCCTTATGCAGTGTTGTTTTCTCTTCAAGACCTGAGGTTTCAGCTATCATCTGTGCTATACGACCAACTTCAGTCGCCATACCTGTTGCAACAACGACGGCTTTACCACTACCCCGTACAATGTACGTGCCTGAAAAAACCATGTTTATACGGTCAGCAACTGGCGTATCTGGTTCAAGAACTACGTCAGCTTTCTTCATGACAGACTTGCTTTCACCAGTTAATAGGGATTCATCAACATATAAATTTATAGCTTCAATAAGTCTTGCATCGGCTGTAACACGATCTCCTTCGGACAATACAAGTATATCTCCAGGTACAAGGTATCTTGAATCAATCTCGACTAAAGTACCGTTTCGTATGACCTTAGCCTTAGGTACAACAAGTGATTTAAGCTTCTCAAGAGCTTTTTCTGCACGGTATTCTTGTATAACACCTGCTATAACCATTATAGCTATAATAGCCAATATACTTACTGCATCTTCTGTTTCACCTACTATTAAAGCTATTATTACAGCAGCAATTAAGAGTAACATGAATAAATTAACGATTTGTCCCAAAATGATTTTCCAAATACTTCTTTTACCTTTAGGCTCAATAATGTTTAATCCATATTTTCTTATTCTTTCTTCAACATCTTTATTACTAAGTCCTTGATCAGGATCAGTATTAAACTTCTCCAATACTTCTAAGATACTCACTGAGTGCCATTTTTCCTTCACACTAGGCATTACTAAACCCCATTATCGAATCAAACATTATTCTTCTCTTCAAATTAAGCAATTGACTAGCTTAAATAATTAATTTACTTGAGTAATTTATAGAAGTAATGTCCAATTACTTCATATACTTCCTCAGACTACTAGATAGTCGAGGGGGGTTGAGTAGTATTTGCCGAGTAAAAGAAAGAAGTTAAGGAAAAAAGGTGTTAAGACTCTGGATTTCTTCCTTAATAGAAAAGCTGGTCAAGAAACTAAAGATTATTTAACTAAGGATAAATCTAAATCTACAAGAAAAGATGAACTTGAAGTTCTTTTCAATGAATTGTTTAAACCTGTACAAGCAACATTAGATAAATCCCGTACCGATCTAGCTACTATGAGTTTAACTAGTAAGTCTAAACAAGGTCCTCTTGAAAAAGAGACACCAGTTCCACATAAGGAGGAAGTTCCTAAAGAAGTAGTTTTACTCAGAACTCCTATACCTGAAGGCGACATTTTACGTAAACTCCTTGAAAAACCCATAAGAACAATAAATGAAATTATGTGTAGTAGTGATGGATTATGTAAGGATAATAGGAGATTGTCGGAAACATTTATTGACGAATTCGGTTTTAAAAGACAGAGAGGATTTGTTAGGACTACAAGAGCACCTGTCTTTCTTGATTGGATAGTTGAGGAAGCTGTTGTCTCAAAAATACTTCCAACAGCATATAAAGTTGAGACTAGTCGTGGAGCAATAGCTCTTATTCCAGAGAACTTTCTATGTGAGCTTGATAAGAGATATGGTGTTTTATTAAAGAATTATGATTGTAGCAATTATAAATTATCTATTTCTCCTAGTGAAAAAAGAAGAAAATAGATAATAAAATTGTTCTAATAGTCAATAAATTCTGTCTATTGGCTTGTCTTAACGGTAATCGTAGAAGAGATAACGTATACTATCTAATCGATTAAGTAGTCATAGAATAGTTAATGTTTTGGAGGAACATAATATGTTCTAGGAATAGCCGTATCAGTATAGACTCTACGTACTCTACGTCTTCTTCTTTTCCTAATTCCACGTCTTTCCGGTGGAAGTTCCATGCCAGGAAGTCCATAGCTTCCATCAGGAAACTCAATAAGTATACCAGTATCAACAAGTCTATTCAGTGCTTTTCTAAGTCTATCCTCACCGGCAATACCACTGAATTCATCCCGCAATTCTTCCCATGTCATTGGTCTACCCTTTTCTCGAATAGTATCTATAATAACATCGCCAAGTTCTTCGTCTCTAGGTGCTATTAGCACTACTACATCTGAATCCTCATATATCTTCTTAGTACGGGGCATATAGATCTCACCTCTTTCTTTTTCTACCCCAAGTAATACTAGTGAGAGTTAGATATATAAACCCTTTCTATATGAAGAAATTTATCCCACCATTATAAAATAAACCCTATAGAATGGAAATTTGATAAACCCACTTTTATGGACTCCTTCGAGATTTATTAATGAGCTACATAATGAAATTGCTATAGATTGGATTGGTTCTCAATAGTGTTCAATAGATAATGAATTAATTATTAGAAAGTATGATTTAGGTAAGTATTCCATTTTAATTTGTATATATATTTATATAGACTATACCCATATTTCTCCCTCTATGGTATTGAATTCTGTATAATGGGCTAAATAAGATTTTATAGGATGTATAGCAAATTATATCATGGTTAATAAAGGCATGTTCTGGTTAAGGTGACAAAAGATTGGCCAAATTAAAATACTTACTATGGCCTAAGGGATCAACAGCTCTATTATTAGGTAACGAAGCAATTGCAAGAGGAGCCATGGAGTCAGGAATGGGCCTTGCAGCAGCATATCCCGGAACACCTAGTACCGAAATAATTGAGGCACTAGCTGATGTAGCTAAGGATGTAGGATTCTATGTTGAGTGGAGTACTAATGAGAAAGTAGCTTTTGAATCAGCATATGCAGCTGCCATATGCGGTGTACGGGCACTGGTTGCAATGAAACATGTAGGCCTTAATGTAGCTGCTGATATGTTTATGAGTAGTGCTTATGCAGGCGTCAATGCAGGCTTTGTAGTTGTTTCAGCTGATGATCCTGGGCAGCATAGTAGTCAGAATGAACAAGATAATAGATGGTATGGCTTTATAGCACACATACCTGTTGTTGAACCATGGAGTCCAAGAAGTGCATACAGACTCGTAAAGGCAGCTTTTGAACTTAGTGAAAAGCTTAGGCATCCAGTGCTCCTTCGTTCAACGACTAGGATAAGTCATACAAGACAACCTATAACATATGAGAATGATATTCCAAAGAATATAAAGACAAAGGGTATTTTCGACCGTGATATTGAAAGATACGTATTAATCCCGGCTCATGGACGTAAACAGAAGCCTAGACTAATGAGTAAATGGAAAAAGGTTATGGAA
>Ga0190307_1000517_pt1 | contig 11065 bp, 6 predicted proteins | sample 48700745_MG_FD_161653 | JGI IMG/M metagenome (GOLD analysis project Ga0190307, IMG submission 161653) | Hydrothermal vent sediment bacterial communities from Southern Trench, Guaymas Basin, Mexico - 4870-07-4-5_MG | ecosystem: Environmental > Aquatic > Marine > Hydrothermal vents > Sediment ... | reverse complement strand
AAGGGGAATACATGTTCAGGTCCACGAGAGAGCTTTCTCAAGAGACTTACTGTCGAAGTACAATCCCTTAGACATAGCGTATTCAGTCGTCGAGTACATAATTAAGGAGAGTTCACGTGAGATACTTGAAGTCGTTAAGAATGTCAAGAGCAAGGGAAGACAGTTGAAAGTTGAGAATCAGATTGATCTGAAAAGAGTGTTTACAGCTCCATTGTCGCTTCATAAATCTCTAGATTATGCCGTTGTGTGCTTTAAACCAGACGAAATAGATGATTTTGCTCTTGAGTGGGCTAATCCAGCTACTTTGAAACATAATAGTAGTTGGAGAGAGTACGTTGAAGGAGAAGCCGATTCGCTTGCCCTTAAAGCTATGGAAAAGGTAGGGGGTTACTTCAAGAGAGTTGGAGGAATTAGAACAGTGCTGGAACCCGTAAAGCCGAGAGTCGTTAAGAGTTATAGAAGAGCTAAAGTTGGGAGGTTTCAGGTAATGAGTCTTCTTCAAGCCGCTAGGTACTATATCCTGACTGGAGACCTTGAAAAGGCAAAGTCATTTGGCCTCAATAGAGCGATATTCTATGCTTGGGCTAAGTATCACGGCAAGTACAGGATACGGGAGAGAAGGCTAACTGGTGTAGGGAGGGGTGTTAAAACGGTAACTGAAGAGGGGAGGAAGTTGGTCTATGTAGGTGATGAGGGAGCGTTTATGTCTGAACGTGGATGGTTCAAGATAGGAGATAAAGAACAGTTACCTGAAGACTATGATAGAGAAGTAATCGATAAAATAAACTCAGTAGTGCCTTATGAGCTAGCATGGAAGAAAGCGATAGAATACCTGCAGAAATTTCCTAAGAGCATTCTCTTAGATCAGCGAAAGTTCTACGAAGTGTATAAAAAAGTGAGAGATACCTTCTTCGAAGACATTATGGAAGAGTGAGTTCTTTTATCCTAATACTTAGTCTATGCTTTATTCACTACTCTGAGAGATAGTTGAAGATCCTTACTACGAAGAAGCATGTGGACTGCTAGACTACATGAAAGAAGTTCTGTACTGTTTATAAGCTAAGCGCTAGGGGTTAATTTCACTCTCTAAAGCTGAATAAGGTCTTAAGCTGATTCGTCTACTATGGGCGTTTGCTCTCTCAGTCTTTCTTATAAGCATATCAGAACTATTTATATTCAGTGTAAGGAAATTTACTTAGCATGAGGAGGTTTACTTTCTACCGGACGTTCTATCCTGTGCTGAATAAGGATACCCCTGTAACCGTAGGCTTTGAGAGAGTTAGCAGACGTATTTTAGCCGAGATCAAGGGTTATAAACACGTTTGGATGCACTCAGGAAACTGGTGGAACTTAAAACCCGAAGAAAGGTCTCCATCCAAGATAATATCCTCGTTAAAGAAGCTAGCAAAGGTATGCAATGTAGATGGAATAATGAGCCTAAACATTCCTCCAAGACTATATGGTAAGTATTACGACATATGGAATTACCCTAGAGAACTCAGGCATGAAGCTCTTGAGAATAGCTTAAGGCTCTCCCTAGAGTTAAGAGAATTACTAGACTTAGACATACCGATTTACTGTTGCTACGAAGTTGGAAGATTCGACGACGCCTTAGAGTGGTATAAGAGGGCGTCAGAAGTAGGGTTTACAGAATTTGGAGCTGGCTTTGCTGGCTTTTTAAGAGGGAGACCTCTTCCACAAGCATATGAGCGTATAGTAGAAGTCATAGTTGCTGCGAGAGTTGCATGCGGTCCTGATATAAAATTCCATGCCAGTGGAGTAGGAAGTCTAAGACTACTAGCATTGGTATTCTATGTAGGCGCTACTAGTGCTGACGGATCAACCCCTATAAGAGCGGCTCTAGCGAATAGAACGGTGTATGACCTGAGGGGGAAGGCGTTCAAAGTTGATGAGATAAAGACTTGGAGCTGTGAATGTGGTTTCTGTGAAGGTCGTAAACCTCGAGAGTTAATAGATCTGTTCAAAAAGAGCTATAGTGCAAGAGTTCTACACAATAGTATTGTATGGGACGAATTCATAAGGAGGATTATAGAGGTCTATAATGAAGGGACTTACGAGGACTTTCTTGAGTCATTGATGAAGAGCAGAACTTACTTGAAGGCATACAGATATGCTAAAGAATTACTTAGAAAGTTCAAGCTCATGTGAGTTATCTCAACTTTGTAATGTTAATGCAAATTACTAATATATTAAAAAATTTGTAATTTAATTGTATATGGAAGAGTATAAATGTTAAATATTATGTATATAGCCTGCTATAGTTCATAAATATTAAATACTATGTATATAGCCTACCGTTGGTGATCGCTTTGGTGAAGGAATTATTCTTTGATCTATCACAGGCTAGAACTGTTAGGAGGGTTAGGCAGGAGCTTGAGAGCTGGTCTCCGCCAGCAAAAGGTCAAATTATAGCCCAGAAATTCATTAAGCCCATAGTCTGTCATGCTGGATACGATATTGATGGGACGAAGGAGGCCATATTATGGGCTAATAATGTGGATCTTTCCGGTCACTTCGAGATAATCGATGTAACTACGAATAAGCAGCCGCCCGCGGTACCATCCATAGTCTACAGAGGAGACTTCAAGAAGTGGGGATTCCACCCTTGGGGCGGGAACAATTATAAGCTTGACTTTACAGACTTCAAGAGGGAGGGCCTATACTGGATAGAAGTTAAGATTCCAAAGCGATATGAGACCGCAGTATCCTACATCTTCAAAATAAAGAAGAATCTTTATTTGGATTTGGCATTGAAGGCGGCTAAATGGTTCTATTATCAGCGGTGTGGAACCGAGGTTCCCGGGTGGCATGGAGCTTGCCACACTGAGGACGCGATAATACTCGATGATGGAACTAAAATGGACGCAACTGGAGGATGGCATGATGCTGGGGATTATGGAAAATGGATTGGAAGCGGCGCCTATGGAGTCTGGGCATTAACTATTCTCGCTGAGATTCTCTTAGAGTTTGGGTATGAAAGGGAGGCACATGAGGTTCTAGAGGAGGCTCTCTGGGAGGGCGAATACTTCAGCAAAGTATACTATAAGAGGTTAGGGACTTTTCTTCAAGTATTCACGTCCACAAAGAATTTTGCTCTCTCAGATGAGTTTCCGCCGCTTGAGAATGTATGCGTGTGGCTTGGCTCACCAGAGAAGGAACCTTCGAGAATAGTCACTTTGAAGCAAACATTAAGTTATTATCCTCCAAGTCATACTTTCAGAGCTCAAGTGGCAATGTCTCTAGCTAAGCTTGGAAGGAGTATCCTCAGATACAATAGGCATGTCTCAGATAGGTATATCAGTATAGCAGAGGAGGTTTATGATTACATTATGGATTCTAAGCCTTCAGATTCTGATCTTCAGAGATATCTTAACTTTCAGTCTTCATTGTTGATGCTGAGCATCGAGCTCTACAAGGCGCTGGAGGATAGGAAATATCTTAGAACCGCAGAAAAGTGCGTAAAGGAAATACTGCCGCTACAGGATGAGAGAGGATACTTCTACATTGACAGAAATCGAGCATCGAAGTATCTTTTCTGCGACTACCATGTAATCGGCTTATACGAATTCGCGAATCTCGATGTGAATGAGAATCTAAAGAGGAGATCTCTGAATGCATTTAAGCGGTGGATAGATCTCGTGGCTTCATTGACCTATCTCTCACCCTTCGGTCAGGTCGGCACATTAGATGAGAAGGGAAATCCTAGGAATCTCGGGAGGCATCCTTCAAGCAGATTCCTCGGGTCATATGCTTGGGGCTTGGCGACTGCAAGCATGCTATTCAACGACCCTAAATTTTTGAGAATGGCTGAGCATCAGATACAGTGGATTCTAGGCTTCAATCCTCGGGACGTATCCTTAATGGCTGGTGTTGGAAGAGGACCGGGCTGCTATCATCACAGATACTGCTTCATTGAAGGACATGAGGATGGAGTTGTTCCAGGGGGAATCCTAAATGGAATAGTTGGCGGGGATGGGAAGAAATTCGACATAGGCGACTTTAGAACCGCAAACTTCATTGTTTCAGATAGACTTCCAGTAGATTATCCGCTGATAGACATGGACGTTTGGGGCTGGACATACGCGTACCTCACGAATGAGTACTGGGTGCGAAATAACGCAAGCTTCATAATAGGCGCCGCCCAAGTGCAAAAGGCCATTAGAAGACTAAAGTCTGAAGGGATTCTAGACTGATAATCAGCTGAATCATGCATTTTCTTTATTGGAGTGTTAGGTGATTGAAGAGAGTATTTATTTCGGGGCCTGTACAAGGGATGGAGTCTGATTAATCTTATAGGGAGATCACTCGGAATATATGCTTACGTTGCGGATTTGAGCCTATTGATCCTTGGCTTCGTGAAGGAGTTATTTATAAAGCTGATAAAACTGAGCATTCAGCCTTCGATTCATTAAGAGAGATCTCGAGGATATTGAGCGATGTGACATTCTAGTTGCCTATACGCCCCGCGTCTCCGCTGGAACATGCATGGAGTTTTTCTACACGAAGCTAAAGGGCAAAAAGACCATAATGGTCTATAAGATCAAAGATCTGAGTCCCTAGATCATGCCTCAGGCTTCTCCACGGCTGTAGTAGAGACTCTAACTGTTCCAGTTCTCACCTAAAAAGTGGTTGGATGTAGTCTGCGAAGGATTTATCTCTGCGTATTTTAAGCCTGTCAAACAATTACCTCCCTCAAGGCAGTATGTACGACCTGGTATAGTGATTATAAAGGAGAATACCAGCATAGGAGTGATCTTAAAAGAATGACACCTGTGTTAGTGGTACCTTATAGATGCTAAGATAGGCTTCGATGAAGCAGACTTTAAGCAGTTAGAGGGATACGCAAGGAACTTCGGAAAGCTATTTGGTGAGAAAGTAATTTACATCGTGGCATGCTTAGATAGAATTCCACCACGTTATAAAAAGATGCTAGAAAGAATAGGGTATTACATAGTAGAGGAAGTAGCACCAGGACAGAAAGGTGAGAAGGAATTACAGGATCTCATTAGAAGGATATTACTATAATGATCAACGAAACAATCATGATTGAAACAGTTAACACCTATCATTCAAGTATGCGCAGTCTATGAAGTCCTGAGTTGAGGAAGCATCTAGTTAATGGCTTAATAGAACTGATGGTGAAGGGCGCGGGTCAGAGAATATGCTCTTCGGAATAGATTTGCCATGATTTGATCCGCATCATGGCAGATCTGATAGTGAAACCTGTGCTCCGTGATCTTCTGAGGAAGGCGAAAAATTATTGAGTCCAAGTCTCTTCCACAGTTCAGGACTCTTCAGGAGGAATATAGGTATGCGACTTAATAAGGGTGAGGGAAAGACTGAGGAAAGTCCTAAAAGCGCTAGAGTGTATAGGAAAGGAAAGCTATGGTACTAACATTATGAGCGAAAGATCTCTTCTTAGCATAATAGATGATTTACCTTTTCGATATAATATTACTAAAGATCGTTAATAAAATATTTAAATCTATATGAATTTTTAGCATGGCGATCAGAAGCATGAAGAAGTATCCCTATACGTCCCTGCTCCTCCTTCTAGTAGTGCTCAGCCTTCTACAACCTGCTTATACCCAGAGTATGAAGATAATCTCCAAGCCCGATCCGCCGCCGAAGGGAATCGTAGGCTCTTATTACAAGGTCACGTTTACGACCAACACTGGCTACATAATGGATCGGTGGGAGTCCAGTCCCGAGAATCCAGTGCCGGGTCTCAGGTTCTCTAAGATGGATCACGTGGCAAGCATTACGCTAAGCGGCGAGCCAACCAAGGCAGGGACCTTCACGTTCACGTTAAAGGCTTACTATAAGCGTGAGTTAGTAGCTCAGAGGAGCTTTACGATACGTATAGGAACCACTCACCGTCCTCCTCTTCGTCCCTTCACTTTCAATATCTCCATGATCCAGCTAATTCCAGCTCTCGTAATGCTAGACAAGTTCTCTCCACAGGATATATACGTGGGCCAGGAAGTTCTCTTCGTTTTCTGGACGGATCACCCGCACGCTGAGACCATCACGTGGAATGGAATTAACAGCTTACCGGGTACCTCCTTTAGTGTTTGGAGTGTAGGAAAGCTCCAGGCCTACTTGCAGAGGAATTATCCGAGACTTCTGGACGTGGAAGAGCTCCAGCCCGTACTACGGCTCAAACCGGATACTCCTATCCTAGTGATGAAAGGCAATGCCTCGAGAGCCTGCACGTGTAGAGTGAGCGTCGAGGCGCGGGATCCAAGCGGGAGGCTTAAGACTGGTGTGTGGATCCTAAGAGTGCATGAACCGACCTGCGGGATTTCCTTGAGCATAGATCCCAGTGAGATACTGTGGAACACTACCAACTACCTATTCAGCTTCTCTGAGATAACAAGATCTAGAGTTAATAAGAGCTTAAGAATCAGAGTAAGAGTCGTACTCGGGAGCTACGTAGGGGAGTTGAGTGGCAATATAACATTCTATCCGCCTGAAGGATTCGAGGTTTATCCGCCACCCGGAGAAGTCGGCGCTGGCCTTAGTATACGCAAACGCGTATTCAGCCTACGGAGCGATACTAGAGCGCGACACACGGTGTACGTCGATGACGAAGTACGGATAAAGATGGATCCATGTCGCACCTCCGCCCCCTATCCCGGCAAAGTGTACTGGATGAGAGTGAAGGTCTACTTGAACTTCGGTGAGAGGGTAATACATACCCAAAAGAGCGTGAAGATAGTGGTCTTCCACAATGCTCCCGAGATAACGATAACCGATTTCCAACCCGTCTCTCAACTACCCAATCCCTACCACTACTTAGTGTGGTGGGGTGATGTCTACAGGGTCGAGAAAAACCTGATCGTTCTAGGCAAGCAGGCCACTTTCCGCTTCAACTATACGCTTAATTCTCCGTACCCCGTGCTGGTAGGAATAAGGATTACTCTTCCGAAGTCCGATTGGGAGTGGCAAACTCCTATCGAAGGAGTTTTCCAAGAGATATCACTGCCTAGTGGACAACACCCATATTGTGAGGCTAATGCCTGGTGTATTGAGACCGAGGACAACTACATATTATACGAGGAGTTCGTACTCGATCCCACTAGCTCGTCGAAGATGAGATTCTTCCTGTACGAGAAAATCGCCGGAATCAAGGGCAAGTGGTTCCCTAAGCCCAAGAGCATCCCGGCCCATGCGACACTTGAGCTAGTACGCGTGGGCCGCATAGGCCAGGGAGACCCTTCATTATTCCCCATAGAGGAACAATCAGGAGTATCTTGGGACATAGAGTTTCCGGCCGAGGTGACGATTCGAGCTACCTTCAACTCTCCAGTGACACGGCTCGGAGGCCTTAAACTCGGCTACTTCATAATGGATCAAGACTGGTTTACTCAGCAACAGATAGATGAAATCCACGATAACTTCCCCGAGGCCGTGAAGAGGTACCTAGAGGCGCTCTTCCCCATAGTGGTTAAGGAAGTGAGGTTTATGAGGTACGTCTCCAGGCCTCACGTAACTGGCTTTAGTACGAAGGCCTCGTGGGCGTGGGACGCAGATACCTGGGGCGAGTGGATAGGCGAGGCGAATTTAGACAGGGGCGTGATGATAGTCCCCGACGATGCGCTGGACTGGGCGTCAGCGGCGGGCATGGTAATGTACTGTGGTATTTGCCGGGGTAACGATGCACAGAAGATCGCGATAGTAGAGTATGCTCAAGTAAGAGACAACGGAAATTACCTATACATGCCCGTGGTAGCACACGAGCTAAGCCACACTTTCGGGTTCCCCGATATATACTACGGCAAGAACTTCCCTAGGGACCACTGTACAACGTGTAAGTACTATGGTGAGGCGTCAGACAGAACATCCTCTAGTGCGTGTACTGGTACGCCTGAAGTACTCGGATACTACGCGTACTTCGACGAAGTAGAGGGAGGTATACTCTATATAGGCGGGAGAGGGGTGAGGGATATAATGGCCTGCTGTAATAAGCGTCATTGGGTCTACCATTCGTGGTGGTCTGTCGCGAGAGATTGTATGGACAAGGATCCTCCGGACGGCCTCCTAATCTCGCTCATAGTCTTTAAGAACGGCACTGTGACCGGAAGGCCGTTCTCTAGGCTCTACAACCACTCCTACAGCTTCCTGAGTACAAAGGGCGTTGGGGAGACCTACATAGTGCTTAGGGATAGAGAGGGTGCCATACTTAGGAGATATCCGATGAACATATCCTACGTCCTTTTGGGATTGGAGCCGATAGAGCTCGAGGTAATTCCCATAGTATCAGTTGTTGAGTGGTTCGACAACCTCGGAAGGATAGAGTTCATTGGCCCGGATGGCAAGGTATGGTTCGCGCGAGATGTGAGCCCGAACTCGCCGCGTGTGAAGATAAGATTCCCGCTGGAGAGATTAAGGCTTGAGGCGGGTGCGAGTTACGTCTTCTCTTGGTCTGGAGAGGACAAGGATGGAGATAAGCTTCTATTCAATGTGCACTTGAAGAGAGAAGACGAGCGTAGTTGGTTCATAATTGCACATAGAATAGCGGAGAACTCGATCAATTTCACTATTCCGAGGGACTTCGAACTGGGTAACTACGTCCTCATGGTGAAAGCAACGGACGGCGTGAATACGGGCTACCAGCTAGTTAGAGTAGAGGTGGTTAGTGAAGCACCGAGCTACAGGGTAGAAGTGCGTTCTAACATCGGAGTCGAAGTACCCGGCTCCGGGGTCTACAAGGAGGGCACCAACGTAACCTTAGAAGCACCTCCCATAGTCCGGATGCCTGGCCTGTTGGGTATGCTAGGCGGCAAATACGTGTTCGAGCGATGGGCTGGATTCGTTGAGTCTGAGGACAACCCAGTGAGTCTAATAGTATACGCCAAGGAGGAGACGCTGGAGATAGAGGCGGTTTATGTTGAGGATCTCTCAACTGTCTATCTAGTATTAATAGCAATCGCAGTCTTCATCCTGCTACTAGTCTCATTAGTGTTCATAGCGCTGAAGAGGAGGAAATCTAGTAGTCTCGGCAAGAGCTAAGATGGTTACATTACCTTCTTTTTTCCATTAGCACTTAGGGAACTAGGAATGCTTAGAAAGTATCTCTGTTAGTACTAAGTGAGAGTATTCATCATGGCGCTTCTGCTGGCAAATCTTACCAGGCCTTGGAAAGGGGCTCTGCCCTCTCTTCTGACCTGGGTCGTCTATATTTCCAATATCCTGAGGGAAATATGCTTACTAAAACTTTAATAGTGATAGAGGAAGAGCTAAGGGAAACTATACGCAGGGATGGGAAGAGCAGGGAGTAAGTCCGCTTATAGGGCGAGTATCAATGAATCAATGATATTGGTATGAATCTATCTGGAATTTCCTCCATATATCTAGCATAGATCTCACCAAACTTCCTTTCCCTGTATTTGGCAGGATAATCATTAGTTTGAGGTATTTAGATACGGTCTTGGGTATATCCCATGGATAGATCACTATAAGCGCCTGTCTAAAAGTTAGTAGATGAATATTTAGTGGAGTAGGTATTGTGACCTCATATAATACTATATTGGATAATTGAGGTAGAGAAATAGTATGCCTATACTCCCTACTTTTCCGTCGTATCTATCGATGAGGGTATTGATAGGAGTTAAATTTATCCCTAATATGATCCCTTCATCCTCCTTTTTTTTAAATTCTTTAGTAGTATGAATATCTTTTAATAGCATCTTATACCGATTCCAAATTAGTTGATAGCCTTCTTCTATTGGCTCAATAATTCTTCAATACTCAAGCTGCTTTATTATCGTTCGTATAGGAGGTCTAAAATTTGGATTATTAACAATGAAAGCAGTTTTATCGAAATAATGCATAAATAGCTCTTATATACTATTTAGTATATTAACTTATACAGTGGAACACATGTATACTAGTGTCAAGCTCAGGGTTGGGGCCAAGAAGAAGCTTAAAGAGCTACAGGCTAAGCTTAGACTACGTGGAGTCAAAGTAGGGCTTCATGATATTCTTGAAAAGCTTATTGAGCTCGGACTTGAGGAGGAGGAAAAGCTCATCAATAGGTTTAGACTTGAAACTGTGGAGGAGGATTCTATGCTGAAGTTATTGGAAAAACCTCTTGATTGGGGTATAAGAGACGTCTCCATAAAGATAGATGAAGCTTTATATGGTGGTAACCTTGGCGGTGCTCATAGATACAGGAATATTCGTAGCAGCGAGGAATAAGAGTGATATAAACCACGAGAGGGCAGTTGACCTTTTAAGGAGGAGTTTAAAGGGAGAATATGGAACCATGTATACCTCTGACTATATATTCGATGAGGCGGTAACAGTAGCGTTGGTAAGGACTAGAAGACCTGAGATCGCCATCGACATAGGGAACTTCATAATATCATCGAGAAAGCTACGAGTATTATACGTAGATAGAACTGTCTTCATGAGTGCTTGGAAGATCTTCAACGAGTATGCTAGCAGAGGACTAAGCTTCACAGATGCCACATCAATAGCCTTTATGAGGAAGTACGAGATAGACTATATTATGAGCTTTGATAGGCATTTTGATGGTATAGTACCAAGAATATGTTAATAAGACAAAACTAAGAGCTGTAAAGTAGTTAAACTTCAAGTTAAGTTTCAAGCTTCATTTAAGCTCATGAACTGTTATGAGTACAAGGTGTAAGATAGCGTTTTTAACCCGATACATCATCACATGAGGTCACGAAATTAATAGGTCTCTCTATTCAATGCTAGTTGTAGTGGTATTTAAAACTAATATGGCTATCTTCCACAGTAAATGCTTCCTATAATCTTCAGCTATTAACACTGGATAAGACTTAACTACTTCTCAGCGACAATGAGTCTTAATGTATTCACTGGCCTTAGTCCTCACTCTTTTAAACTAAAGGCTTAACTCATTCTCCTTCTTATCGTTTCCTCAGGATTCTGATGATCTTCCTTATTGGTATGAATCTATCCGGGACTTCCTCCATATATCTAGCGTAGACCTCACCAAATTTCTTCAACAATAAATCTTCCTCTTTAATGGCGTGAATACAATGTGATATCG
>Ga0190307_1000514_pt1 | contig 11108 bp, 11 predicted proteins | sample 48700745_MG_FD_161653 | JGI IMG/M metagenome (GOLD analysis project Ga0190307, IMG submission 161653) | Hydrothermal vent sediment bacterial communities from Southern Trench, Guaymas Basin, Mexico - 4870-07-4-5_MG | ecosystem: Environmental > Aquatic > Marine > Hydrothermal vents > Sediment ... | reverse complement strand
TCTGTTTTTCCATATTACCTACGATGTAAATATTATTGCTGATCACATGTATCGCTACTATACTTCCCTTACCTCCATAGTTAATGTATTTTGCTAGGACATGTTTACCGTTGGCGCTAAGCTTCATTAGTACCATGTTCCCTTTCTCATTGAAACCTCCAACGAACAGGTAGTCGTTGTAGTAGCTTATTACCATATAGTGGTTGCCAACATTTTCAATATCGAAACCTATAATCCATAATGGATTAAGGTCCTTACCTAAACATACTAAGTGGCCATCAAAACTCCATTTCTTAGTTGAAAACCAAGCTAAACTGATAACCTTAAGCATAAAATTTTCCGTCCACGTATTCTATTGACTTAAAGTCTACTGGAACCCACTCCCCTAGAGAGTTTTTAACTTCGAAGAGCAGGCTCTTAACTATTTTTACCGTTCTCCTTGAATAGGATTAGTTGGCCACCATCATAAGCTAAAATCTCATCTCCTAAATCTAATAATCCGAAAAGGCAATTAGGTATCATATATCTCCATAGGAAGTCACCGTTCTCGCTAAGACTGCCCGCTTATTTGGGTATTTAGGATGTTTTGGAAACTTCGGAAACGCCATGTATTATCTTTTCTTCATCAATATAGATTATTATGCCATCAGGCTTTGCCGACGACGGCAATAATCCCGTAACCTGTACCCTGTGGTGTACGGGAATGTAGCTCCTGATGGACTGCCGACTAAGGATGAAGCGGCTAAGGGAGAAGCACATGCGTGGTTACTAAAATAGCAGAAATACCTGAAATACCATGCATGGGCAACCACATATGAGGAAACTGCTTCCTAAAGCGGAGAAGCCTACAACAATAACTTTACCGTTTTTCAAGAGTACGCTATAAGCCCATCTTCTAACATCCTCAATAACCTTATACCATTCTAACTTCTCCTCTACGATATCGTATTTGGCGTTGAAGGGTAAAGGCTCATACTTGTCATTAACATAACGGTAGTTGTAACCGCATGTATGCAAGCTCTTGCCTTTGAAAAACGAATGCATAGCATAACCTTTAAAACCTACAACGATAGCCAATACAGGTCCCTTTGTAGATAACGTAGGATACGGAAAGAGTAGAATCAATCACTACGAGACATATGAAAAGTAATGAGACAACACTACTCTTCAAGGCGAACATCTTTTCAGTATGGCTTCACCATGTTTAATTACATTTAGTGCTATGTCTGGCCTATCCGTTACTACTCCATCTATACCCAGTTCCATATGTTTAAGTATTGTTTCTCTATCGTTTATCATCTAAGCTATAACCTTCAACCCTGATTCATGAAACTGCTTTATTAATTCACGTGAAATTATGCTTGCATGCACCGACACAATATCTGCTCTGACATCTAACACTACTTTCACAGGGTCTACGGGTAGAATACTCAAAGATGCTATAGTCAATATTCTGCTATCTAGCTCCTTTATCCTCCTAATTATTGGATGTATTTAAAATGTAACGTACATTTTCCCCTCAAAAACCTGCATTATTTATTAGGTTTAAGAGGGCTTCTTCAAAACCCTGCTGTTTAATGTCTAAGTTTATGTCTGCTCTACCGTTGACCTAAACGTGCATGAATTAAAAAGTATCGATATTTCCAATCATAATCAAGAATTTGAAGAAAATGTAGTGTTATTAGCTATGGCTAAGACGTATAACCATGTGGTACTTTATTCCTTGTCCTTTTATTTTCTAAAATTACCCTCTTTATCCTAGACCAGTCATCTTCCCAGTAATCCTCTTTGAAGAGCTCAGAAGGTATTGTCCAGCTTGAGAGAGTCTTCAAATATGCAAAGTACAGTTTATAATTATGTACTATCCCTATTTCACATAAAGTATCCATGAATACTAGGAACTTAATTATCTCGTTTCTAGGTATGAGGATGCTTGCAAAAATTGTTGAATTCCCTAAAACTTTATTTACCCTTCTGAGTATCGGGGTATTCCATAATGTATATACAAAGTTCCTAAGAGCTTTTTTGTTTTTAAAGCTAATAAACCCTGTAAGATAGGATGATAAGTCAGGGTGATAAATCATTATTCTTGGAGTATACTTTAAAATCACGTTCTTCTCAACAATATGTTTCTTGTAATGATAAAGTATTGTTGTCATTGATAGATTTAGTTCTTCCCCTATTTCTTTAAGTCTTTGGAATGCATTTTTCTGAAACTTACTAATTATCTTAACATCGATAGGATCTACTTCAAGTCTACATAATGTCTTTTCCATGTACTTTAATTCTTGGGCGTTTTTAAGACTATGTTCTTCAGTTATGTTTTTAAACCATTTACTCCACTTTAGCTTCACTATTTTAAGTTTCTTGTCGAAGTATTCTCCATCAACTTTACTACTTGCTAGCTCTATGGACGTGTACGTTAAATGATATTTATCTACAATACCAATTTTTTTCAATGCTTGAACTATTTTCTCTATAAGGCCACTATATCTTTTCGGCTCATAAAATCTTACAACTAAGGTGTTCATATTAGCTACTACAAACTTATAGAACCATGGTATGTTTGATACTACAGTGTAAAGTCTTACTAAGGATCCCGTTGTAGGTTCAATTAGAGCTACGCCGCATCTCAGATCTAGCTTATTGTAATTTATTATGGGTTCTATTGTTAGACCCATGTTTAAGAGCTTTTGTATTCTGCGGTAAACCGTTGATTTAGGCATATTCAGAATTCTAGATAATGCTAAGATGTTTCTAGGACCATGTTCTTCTATTTTTTCAACAATAGTTAAATCAACTTCATCCAGCTTCTCGAAGAAACTTAAAGACTTCCTGATAACTAAGCTTTGATCTATGGCAATATCTTCCACAGGTAAAACCGTAAGCATACTAGCAACCTACCTAGAAAAAGTATAGATACGTTAGAATTTAAATCTACAGCAGATTACTATTCCTTAAGAAATTCTCCACAAAAAAGTAGGGAAGGGTTGTGTTACCTTAATAACTTTCTCTAGAACTCTGCTTCATCAGATATTTTCTCTCTAAGCGGCAATACACCTATTACTAGGGTTAATAATAGTAGTAGATACTCTACCATATTTTCCACCATGTCCGAAAAAGGCATATCAAATATTTCTATGATTTTCCCAACAGAATGTAGGCATTATGGGAAAATTTTTCTAAAAATCAAAACATGGCAGCAAAGACGTTATTGACGAGGCGTTTTTATTGCTAAAATTAAAACAAACACTTAAACTTAATTATTCATTGTTGCATGTTCTTTAAATAATGTCAATTAAGAGTTAAGTAGGAACTAGAGAACTTATCTCATTTGGCTTAGGATGGGGCATAAATATTAAACTGTAGCTTTCTGTATCATAGTGTGTTTTTCTATACCTCTTGACGCTATTAGGAATGCTGATGCTGTATGTTTAAAAACTTATAAATTCTTAACTTGTAAATTTATTTGTGCCTCCCGGGTGGGTGAAGGGAGCTCTGCTCCCGTAGCTTGCCCGAGAGAGACCGTGGTGAACCTAACCGTATCCGATACAGTTCAATATAGTTTGATAGATGAAGACACGGTTTAGGTGAACGGTTTAGTGGAAGCTCTTATAATATATGTTTTAAGCAATATTCCTACAGTACGGGCTTGGTGTTGAATTGTTTAAACTGCTTCCAAGTGCGATCGAGAGAAACATCGCAACCTTATTTCACATAGCGCTAACATTTATTGCTGCTTGGGTTTTAGTTAAGGGAGTAAAGTACATTATGATCTCCATAAGCCTCCACGCTTTAGCGAACATTCATGCTAATTTAATGCTTCAAGTAACTAAAGACCCGTGGATAATAGAGGGGTTCATAGGTTTATTATTAGTTCCTCTATCAGTGATTTTAATTTTAATTGTGCATAAAGCTATATTAGAGAAGAGTAAGGGTTTAGAAACTGTTTTCTGTTTGTAGGTTTTTAAGGTCGATCAATAAGCTTATATAATGTTAATAGGTTATAAATGTGCTGGTGGCCCCTAGTTTCCGATACCCGCTCCTCGGTTGGGCGGGGAGGGGGTCTGGGGAAACCGTGGTGAACCAACCTACAGAAACCTAGAAAGACCGTAGGCGGGGAACGGTTAGTATAGGTATATGAGCGAGCGAAAAGCTACTTGCACATCCTCTCTAACCTCACATAACAAAGTTTCCCTTTTAGAAACAATTCCAGTGCCTCACTAACTCTTATTGGCGGTGCTAAGGCAACCTTCCTACCTGTTCTCGTTAGTGTTTCCAAGGCTTTAGTACTTAAAGAATGAGCAATAATAATGTTCACGCCTTGACTAAAAATTATATTTAATAATTTCCTATTTCCAAGCTCAATAACGCTCACGCTTCTAACTTGGCCATTTACAATGTGAATTATAGTGTATGTTGGAGCATTTTCCCAGTGAGCGTAAATTCTAGCTTCTAAGCCTCCAGGCTTCTCTGTTGGTATTAATACCCTAGCTTCTACATGCATTACTCTTGCCTAATACTTTTTGTGCTATAGCACAAAATATGTTTTATCTTACATATATTTTACAGTATCACTAAATAGTTAAACGCGTAACCCAAACTGCTACTGTTTATTCTTCTTTAAACGCTCTAAATAGAGTCTATGATGGTATGATCCTTCCCTAACCATTGCAGCACCGCATTTAGGACAGCGCATTTCTAAACATCTAACACCTGGCTGCTTAGGAACCCTATAGCCGCATTTTAGACAAATACAGTAACCTATGGGGCCCATGCCTCTACCAAAACCTCTACCCATACCTCTTCCTCTACTGAAACCCCGACCTAATCCTATAACTCCACACCTCTAAGCATAACAAGCTACAGTAGCATAGATATAGTTATTGTCTAAGAAAACTCAGCAGTTCTAAGGAGATGGTATGTGAGATTAGGAACAACATTTATTCGGGAAATCCCGGGGGAATTGGCGGGTAAAGCACAAAACCCGTAGCACCAGCAGGTATTCCGTACTCTTCTACCTCATATACTCTTAGCTTCTCTTGAACCTTTCTTAAGATATGAACGTAGTAGCGTATAAGTTCTTTTGCTTCCTTAATCTTACCTGCTTCAAGAAGAGCAGCTGCTGCTTCAAGAATAGGTTTAGGTAGTAGCTCAGCTGGAAATTCTAGTTCCTTACATATTTCCTTAATTTTATCTAAAACTTTCTTCCGAATATTAGACATTTGCACGTCACCTATTTTCCATGTGAGATATAATGGAAACATAGTTAATATTCTTGCCTAGTCTCCCTCAGCACCTACAATATCTATGCTTACAGTAATTGGTCTAGCAAAGAATATGAATAGAGGTTCCTTAGGTTTAGTAGGTGTTATATGTAATTCTACGTTTAATCCCTTAGACAATTCTGGAGGTTTAAAAGTATAGGTTGCTGAAAACTCTTTTACTGGTGTAGTAAATTTTGTTGCGTTTTCGTAGAAAGCTTTCCACCACCACATAATAAACCCTGGTACTGGCTGAGATAGAGCTTTAAGTGCTACAGCTGATAACATGTAATCTCTCTTAGCTTTAACATTGATTTTAACATGTATTTCATCACCTACATTAACCTTCTTAGGGTAGATAATTCTAGCTTCAAAAGCTTCACTTACAAATACTTCTTCAATTAAAGTAGATGAAACATTATATGACCCTGTCTGAACGACACTGCCTATAGCGAAAGCAGATTTAAGCCAGTGAGCCAAAAGCATAATGAAAACTAAAACTACAACTATGATTAATGATGGCGCTAAAGCCCTCATATTATGAGACAATAAACCAGCACCTCCTCCACTAACTCTACAACTCGGAAGCTAAGTTTCTTACTTAAAACGCATAGAACAAGGTAGGTACTACATCTGGGTAAATAGATTATTGTAGCTAGAACTTCACTCGGGAAACACCACATATAGGGCATTTGTCAGGTGCTTTCGAGCCTACATGGGCATAGCCTCAAACAGGGCAAACCCATATGTTACCTTCTAAAGGCCGATCCTTACCTTGATTAGTGCTTCTCCATAGAGTTCCGCATGTACTTCCTCGGCTTTTAAAACCCATGTAAAACTGGTTTCAGCCAGTTTCTCATTCTAAAACTTAGCTGTTTCAACGTAAACAGAGTACATTTCATTTACATCGAGTTCTTCACCTCTAATAGTGAGTTCAAGGTTCTTAGAAGTATTGCCTGGGCCTATGGGTGCATCAGCTGTTATTTTTCACATTCTCAACGCATTCTCTCAGCTTATCGTAATGGTTTCTCGCATATATCTTTTTCAGAATATGCTATTGCCTTGAAAAGTCTAGCAACATTAGAATACCCTTCCTTCTCAGCGATATCTGCAAATACAAGATGCCTCACGATACTTTTCTTCTCAAGACTATACTAGCTAGTTTAGCATACATAATTATGATAGTCACATATTTTTGTTCTAATCTTTAGCATTAAATATGCTTGTCGCCACTATTTCTGTCTAGGTGTCCAAATGAGTCGTCTTAATCTGTACAAGCTCGTGGTAGCATTAGCTCTTTCCATTCTATTCACAATAACGCTATTCTACTTAACATTCGAATTGCCTCATATTTTAGATAAGATTCTTCACAAATATTTCCCCGATGTTTTCTGGGAAGCTGAGCTAAGAGAGCAAACACTTAGTACGCTAAGACCCTACGGCTACTTAGCCTTAGGGATAACTCTTGCACTTATCGTGTTAGGTTTTGCAGCTAAGAGAGGTTATTTAGCAGTTTTAGGTTCAGTAGCGATGTATTTGCCGACTTTCGGCTATTTCGCTTCCGCAATGTTCTTCCTAGCTGGTTTAGGGGTTTTAAGAACATTATGGTTGCCGCTGCTGGAAATATCGCCTACGGTATTGAAGTTAGGGTGTATAGCTTACTTCCCATTCTTACTCTTAGAGCTAATCCTGGAAGAACATCAAATATATAGTGTGGCTCTGCTAGTAGCTACGGCTATTACGTGTTTAGGATTACTCATATTCGCACTAGGTACAGCTACGTGGCTTTACGGGAAATTCGAAAAACATGAAATAGTTGACTTCTGGATTTACAAGTATAGTAGACACCCGCAATACCTAGGATTTATACTTTGGAGTTACGGCTTACTAATCTACGTAGGGTATAAGGACTACATTAGAGGAGCTTTTAGAGTACCGCCAACGCTTATATGGCTAATAACGACGATGATCGTAATAGGAGTAGCTTTACATGAGGAAATAGAAATGAGGAAGAAATATGGTGAAAAATACGACAAATACTGTAGAAAAACACCTTTCATGATAATGCTACCTAAACCCGTAATAAACGTAGTTATAGCTCCTTCTAAAATACTGAAGAAGTGGCCTCCAAAAACAGTTAAAGATGTGGTCGTTGTACTGTTTATCTATACCTTCATCCTGATAATACTGTCATACGTACTAGCCCTAATATTAGAGTAACGGATAATATGGGAGGCTGAACTGGTTTAATCTTACTAGAGAATGTTCAAACAGGTTATTGCTATTATTGGTCATGGTTTTAGGCTATAATGTTTTCTAATATTTTCCTCTCTGCGAGCCTTAAGGTTTTTGCTAATGTAGATGTTGATATTTTTAAGTTTTCTGCTAGTTCTCTTAGACTTATTTTTCTAGGGTATGTGTAGTATCCTTTATTTAAAGCTTCTCTAAGCACTATTAGCTGTTTTGTTGTTAAGTAGGGAGACCCTACGGTTATGTCTTTAGCTGTTTTCACGTAAGCTAGCTTGTATCCTTTATGTTTCGTAATAGTGTCTATTACTGAGAAAAGTTTCTTAACGCTCTCACAAACTATAATCCATTCTGCAACACCGTGATTGATGCTGACTGGTTTTAGTGGAAAACATCCTAGGTTAAGAAGTTTCATTGTAATATATTTTTGCTTATCCCATACCGCTACTATGTACTTGGTATGTATTCCCCTACAAGGTACTATGTAGAAGTCCAGTATTTTCTTTTGTTTTCTAAGAAATGACGATAGTTTTTCCCTATTTATACCTTTTATTTCTTGTATGGTGAACGTTAGATTTCTTTTCACACTGTACACTGCCCAAACATTTATTTCAACTTGTGGACGTTTTCCCGTAAGTTTGCATCTCCAACCCGGATGCACTATTCCAAGAATTTTAAATATTCTGGCCACGAGGAGAACCCAGTAGTAATTATTGTGTTTTAGGAATTAATGTTTTCAGCATATCTTAAAAAATGTTGGTCTAAAATGTTCGACATAAAAGAGAATTAGGGGCGGCTCTGAAAAGTTATCTTTCGGGGCAAGTGTTAGTGTGGCTTATAGTAAGGAAGACTAGGCAGCTTTCAGGAGAAGCTAGAATTCCTGCTTCGAAATCTCACAGTGTTAGAGCAAATTTCTTCGGCCTTCTCGCTGAAGGTACTTCGGAAGCCATAATACACGATGCTTGTGCAGATGCTTATTCCATGGCTAAGGTCGTTCAGGAGTTAGGGGCGAAAGTAAATATTAAGGGTAATAAGTGGGTTTTTAAGGGAACAGGAGGTAATTTGAAAGTACCGTATGATGTGCTTAACGTTGGAAATTCAGGTACAGGGCTTTTCATAACATACGCTGTTTCAGCTCTACTAGACAGTTATGTCGTAGTTACAGGTGATGAGCAGTTAAGGTATAAACCAGGCAGGTATGGTCAGCCCTTACTAGACGCTCTGAAAGATCTAGGGGCTAAAGCCGCTTTCTCCGTTAGAGGCGATGGAAAACCCCCTGTTGTTATTAGGGGGGTTGTAAGGGGAGGTAAAACAACGATTCCCGGAATAAATTCTCAATGGCTAACACCACTTTTAATAGCAATGCCCTTAGCTGAAGAGGATACTGAAGTCTTCGTGCCTAACCTCTACGAGCGCCCCTACATTGAAATGACGCTACAATGGGTTAGAAGAGTTGGGGGAAGAATAGATAATGAGAATTTCGAAATATTTCACATTTATGGAGGACAGACATATAAGCCATATAGGTTCACAATTCCCGGAGATTGGGAGTCAGCATGTTTTGTTCTAGCAGCAGGGGCGCTCGTAGAGGGTGCTGAAATAACAATTTATGGTGTCGATACTAGGGATGTTCAAGGAGACAAAGTTGTAGTAGATATTTTAAAGCAAATGGGGGCAGATATTACTGTTAAAAACTACGGGTTAGACGGAATAACTATTAGAAGTACAGGGGAACTTGAAGGTGTAGAAGTTGACTGTAAACACCTACCGGACGCTATACCATACCTCGCAGTCTTAGGTACTTATGCTAAAGGTAAAACGGTTTTGAAGAACATAGAGCCATCTAGGCTTAAGGAAACAGACAGACCAGCTGTTATAAAAAAGGAACTTGAGAAAATGGGTGCTAAAATAGAGTTAAAGGAAAACGAAATGATAATTCATCATAGTAAACTGCATGGAGCATGGATAGACGGACATATGGATCACAGAATAATTATGGCTACAGCAATAGCTGGAATGATTGCTGAAGGAGTAACGGCTATTAGTGATGCAGAATATTATAGGAAATCATTCCCCACATTTTACGAGGTATTCAAATCTCTTGGAGCAAATATTTTAAAAGTTAAGGAGGTGGTTTAGTTTCATGTCTAGAAAAACTATTTTAATTATAGTATTAGCGATAGTGATTATAGGTCTCGTAGCAGCAGCTATCGCTTTAAAGCCCCCTGAAAAGAAAAGACTAATAATAGCTACAGCTGGAACAGCGGGCTCACTTTACCCCATGGGCGTAGCTATGGCTGAGGTAATTAATAAGTACCTTCCAGAGTTCATGGCTTCGGCTGAGGCAAGTGCTGCTTCACTAGAAAACATAAGGCTACTGCATGAAGGCAAAGTTGATTGGGGCATATCTCATGCAGAACTAGCTTACATGGCATATCATGGTATAGGAGACTATGAAGGTAACCCGCATCCGGAGCTACGTTCACTCTTCGGAACAGTTCTAGGATACTTCTACATAATAGTCGATAAGGAGGCAGGCATAACATCTATTGCCGATCTTAAAGGTAAAAGGTTAGGAGTAGATAGACCCGGCAGCGGAGGCGAAATGGGGGCAAGAAGAATACTAGCATACTTCAACTTAACCTACGATGATATGGCAAAGGTAATTTATGGTGGAGCGCCTGAACTAGTTCAGGCGCTCATGGACGGTAAAGTAGATGCCATAATATTCTCTCACCCGCCGAAATCAGCCCCGGTAATAGAGCTACTAACTAAAATGAAAGGAAAAGTAGATATGGTCTCTATAACTGATCCTGGATTCTATAAGAAATATCCATTCTACGTAATGGCTGAAATACCTCCCGGGACTTTTGAAGGAATAGACCATACAGTGTATTTCCCAGCATTCAGAGTCTTAATGTTGACAACAACGAGAATGTCTGCAGATGATGTCTATAAGCTATTGAAGGTAATATGGGAGCATAGGGATGAGTGGAAGAGTGTCCATGCAGCTGTTGAAAAATATGTTACACTAGAAAAAGCTCTCTGGGGAGCTAACATACCATTACATCCAGGAGCAGTAAAGTACTATAAGGAACTAGGTTTCGAAATACCTGAAGAGCTAATACCACCTGAAATGAAAGGGTAAGGGAATTAGCTTTTGAAAATAAAACAACTCCTTTTTTCTCCTCCACTATTACTTCTTACCTTTTTAGCACTTATGATGCTGCTTAGCCACGTTACCGTATTGACATTAGAAAACATTTACACAGGTAAGAAGTATTTCTTGGACATAGTCTCCAATGGAACACGATTATCCTATAATTTTCTCCACTCCTACGATAAGGACAGAGTAGTAGAGGAGTTCGTTGTAGAAGATTCAATGCTAAAACCTGTGAAAGTAGTTTACTCATCAGATACCTATGATTATAGAGAATTAAGGTATAAATGCACTGTTAAAATGGAAAATGGTAAAATAATATTGTATGTTAGGGATAATGTGGAATTTAAAAGCATAATATACCAGATAGCCTACTTAGCTCCTCAAAAAATAACCGTAAACGTTGGAGGTAAGATATATAGGTATTATCTCCAATG
>Ga0190307_1000512_pt1 | contig 11123 bp, 10 predicted proteins | sample 48700745_MG_FD_161653 | JGI IMG/M metagenome (GOLD analysis project Ga0190307, IMG submission 161653) | Hydrothermal vent sediment bacterial communities from Southern Trench, Guaymas Basin, Mexico - 4870-07-4-5_MG | ecosystem: Environmental > Aquatic > Marine > Hydrothermal vents > Sediment ... | reverse complement strand
AATTGGAGCTGATTTAATCAAAATAAAATATCCGCTAAAAGAGCCAGAATTTTTAGAAAGCTTTTTTAAAGAGGTAAGGAAAGCTGCGCCCAAAGCAAAAATTGCTTTAGCTGGTGGAGAAAAACTTGAAGAAGAAAAATTTTTAGAGATTTTAAAAGTTGCGATGAAAGCCGGGCTTAATGGAATTGTGGTTGGAAGAAATGTTTGGCAAAGAGAAAATCCTTTTCCTTTTATTGAAAAAATTAGAAAAATTATTTTTGAAGAAAACCAATCATGGCTTTAAGAGCTTTCTTAAGAGAAATTACTGGAAAAAAAGTAAAAAAGCTTCGAAGGGAAGGAAAAATCCCAGCGGTGCTTTATGGTCCTCAAACTTCCCCTAAAAATATTTTTGTCGAAAAAAAGGAATTTTTTGATTTTTTAAAAAAATATGGTACTGAAAAATTTTTGACTTTGATTTTAGAAGACAAAGAAATTCCGGTTCTTATTAAAGAAATCCAAAAAGACTATCTTTACGATGAAATTTTGCATCTTGATTTTTATCAACTACCAGAAGACAAACCAATCGAAGCTGAAATTCCATTAGAATTTGTCGGAGAAGCTCCAGCCAAAGAAAAAGGTGCCATTATTTTAAAACAACTTAAAGAAATTCCAGTAAAAGCCCTGCCTTCAAATCTTCCAAAGTCAATTAAAGTTGATCTTTCTCTTTTAAAAGAAATTGATGATCGAATTTTAGTAAAAGATTTAAATTTTCCTGAAGGAGTAAAGCCTTTAATTGAAAAAGATTTAATCGTTGTTTTAGCAAGCACCCCAGAAGAGGAAGAAGAAGCCCAGCCAGAAACTGAAACCTCTTCTTAAAGTTTTTAAACCAAAAAATGAAAAAATTTCTTGATCTTCAAGCTTTAAACTCAAGAAAAGAAGTTTTTCTTCGACTCAATCTTAAAAAGAAAATTCAAACCAAAGGAAAGCTTTTGGAAAAACTTATCCAAAAAAAGGTTTTGGCTTTAGTTTCTTTACTTTTTTTTAGCTTTAGCTCTTTTTTTCATTTTTCAAATTTTGCCTTAGCTCCAAAAAAAATTATTATTGCTCAAGGTCCTGATTTTAAAGAAGAAAAAGAAAAACTAGAAAAAGAACTTGAAAAAATAGAAAAGGAAATTGAAATCTATGAAAATCGAATTTTAGAAACCCAGAAAAAAGAAAGAAACTTAAAAAATGAAATTGCCATTTTAGAAAATCAAATCAGAAAATTAAATTTGGAAATAAAAGCGACTCGCCTTTCCTTGGAAAGAATCACTGATGAAATTTATCTTCAAGAGCAAAAAATTGAAGCCAAAAAAATTGAAATTGCTAAAGAAAAAGCTTTAATTAAAAAATTACTCCAAAATTTATATCAAAAAGAAAAAGATTCAATCATTGAAATTCTTCTTAAAAACCCAAAATTTTCTGATTTTTTTGCTCAAATTAGAGATTTAGAACTTTTAGAAGAAAATCTCCATCAAAAAGTTGGAATTTTAAAAAGTGAAAAAGAAAAGCTTGAAAAAGAGAAAGAAAAACTTCTTGAGAAAAAACAAGAATTTGTCGCTCTTTCAAATCTTCAAATTCTTCAAAAAAAGAAGCTTTTAAGTTTTAAAGAAGAAAAAGACTATCTTTTAAAAGTTACCCAAGGAAAGGAAAGAAAATATCAAGAAATTTTAAAAGAAAAACAAAAACTTGCCGCCCAAATTAGAAGTCGAATTTACGAACTTCTTGGCATTGGAAAACCAATTACTTTTGGAGAAGCAGTCAAGCTAGCTGAATATGCCAGCTCTTTAACTGGAGTAAGACCAGCTTTAATCTTAGCAGTTTTAACTCAAGAATCTGAGCTTGGAAAAAATGTTGGCACTTGTAATCGAAAAAATGACCCACCAGAAAAAAAATGGAGAAAAGTAATGAAACCTAGTCGAGATTGGGAGCCTTTTATCAAAATCATTAAAGAACTTCAAGAAGCTGGCTATCCTTACAAAATTGATGAAATGCCGGTTTCCTGTCCAATGAGGGATCGATATGGAAATTATATCGGCTGGGGTGGAGCCATGGGTCCGGCTCAATTCCTTCCTTCTACTTGGCTTCTTTACAAAGACCGAATTGCTAAATTAACTGGGCATTATCCTCCTTCTCCTTGGAACCTTCAAGATGCTTTTGTTGCTTGTGCCCTTCTTTTAAAAGATAATGGTGCCAAAAAAGGTGATTTTAGAAGTGAGTGGCGAGCCGCGCTAAAGTATTTCTGTGGAAGGATAAACTATCGGTTTCGATTTTATGCTGATTCAGTAATGAACTTGGCTCGAAAATACGAAGAAGAGATTAGAATTTTGAAAAATCAATAAAAATTATGAAAAAAAGAAAAAAAGTTATCCCCCAAATTCTTGATATCGTTCCCTTAAAAAAAGGAAAAATTGATGAAGAAAAAATCAAAAAAATTAAGCCAGTTTTAGATTTAAGATATTCTCTTTTTGAAAAAAAGCCAGAATCAAAAGAAAAATCTTTACCTTTTGAGTTTTTTTTAAAAGAAAAAACTTATTCAAAGAAAAAATTTAAATTCTCTTTTGAATTTCTAAAAAAACTTACCTATCCACTTTTTTTCACTCTTTTTTTTATTTCCTTTCTTTTCGGACTTTTGCTTTTAAAAGAAAAACTTAACTTTTTACCTCAAAGCCTTTTTTCTTTATCATCTTCTTTTCAAGCTAATCTTAAACTAAAAGAAGAACTAATTTTAAATCAGCTTAAAAATTTAGAAATTGAAAAAGCCAAAGCTTCTTTAAAAGAAACTTCAAAAATTTTTGAAACCTCACTTTCTTTATTGGATGATCTCTCCTCTTTTCAAATTTTTTCTTCCGACCTTAAAAAATTTTTCTTTTTAAAAGAAAAAATAAATCAAACCTTCTCTCTTACCCTGGAAGCTTTTGATTTAGTCCAAGCCTCTCAAAAAAATCTTTTTTCCTCTTTAAAAGGTGATCCTTACAGTTCTAAAAAATTATTTGCTTCTTTGGATTCTTTAAAACAAAACCTTAATCTTTTAAGTCAAAATTTAAATTCTTTTCTTTCAATTTCCGATGATTTTAATTTTTCCGAATTTAAAAAAGACTATCTTTCTTTTCAGCTAAAAATTGAAGAAGCAAAAGATTTAATTTCATTTTTGGAAAAATTTTTAGGAAAAGAAGAGTCTAAAACCTATGTTTTACTTTTCCAAAACAACGCTGAGCTTCGAGCCAGCGGCGGTTTTTTGGGAAGTTTTTTGGTTTTTAGTTTAAATCGAGCTCGGCTAACTGATTTTAAAGTTTATGACATCTATGACCCTGACGGTCAGATTAAAGAAAAATACATTCCCCCAAAGCCTTTATGGCTAACAACTCCGGTTTGGAAAACTCGAGATGCCAATTGGTTTTTTGACTTTCCAACTTCAGCTAAAAAAATCATTTACTTTTTAGAAAAATCAGGTTATTTCAAAAAGATTGATGGAGTCATTGCCATCAATACTTTTCCAGTCAAAGACTTTTTAGAAATCATCGGACCAATTGAACTTGAAGAATATCAAAAAACTATTACTCCCTCAAATTTTTTTGAAGTTTTAGAATATGAAGTTGAATATGGAAAAGATAAAAGAAAAGGAGAGCCTAAAAGAATTTTAAAAGTTCTTTTGCCTAAAATTTATGAAAAACTTTTTGAGCTTGATCAAGAAAAAACTAAAAAACTCATCAAAATTTTCAAAGAAAATCTTGAAAAAAAAGAAATTCAGCTTTTCTTTAAAGATCCTTTTTCTCAAAAAATAGTCCAAAAATATCAATTTGGCGGGAAAGTAATTGAGGAGCCTCCTTTCTCTGATTATCTAGCCATCGTCTTTTCAAATATTGCTGGTGGAAAAACTGATCTTTTAATTAAAAGAAAAGCAAAGCTTTTAAGCAAAATTAAAAAAGATGGCACTTTAGAAAATACTCTTATCATCACTCAAAATTATTTAAAGCCTTCAAAAAACTATCCTTTTTATCGAACCATCAACAAAAGCTATCTTCGAGTTTATCTTCCTAAAGAAGCGAGCTTAGAAGAAATTTCAGGTTATAAAATTAGAAAAACTTATCCTTTAGTTGATTATTCTCTGCCTCAATATTTAGTTGATCCGGATTTGGAAAAAATTGAAATGAGCTCTCAAGTTTTGCCTTTTGAAGGAGTTGATCTTTTCTTTGAAAATGGAAAAAAAGTAATTGGCTTTTGGGTTTTTACTAAAAAAGGCAAAAGCTCCAAAGTAACTTTGAAATATAAGGTTTTTAAAAAAATAAACTCTCCAAAAAATTGGCAGCTTGTTTATCAAAAGCAAAGTGGTGTAAAAATGCCAATTGAGATAATTTTAGAAGATGAAAAAGGAGAAATTAAAAGATTTTTAAAAGAAGATCCTAAAAGAATTGAAATCTTTAGTTTAAAATCATTCCCCCACCAATAACTTTTGAGCCTTGATAAAAAACTCCGTATTGACCAGGAGTAGGAGCAAAAGCTTCTTTTTTTAAAAAACAAACTGCTTGTTTATTTTTTAAAAAAACTTTGGCATCGATCTTTCTTTGATGATATCTTAAAATAAGCTTTGCCTCAAATTTCTTTTTTTCCAAAACTTTTTTTTCAATAAAAGAAAGCTTTCCTAAAGTCACTTCTTTTCTCCAAATCAAAGGATGAAATCGATTTTTTGAAACATATAAAATATTTTTTCGAGAATCTTTTTTGACCACAAAATAAGGACCAGAAGAGAGCCCAAGACCACTTCGCTGACCTAAAGTAAAAAACCAAATTCCTGGATGAAAACCTAAAACTTTTCCGGTTTCAATTTCAACAATTTTTCCTTCTCTTTTCTTTATTTTCTCCAAAAGAAAATCTTTAATATCCCTTTTTTCTAAAAAACAAATCTCCTGAGATTCTTTTTTTATCTTAAATCCATTTTTTTTGGCAATTCTAATTACCTCCTCTTTTTTAAGCTCTCCTAAAGGAAAAATTGTTTTTCTTAATTTTGGCTGACTTAAATGATAAAGAAAATAACTTTGATCTTTGTTTTTATCTTTGGCTTCAAACAAATGATATTTTCCATCCTCTTTTTTTATCCGAGCATAATGACCAGTGGCAAAAAAATGATATTTTTCTTTTAAAAAGAATTTAAAAGCTTCACCAAATTTAATTTTTTGATTACAAATCATACAGGGATTGGGAGTGAAATTTTTTCTATAAAAAGCAACGGTCTTTTCAATCACCTCTTTTTTAAATTCTCTTTTTAAATTCAAAACCAAAAATTTTGATTTTAATTTCGAAGCTGCTTCTCTTGCCAGCGGTTTTAAAAAGCTTTCTTTCTTCTTTGGGGTAAATAAATCTAGAAAACAGCAAACTAAATCAAACCCTTTTTTCTTTAAAAGGTAACCTGCTACCGAAGAATCAATGCCACCGGAAAGAAGCAAAAAAACGGTCATTTTTCCTGATAGATTACTCTTCTTTCAACAATAGTTGATCTTCCAAAATAGTTTTTGGCTTCAATCTTTAAAACATTAAGTCCGGGAACTAAAGGAAAATAATAAGAAAACTTTCCTTCCTCTATCGGAACTTCTTTTCCATTAATAAAAACAGACTTAGCATTCGTCCTTCCTTCAACTTTGATTTTATCTTCAAAAGCGACTAAATCAAAAGCCGGAGAAATGACTTCAAGTTTTGGAGGTAAAAAAAGAGGTTTTAAATTAATTCCAATATAAACCAACCCTAAAAGAATCAAAAAAGACCAAATCAATTTTTCAAAATTAACTCCAAAAAATCTTTTCTTTTTCTCAAGCTGAGGAAAAAAATCTTCTTTTCCAGAAAGATAAAGTTTTCTTTTTTCAAGCCGATAAAGTTCCCACAAATTTTTAAAATCGACTTCAAGAATTTGAGAAATCTTCCTTAAATATCCCTGAATATAAATATCTGGAGGCAAAAGATCCCACTCTTTTTTTTCAAGGGCTTCTAAAAATTTTTCTTCAATTCCGGTAAGAGAAGAAAGCTGAGCAATTGAAATTCCTTTTTTTTCTCTTAAATTTTTTAAGACTTCAGAAAAATTCATTTTAAATCTATTATAAAAAAACTTGCTTTTTAAGCAAACCAAAAGTAAAATTTTTTAGACCATGAGAAAACATTCCCCGGATTGGATTTTTTTAGGACTTCTTTTTTTAATTATCATTTTAGGAATTGCCTTTCTTTGCTCGGCATCTTCTCCAATTGCCAAACTTAAATTCAACGATCCTTATTTTTACCTTAAACATCAACTAAAATATGGCTTTAGTTTTGGAATTTTAGGTTTTCTTTTTGGCTATTATTTTTACTATCTTCGCTTAAAAAAGCTTTCTTTTTTTCTTTTGCTTTTCAATCTTTTTCTTTTAGCTTTACTTTTTACTCCTTTAGGAGTGACTCAAAAAGGTGCCACCCGTTGGCTTAATTTTTTTGGCTTTTGGTTTCAACCAAGTCAGCTTTTAAAGCTTACTTTCTTTTTATATCTTTCAGCTTGGCTTGCTTCTGAAGAAAAATCAAAAAGTTTTAAAAAAGGCTATCTTCCCTTCTTAATTATTTTATCTTTAGTTGGAATTTTGCTTATTAAACAACCAGCAACTTCTTTTTGTTTTTTGATTTTAAGTACCGCTTTGATTTTATATTTTTTAGCTGGTGCCCGATTTAGTTTTTTAGCCCTCACCTTTCTTTTAATGATCGTTGCTTTAATTTTCCTTATTATTTTCTCTCCTTATCGGATGCAGCGAGTAATGACCTTTCTTAATCCTAACTATGATCCTCAAGGAGCAAGTTATCAAATCAATCAAGCCTTAATTGCTATTGGCTCTGGTGGTCTTTTTGGGAAAGGCTTTGGAAATTCGGTTTTAAAGAAAAAATTTTTACCTGAAGTCATTTCTGACTCTATTTTTTCAGTTATCAGCGAAGAAATTGGATTTTTAGGAGTGATTTTTCTTTTAACACTTTATTTTCTTTTTGCTTTAAGGATTTTTAAAATTGGAAAAAAAGCTCCAGATAATTTTTCAAGATATTTCACTTTCTCGGTTGGAATTATTTTTCTTCTTGAAAGTTTAATTCATATTGCTTCAAATCTTTCGCTTCTCCCTTTCTGCGGTCTTGGTCTTCCTTTAATAAGCTATGGTGGTACCTCTTTAGCGGTCTATCTTACCTTATTTGGTATTGTTGCTGGAATCTCAAGATTTACTCTTTAAAAATGTGGATAACTTGACTTGAAAAAAGCTGATTTTTGATTATCTTTATACAAAAGGCTTGAGATCTTTTAGAGCTCAAGCCAAAGGGCGAAAAAATTCCTTTAAAATCTTATGAAGGCACTAAATTGGATTTTAGTTCTTGCTGGAATTTGGCTTATTATCTCCCCTTGGGTTCTTGGCTATAATAGCGTAACCGGTCCTATGGCGAATAGTGTGATTTTAGGAGTAATCGTTGGCGTGATTGGTTTGGTTCAAGCTTTGGGAGGTAAAAAAGAAGGGGGAGCAAGCCTCTAAAAAATCTTAGAAAATTCTCTTTTAAAAAACTCCGCCGCCTTTAAGGCAGCGGAGTTTTTTGTTAAAAAAAAATTTATGAGAACTCAAGAGTTTGATTTTTATCTTCCAAAAGAGCTTATTGCTCAAAAACCAATAAAGCCCAGAGATGCTTGTCGGCTTTTAGTGGTGGATCGAAAAACTCAAAAAATCATTCACAGCCGGTTTTATCATTTAGATAAATTTCTCAAAAAAGATGATGTTTTGGTTTTTAATGACAGTAAAGTCATTCCGGCTCGGCTCTTAGGAAAAAAAGAAACTGGTGGAAAGGTTGAAATTTTGCTTTTAAATAAAAAAGGAGAGAATTGGGAAGTTTTAGCAAAAAAAGTTAAAAGAAATTATCTTGGGAAAAAGGTTTTTTTCGAAAAAAATTTAACTGGAGAATTTAAAAAATTTCTTGGAGAAGGAAAATGGGAAATTGAGTTTAGCTTAAAAGGAGAAAAATTTTTCAAGATTTTAAAACAAATCGGACAAACTCCAACTCCACCTTATATCAAAGAAAAAGTACCCCTCTCTGACTATCAAACCATCTTTGCCAAAAAAGAAGGTTCAATTGCGGCTCCAACCGCTGGGCTTCATTTCACCCCTTCTCTTTTAAAAAAGCTTGAACAGAAAGGCATTGCCTTAAAATTTGTTACCCTTCATGTAAATTTAGCTACTTTTTTACCAATTAGAGAAGAAAAAATTGAAGATCATAAAATGGGAGAAGAAGAAATTGAAATCAAAAAAGAAGTAGCGGAATTTCTAAATAAAGCTAAAGAAAATTCTCAAAGAATTATTGCCGTCGGAACAACGGTGGTTCGGACTTTAGAAAGCTTTGCTTTTAAAACCAAAAAAGGTTTTAGAGTTAAAAGTGGAAGGAAAAAAACCAATCTTTTTATTTATCCTGGCTATCAGTTTAAAATTGTCGATGGTTTAATTACCAATTTTCATCTTCCCAAATCAACCCTTCTTTTACTTGTTTCTGCTTTTGCCTCAAAAGAGTTAATTTTAAAATGCTACCAAGAAGCGATAAAAAGAAAATATCGATTTTTCTCTTTTGGAGATGCAATGCTAATTTTATGAATAGTAAAAAAGAATTTGAGAAATTGCTGCCAAAGGAGCAATTTCACTGAAAAGAATCAGGTTTTGAATTTTAAAATCAAAAAAACCAAAGCTTTTTGCCAAATTAATTTCATTTTCACTAAAACCTCCTTCAGGTCCAATAAAAAGAGAAAAAGAATCTGGCTTTTCTTTTTTCTTTAAAATTTCTTTTAAAAAATTTTTACTTGAAGGATGGGCAATTAATTTTAAGTCAGAAGAGGTTTCTTCAATTGCTTTTTTAAATTCAATTGGAGGTAAAATTTGAGGAATTTTTACCCGCTGAGATTGCTCGCAGCTTTCAATAATAATCTTTTTCCAGCGATCAAGCTTTTTTGAAGAAATTTTTCTTACAATCGTTCTCTCAGAAATAATTGGGATAATCTTTTCCACTCCAAAGCCAACCGAATATCTTAAAACCATCTCAAATTTTTTTCTTTTTAAAAGCGCCTGATAAAGAAAAATTTTTATTTCTGGTTCTCTTTGAGGTGAAGAAACTTTCAAAATTTGAGCTTCCAAAAAATCTTTTCCAATTCTTTTGATCTGGCAAAGATATTCCTTTGAAAAGTTATCAAAAAAAATTATTTTTGAGCCCTCTTTTTTCCTTAAAACCTTTCTAATCTGAAAAATTTTTTCTTTTTCAAAAACTAAAAGAGAATCTTTTAATTTTTTGAAATTTTCAATATAAAAGCGATGAATCATTTTTAGCGAACTTCAATTTTTCCAAAAGAGTTTACTTCAATTATTTTTTGCTGACTTGGAGAAGAAATGAGATAAATTTTTATCTGGGTTGAAGTTCCAGTTTTTCCAGTAAGTTTTTCAAAAATAATCTCTTTAGAATTTCCATCTGAAGGATCAGAAAATTCAATGTGGTTTGGAAGATAAACAGTTTGAATAACGGTCGAGCTGCTATAGCTGCCATAAAATAAAGAGAAAAAACTTTGAGAAGAAGTTGGGTTTTCAAAATGAACTCCCCAGGCGCTTCCATTTTCTTGAACCATTGATTTTGCTTTGGCATCTTCAAGAAAAATTGCAATTTTTTCCGCCATTCCTTCAAGATTTTTTGAGCGCCAATAAGGAGAAAGACTGAAAATTCCAAAACCAGCAATAGCGGCAACAATTGCCATGACCACTAAAAGTTCAGTTAAAGTGAAAGCTTTTTTAAAAGGTTTCATCTTGGTAGGTTTGATCAATAGTTCGAAAGCTAACACAGCCCGGATCAAATTTTAAAGTCACCGAGCCGGTTGGACCGTTTCGATGCTTGGCAATGATAATCTCAGCGGTATTTCTTTCTTCAGGTGAAACTAGATCAGCTTTTTTATCTTTATCTTTTCGATAAATAAACATCACCACATCAGCATCTTGTTCAATCGAACCTGAAGCTCGAAGATCAGAAAGTCGGGGAATCCTTGATTCTCTTTGCTCAACTGCCCGGGAAAGTTGAGAAACCGCAATCACTGGAATTTGAAGTTCTCTTGCCAAAGACTTCAAAAACCTTGAAACCTGAGTAATTTGCTGAACCTCACTTTCATTAGTATTTAAAGGTCGAACTAATTGAAGATAATCAATGATTAAAGCTCCAAGTCCGTGTTCAAGTTGAAGTCGCCGTGCCATAGTTCTAATTTGAAGAATATCAAGCGAAGGAGTGTCATCAATAAAAATTGGAGCCTGGGAAAGAGTATCTAAAGCTTTTTCAATCAACTTAAAATCAAGCTCATCATGAAGTCGACCAGTTCTAATTCTCCAAAGATCAACTCCAGATTGAGCCGCAATGAGCCGATCAACAATTTCATCTTTTGACATCTCAAGTGAAAAAATCCCAACCGGAACTTTTTCTTTTAAAGCAATTGCCCGAGCAAAATCCAAAGCTAAAGCGGTTTTTCCCAAAGAAGGACGAGCGGCAACAATAATAAGATTTGCCTTCTGAAAGCCAGCCAGCATCTGATCAAGTGGCGGAAAACCAGTGGTTAAACCTCTTAAAGGTCTTTCTCCTTTATGAAGTCGATCAATTCTTTCAAAAGCTTCTTTTAAAGATTCTTTTAAATCTTGAAATTTTTCCAATGCACCTTTTTGGGAAATTGAAAGCACTTCTTGCTGAAATTGATCTAAAAGCATTCTAATTTCTTTTTTTTCTTCAAAACATTCCTGAGCCATTTTATAGGAAAGTTCGATTAAACTTCTTAAAATACTTTTTTCTTTTACTATTTGAGCATAATTTTCAAGATGGGAAGTGGTGGGCACTAAAGACACCAAAGAGCTTAAATAGCTTACCCCGCCAATTTCTTCTAAAAGATCTTTTTCTTTAAGTTTTGAGCTTAAAGTTAAAACATCAATTGGCTGACCTTTTTCATAAAGCTCAAGCATGGCTTCATAAATTTTTTGATGACTTCCTTTATAGAAATCAGAAGGAGAAAGAAAATCTGCGACTTTAATGATCGCCTCATTGTCAATTAAAATTCCTCCAAGAAC
>Ga0190307_1000511_pt1 | contig 11143 bp, 27 predicted proteins | sample 48700745_MG_FD_161653 | JGI IMG/M metagenome (GOLD analysis project Ga0190307, IMG submission 161653) | Hydrothermal vent sediment bacterial communities from Southern Trench, Guaymas Basin, Mexico - 4870-07-4-5_MG | ecosystem: Environmental > Aquatic > Marine > Hydrothermal vents > Sediment ... | reverse complement strand
CAGCCTCCTCATCAAAATTCAGGACTTTTTTGCCTTCTATGACTGTGCGGTCTCTTGAAGTTAATTCAGCGATTTTATCTACGAATTTTTCGAAATGCCTATGGTAGCAAGAAGGACAGAGCAGGATGCGAAAATCGTTTCTATCGCTTCCTTCTCCTGTCAAATCCCAGCGGAGTATCAAATCTATGTAATAATAATCATCTGTAGTCTTTCCGCACATGTCACATACGTCTACGCTACTCATTCCTATTCGCCTCCTTTTTTGATAAATCAGCTATCAGCTTTCCATCCTCGAAATCTTTTTTGAGGATGAGAGCTACGATTGGGTTGGATGTATCAAGTTTGTAGTATTCCTTGATCTGTGCAATTCGCAGTTCGAGGAGATCACATATCAAGTTGTTGAAGGTTCTTTCGTCTATATTTATACCGTTTGCTTCGAGATGCTTCTTTAAATCATCCTCTGTGTATTCGCAGTTGGGATGATCAAAGAATAAATCAGCAAGCTTCGTCAGGGCTTTCTTCTCCGTTTCATCCCATTTTCTGAATCTCATTTTTTATCAGCCTCCCGATGATTTTTCAGGTTGACGAAGAAGGTGTAGCCGCAGTTTGGGCAGGTTCTGCGGAACATCAGGTTACCACGATAACTCCATTGGTAACCACATCTTGGGCATCTGGTTTTTTCTGCTTTTTCTGTCATTGTATCTCCTCGTAGTAGTAATGGTGGGAGGGGTTAAAAAGGTTGCGGTGTGGTGGTATCACTCCCTGAATATGCAGTCTTCAAAGGTATAAACTCTTATGCCCAACTTCTCCAAGATTTTTCTCCTGTTCTCCTTGATAGTATAGCAGAGAACTGCAAGGTCATACTCGCCTCTGCCTTCCTCCTGAATATGGATGTAGTATCTCAGAAGTTGCTCCATATCTCTTATCCTGAGTTCCCAAGGCTTGACCTCCAAGAAAACCTTTCTCCCTGTGTTTATATCAAGAAATAGATAATCGGGTATTTCTTTCAGCCTGAAAAACTCAGTAACTCTGTGCTCAAGGGAAAGGCCGGGAAGAAGGAGTTTTCTGTTCTCGATGGCTTCGTATACATCTTTCTCTTTACCTATACCAAACGGGTATTTCTTCAATCTATCGCCTCCGCAACTTTTTTATCTATCAGGATTTGGGCGAATTTTTTCGGGAGGGAAACTATATCGTTCTTCCTTATTGTTATCTTCTTCAGATTGCCCCATCTGTCGATGTATACAAACGTTGGGATGTCTTTCAATGCGAGAATCTTGATGCTTTCAGTCTCTTCATCTTCTTGTTTTCTTGGGCGTGTAAAGTTGCTCCATGATGGGTCGGTCGCAACGATCAAGTTATTGAAACACATCCTCTCAAGTATTGAATCTATCGAGTCATCTACAACTTTGCCTCTCTTCCATAACTCCGTGATTATGAAATCCTTTGATACGGTACGTGGTGACTCTGGTACCAGCGAGAGTATGATTTTTTCGATATCAGATTCTACATCCTTTTGCTCTTCTGCAAGTTTTGACTCCGCTTCAAGCTCTTCTGCTGTCTTTACCCTTATCCCTCTCCAGCATCTCGATATCTTTCCATATATCTTCTGTACTGTCTCTTTTGCGTATGGCAGTTTGGATATTTCCTTTGTAAACTGCCCTTTGCCAACAACCTCTATTCCGAGATTCTCACAGTAGTTCTTGTATGCCTCATAAAGCTCGCTTTTCGTTATCAAGGAGTCTACATCCTTGACAATCATCTCATCGATAAAGGATTGTACAGAGTTTGATAACCTCTTAAATTCAATTTTCATTCTCTCGGTGCTTTTGCTCTCAGAGAAAACGAAATTATTTTCTTTCAATCTTTTCAGTCCTTCAATCATCCAGTTGAGTATTCCCGATTTCTCCTTGTTCAGTATTTCCTCTGCAAGGTTCTTCTTTGCTTTATCCCTCGTAAAAGTGTATGGAAACTCTATGATTATCAGCCTTTCCCAGAACGCAAAGGTTGTATCACGGACTTCTGGATATTTGTTGCCAAAGATGATGAACTTTGCAAAGTTGTAGAACCCAATCCTCTTCTGTTTGAACTTCACCTCTGCACTTATCCAGTCTCCACCTGTCAGTTTCTTGAAAAGAACCGTCTCCATCGCTTTTTTCGTTGATGGTTCTGGCACAATATTTGCCAGCTTTCCATAGAATTGAGCCTCCACGAACCTGTGAGAACCATCGAGCTGTTCCAACGGAACGGACACGACGTTTGATGAACCGAGAATCCCTTTCATGATGTTTACAAAGGTGGATTTGCCGTTTCTTCCAATGCCGTAGAGCCAGAGGGATTTGTGGGCTGGCATATCTGGATAGAGGAGATAACCGGCATATTCCTGAAGTATGGGTACATCTTCCGGTCTGACAACCTCAGACACGAATTTTTTGAACATCGGGCAATCAGCTTCTTTGTTGTACTCCACGTCTATCTTGTATGTGAAGATTTTCTCCGGGGTGAAGGGTTCGAGTTCAAAGGTTTGGAGGTTGAGAAGACCGTTCTTTAAAGGCAAATAGTTTTTCTCCTTATTTATCTCGGATCTGTCGATGTAGGTGCTTCTTTTGATGTGACCAATAACCTCTTCAACTATATACCTCGTGGCTGATTCTCCAAGAATCGATTCAACTTCTTTTTTAATGAGAGGTTCAGCAGGTTTGTAGACCCCTCCATCATAATAGTACACATCTTCTGTGTCCATCGTGGTTATGAATCTATACTCATCAAACAGGTAATCGAGTATGTCTGATATCTTGATGAGGTTGCTTTCTTCTTTTTTGGTCTTTTCCTCTCTTACTCTCTTCAGTTTCACCTCTTTTGTCTCCTCTCTTGAAGCGTATATTCTTCCTTTCTGTATGGTTATCTTCCTGTAAGCATCGCCCTTTTCCTGCCACTTTCCGATTTTGCACTGCATCATGATCTGGTGGATTTCTTCATCTGAGAAATCATGACCACAGAGGAATGTTACAATTGCCTGCTCTGCCTCGCTTCTTGAAGGATATCCATATTTCTGCCAGTCTCCATTATAGAGATCACGAATCTTTTCGTATTTCTCCAGAAGCTCTTCAAACTTGGGGTGGGATTTTGCCTGGATAACAACCACTTCCTGTTTGATTTCCGTGTCGAGAATCTCGTTGATCAGAACTCTGTTCAGCTTTCTTGCCTCTTCTATGTCTTGGAAGGTGAAGTCATCAACCCAGAAGGTTGGGATCGGATGGTTTGGAATTTTCATGTTTGGGAAGCCTATCGGTTGTGTTACCCTTCTGATGTCTGTTGTTGTATCAAACTCGATGCCACTTTCTTCTCTCAGTTTTTTCATCCATAAACCTTGCTTTTTGTTGAATTCCTTGCGGAAGTTGTGACCGGGGAGTTCGAATCTGGGGACGGGGAAGAAGAGATGATATCCGTTTCCGGAGCATGCCAGAAATCCTCTGACGTTGTATTTTTGCTCCATCCACTCCTTGAATCTCTTTGCCTGTTCAAACGCTACTCTCTTCTCTTCATCTGTTGCCGGTCGGGCTTTGCTTTCTCGTGGGGAGTCGAAATCAAACCAGATGGTATGGATTGCCTTTACTCCCTCTATCTTGTCGGATCCTCTCTCTTTCTCGTTCAGAGAAACCCAGACGCTCCATCCTTTGTCTTGCATTTCTTTTATCTTATCAAAGAGTTGGTCTCTCGATACCCATTCGGTTGCCTTAAAAGGAGAGTTTGGTGGGATGTGGTATTTTTCTCCCTTTTCATCCCACTCCGGTCGACCGCCAAAGATGGTGTATTCGTCTCGGTTGCCTAAGATTGCGGTATATTTTTTAAAGGCTTCTTCATATATCATATTGCTATACCACCTCCACTTCTTTTTTTCTTCATCTTTCCACCTGCGGTTTACACTTTTGTCAAATTTTACATATACTGTAATTACCTTCTCATATATTACCCTTTTGAAAAAAAATAATGAAGGTGTAAAAATAGTCAAAAGTGTAAAACGGTTAAATAGATAACTTTAAAAATTAAGCATACTCGTTAAAAAATTAGAAGATTGTCTTAATTAAGACATACCCTTTATTTTTTAAGTGTATTACGTATCACAATTAAAAAAATAATCTTCTAAATTTACTGTCATTAAATTTTAACGTTCTATACTAAACATCTTTTTTAACCTGATGCCTTAATTTTTTAACCCCTCCCCAAACTACACCCCAAACACAACCTCCTCTCCCCATCCCAGAAATAGCCTTGATCCAGAACCTTCCCACAACTATCACACCTCAACAACCTGCACCTCACAGCCTCATACCAGGGCAGACAATCAACAAGAGTTTTCTGTCTCGTCCTCATCTCCAGCACCACGGCTTATTCATTTCCACGAATAAGAGCTTATAAGTGCTTATTCTCAAAAAAGAATAATCATTTTAATACCACCCTCTTGTAAAAATCCGCAGATGCATCTTTCACCCTCTCCAAAACATCTTCTACCCGCACCGCATCCTTCTGCGTCGGAGACCTCCAGCAGACAGCCTCACCATCTCTGATCGCAAACCATGTGCGACAATTTCTGCAGTACCATCTCCCGCTATCTATTCTGTGCCTGAATCTCTTGCTCCCGCACAGGGGACAGGTCTTGCTCCCCACAAGCTCAACACCCATCATCTCCACCCCTCAATCACCTTTTCCAGCTCTCCCACCTTCTCCTTGGCATCGGGATCAAAGCAGGTGTACAGACATCTCGGACAGATCCAGCCAACCGTCTTCATCATCGAATTCCCTCTCGGTTGTATCACGGCGTAGAGTCTCATCATCTCCCTCCCGCAGTTTTTACATTTCTCCCTCCTGTTCCAGCTCATTTTCCCCACCTCTCAACCCCCTTATACGGCTCGCTCTTCACGCCAACAACCCTACCCGTCTCCATGTCAATCTTCACCCACTTCTTGATTCGTGGGTTAAAGATTTGTACGAATTTCATCCTTGCAGGGTATGATTCAATAACAAAAGATCCTGTTGGGGAAGTGTATGATCGAAAAAGATATGAGGACGTCTTCATTTTTCTGCAATCTATTTTCCTCCAGTATCCTCTGACATATACAATACGACCATCTCTTAATTGTCTATAATGAGCTCTAACCCAAATTTCACATGCATTGTCTTTCACCCCATCCACCTCCTTCTCCACTTCCTCTCCTCAAACTCAAAGTCCGTGGAGCCACAGTGAGGGCAGGCACGGGTGCGGTTGTAGGCGTAGAAGAATTTCTTACCACAGGTCTTGCATTTTGCCATCCTGCCTCTTTTCCAGTTTCTCATGCTTTCCCCTCCATTGTCCAACGATACAGCGTTTTTCTGGTATATTCCTCCACTGTTGTGATATACTTATATTTATCAAGAATTTTTGCACATTCATCGCATAAGACTTCTCCAATTAACGTTGTATGTCTTCCTTTTCTCTTTCTGCATATATCACACAATTTTTCTTCTTCTAATGCATACCAGTTTACTGTCCTCATCTTTTCTCCTCCTCAAACTCATCAACCATAGCCAAGATGTTAAGCTTCCACATATCCAGAACCCCAGCAAGACCAAACAGCAAACCTCTCCTTGCATTATCTGAGATATCCATTCTCTTCAAAGCCTCATACAGCTTATCGAGATCAACTTCCGTATCATCTATCCTGACGGCAGTTTCATCTTCAGATATGCCCACGGTCTTGAGCTTGATTTTCATCTCCCAGTTTGTTATTTCAAGGTGAAAGTCCTCATTCATCTTTTCCTCGACTCCTTATATGCTTTATAAATGGAAGGATACTTTACCATTCTCTCCTTGTTCCCACCTTCATCTTCTTCCTTCCGTAACAGGTCAAAAAACCATATCGTGTAGAGTATTGTAAGCATCGAGCAGATAATCAGAGCAGAAAGGTAGAATTTCTCAGTCAAGTAGTCCTGTGCAAAAACATAAAGATACTGAATAACAAAATTCATAAGAAGAAGCAATATGAGGTATATGTTTACAATGAGCGGATTATCTTTCCTCATTTTATCATCTCCCCTACATCTTCACCATTGCATCCCACAACTTCTCAATGGCATCTGACAGCAATTTTTTGTAGCAATCCTCACAGAGGTGTATTTCACCTTCTGTATCAAACTCCTCTCTATCATCAACATTCTCCTCTCTACTATTATACTTGATTCTTATATCTATGCTATACCACCTATCCGTGAATTTCCCACAAACATCACATGCTACGATATATACCATTATTTCACCTCCCAATCACAGCCTTAATCCACCTGTCATTCTCCCATTTTTCTACTATCTTATCCTCTCCATTTTCCAAAATGTGAATCCCGTCATGAAAAGTATATATGATTCGCTTCCTCAACCAGCTCTCTGGAAAATCATGCTCACGATGTATCATCAGGCAGGTAACAACCGTAACATCAGTTGGAAGTTCCATTTTAAACGCATTTCCGCAGATTGCAACCAGATTTGTTGGCAAATCGTATTCGATTATCTGAAGAGCTTTTCCGAGAATTGTTGGATTGATCTCAACGGCATAAACCTTCCTCACCTTTTTAGCCATCAACAAATCAAACCTCAAATCCCCAGCACCAACATCAAAGACAACATCATCCGCTCTCAAGAGCTTGAGGACATCGTCATAAAACCAATCCTCTGGAACAAAGAAGTATTCCCATCCTTTCATACCGTGTTTCTTTTGATATTTCATGGCCTTATGCACAGTCTCTCTATCATCTGCTTTCTCCATCTCTTCTTTGTATGCCTCTTCCAGTTTCCGATAAATCTTATTTCTTCTCACTCTCCCACCTCTCCATCATCCCCTCTGGAATCTTCACAACCTCATTCCTCTTCCGCTTTCCAGTCCTGTCCACTATCTGCACTCCCGTCTCCCTTTCCAGCATCTCCAGGTAGATGTCGATGAAGCAGTCGGAGCAGAGAACCAGGTCTCCATCGAAGATGATGAACCTGCTCTCCACCTTCTTGCCACAGAAGTCGCAGTCAGTCATTTTCAGCCTCCTCAAGCAACTCAGGATTCTCATAGATGTTGCCGATGACCTCGAGGTCGTCAGCGTACATTATCGGAAAGCCGTCCCAGAAATCGTTCACGATTGTGAATGCCATGTCCTTTTCACTGTACCTCACTTCCCCGACCATTTCCTCGTCCCACCAGTCCTTGAATCTCACAATGTCTCCCTCGTAAATCTCCCTGCCGTTCTTGTCCTTGAGACCTGTGTATTGCATCGGAATCCATTCTTTACTTTTATTTTCAACTCCATCATAGACAGAGGAGTGTGGTATTGCGAGCACTCCCTCTATCGCACCACAACAAATATCATACCATTCATTGCCCGGATACAACATCTTTTTATTTTTCTTATCCCAAGCCCTGAACTTTATCTCCCTCATCTCATATCACACTCCAGGCATATTCCTTGAAGATTTCATCTGCCTCCTTCTTTTTCCCTTCCCTCAGCAGACGAAAATACTCCTCATACTTGTCGTCAGGCAGAACATAGCACATCATCAGACCGTAGAATTCTCCCTTTTCAACGGCTTTATTCCACTCACTCTCCTTGATTATTCCTCCGCAGATTGGCATTCCTCTCCCTCCATCGCAACCGCATCCACCAGCCCGCCATCGTCATCTGTTACAAGTATGAAACCCGCTCCACATTTCGTGCAGTAAGCCTCATCATTATTCCAGAGTATGCAGTGCCTCCCACCACATCGAGGGCAGTGACCGAAACTCAACCAGATTAGGTCTTCCGCTTTCATTTTACCCTCTCCTCCACCACGTCTGGAAACCATTTTTTGACAAGATAAATGCAGTAATCCAGATGTGCTTTCTTATTCTCATCACAAGTAACCCGTTTCGCTCTCTCCAAATCCTCCAGCAGTCCCTGAACTGCTGATTTGACGTCATCAGTCAGAAAACCCCTTTTTATGAATGGTATTCTATGGATGCCGCCGTCCATCCTTCTTATATTTCCGATATATTGAATCACTCTCTCTTTCCCTTTCAGCGGTTCATACTTCATTCCTCTCCCCCCTCATATGCGATAACTATACCTGTCTTATATCGTCTGTAAATCTCGAGGAGGCGATATAGCACGGCACAATTAAATATAAAGATGTGTGCGAGGTCATCGGATGCGAGCAGTTCATAGGATTTGTATTTCTTCAGGAATTCCTCCACGAAAGGGCATTCATCAGATACATAATTGAAAGCATCTTCCAAAGTCTTCTTGATTCTCTTGTGCTTCTCAAGGAATTCTTTCTTTGCGAGAATGTCTACCGATACGCTGTCCCTGATACCTTCATGGAGCAGTATGACAACATCACGGGGTTCTCCTTCGAATTTTATCTTTATCTTTCCACCTCCTAATAAGGTTTTGTCAACATCATTATACACATACTCACCACTAACGTGTAGAGGTCTTTTATCATAAGACCATACACCCAAGCTATACCACCAAGAATGAAGATCACTAGTTTTGCTATCCCTAAAGCATCATCAAAATCAAATTTCGCCTCTAGTTTCACCTCTCCACCACCTCCACTTTCGACTTCCTAAAGATATTCAGACATCTCAATCTCATATTAGGTCCAGTTCCTATCGAGATGCACCCCCATCTCTTGCACCCTTCTGGTGTTATATAGCAAAGCTGATGGAGGATAACCAAAAAGCCATATGGTCTGAGGACCCTTACAGCTTCATCTACAAAACAATATGGCGGAAAATCATAGTATGGAGGATCTGCATATACAATATCAAAACTATTATCCTCAAAAGGTATCTTTTCTTTCCTGAGGTCCATTATATAATCTGGTTGCACTTCAGGATTTATATCAATTCTAATTTCTTTCTTGGCATTAGGGAATCTTGCTATACCACAAAATAGATGCAATATTTCCTTTTGAGAATAAGGTCCTATGAGGACCTCTAACCTCTCTAAAAGTTCATCTGGATGTCTTATCTTGTACTTTCCATGTGGGCGAGATAATGCCCAATGTCCTGTAATGATTTTATTTATTTCATAGTTCATTTTTGTCACCTCTCTACAACTTCTACTTTCAACTTCTCAAAGATTCGATTCCTCCTGACATCATCCCACGTCTTCTTCCGCATCTTTCGGTACCACAGCTTTTTTTCACCATCAAACTTGAAATTCAGCCTCTTGAGTTCTTCCTTCACATCAACAGTTCTTAACTCCTCTCCATCTCTAACTCTAACTGTAACAAACCTCCTGCTCTCCTGCTCCTCCCTGATCTCCGCTCCCCGCAAGTCGGTGGCGACTTCACGATAGATGGCGATGATGATGTCTTTATCCTGGATTCCTCTCTCTCTGCATTTCTCGTTGACAGCTACGAAGTTGTCTATCTGCGTGTCGATCGTTCTCAGTTTCTCATCGAAGTTCTCCAAGGTCACTCCATCACCTCCTCCAGCAAAAGTCTGACTATTTTCCCATACAGCTCAGCTATTGTGTGTTTCTTTCGACATTCGGGACAGACAAGGACAGGGAAATCACTCCTTACAAAAGAATCACGCCCATAAGATATCCAGATACGACTACGCCATTTTTTCTTTTTTCCACAGAAGATGCACTCATTTCTCCAGTTGATTTTTTTCTTTTGATTTTTTGATCTGTTTAATTCCAACTTCTCACCTCCTCGTGGCGAGATCAACCATTTGTAAAGTGACCGCTCTCCAGAGCTCTTTGATTGTATGAGTCTCGGCACATCCCGGGCATACCGTCACCTCGATCTCAAGCTGACAGACTTTCAGAGCAATATTCCCGAGCCATCTCTTTCTCTCCCCGCAGAAGATACACTGCAATTCTTCATCTTTGCAGAGTTCAATCTCCATCATATCTTTGTTCATTACTCATCCTCCTTCTTCTTTTTCCGGGCAAAATATTCCTTCAACAGTTTGTTTATCAGCGGACTTCTCTTCCCAGGCGGCACACTCTCCGTTAGTTGCTTGTGAACATCTTCCTGCAAGTAGACTTGGATGGTTGGCATTATTCCTTCACCTCCTTACAGTCAATTCTCTTATAACATCCCTTATGATAGATCTCTTCTCTTCTTCAGTTAAGACTCCTATCAGTTCTGAATCTATAGAGAAGTCTTTTCTTAATGTTCCAGTCATTGTTCCTTTGACATACGCCCTGAAATACCTTGCTGCCATATTTTTTGTTTCTCTCCACTTCCACAATTCTTGTAGAGTCTTTTCATCAATATCCATTCTTATTTTCATCTCTTCACCTCCATCATCTTCGCCCTTCTCAACAGAGAGTTGATTGTCTTATCATACCACACAACCATTTTCCCACTCTCGGTTCTGGAGATGCTGAGAACCGGACGAATTACCGCTCCCATCACCTGCTCCCTCCAACCTTTTTGTCATCGATTTTCAGAACCTCGCTGATTTTTTCGATAACTGCTGAAATCTCGCCCGCCGTCCAGTTGCCCTCGATTTTTATTGTTCTTTTGCCACTGATTTCGCTGATGTTAGCTTTTATTGAGATATTTACACCATTTCCATTCAACATTCTTTGTCACCTCCTTCCTTCTCAACCCACACTGTAAACGGCTCTACTTTTCCCTCATATTCTCTGGGCGGCACTATCATCACTTCCTCATGTGTCTTCTTGAACTCTTCGAGCGCTTTCTTGTATTTCTCTTCAGCTTCTCTGAGCATTTTCTTCGCCTCTTCTTTAGTGATTCTCTTCATCTTCAGTGCCTTTATTGCCTCCTCTCTGAGTCTCACTGGATCGTCAGCAAAAGGAGCACCAGCACTGCGGAGGACATCCATCTGGAACTGGATATCCTCCTCAGTTATTGGTTCTGGATCATCTGGCAGAAACTCGATGTCCTCTGGGCTGAATGGCAGGTCTCTGTAAAATCTTCGGAGTTGTGGTGGTGTGTATATTTTGAGATTTTCGGGAGGTTCGAGAGTGTATGTAATAATGTATTTGTCGTCATCGATATCATACTCATGTGTTTTCACAATACCTGTTATTTTTCTCATTCTTTCACCTCATACTATGTATATACATATACATATATATACATTACTATTCGTTTTTCCAT
>Ga0190307_1000509_pt1 | contig 11212 bp, 8 predicted proteins | sample 48700745_MG_FD_161653 | JGI IMG/M metagenome (GOLD analysis project Ga0190307, IMG submission 161653) | Hydrothermal vent sediment bacterial communities from Southern Trench, Guaymas Basin, Mexico - 4870-07-4-5_MG | ecosystem: Environmental > Aquatic > Marine > Hydrothermal vents > Sediment ... | reverse complement strand
CTTAGAGGATGTCTTGGGAAGCGAGGCTCACGCGATAATGTTGTATGAGCAGGGGATAATTGGCCGCGGAGATCTTGAGAAGATCTTGAGAGCCCTTGAGGAGATTAAGGATGAGTGGCTTGAAGGAAAGATAGACTTGAAGGGTGAGGAATTCGAGGACGTTCATGAATTCATCGAGGCTCGGTTGATAGAGATGGTCGGGATGGAGGTCGGCGGAAAACTCCATACCGGGAGGTCTAGAAACGATCAAGTCGCCCTCGACATAAGGCTTAGGATGAGGAGATACCTGCTTGAGATATGGAATGAACTCCTTAACTTGATGGAGATTATCTTGACCAGGGCTGAGGAGGAGAGAGATACTCCACTAATGCTATACACCCATCTCCAGCACGCGCAGACCGGAAACTTATCACACTATCTACTCGCATTATTCGATCACCTCTCCAGAGACCTTGAGAGATTGGAGGAGTGTTATAGGAGGGTGAATAAGTCTCCGCTTGGAGCATCCGCCATAGGTGGATCGATCTTACCCTTGAATAGGTCTAGGGTCGCCGAGCTCTTGGGATTCGATGGAGTTGTCGAGAACTCTATAGATGCGGTAAGTTCAAGGGACTTCGCGCTAGAGTCTCTCTCGATCTCATCCATTCTAACAACCTTTCTAAGCAGGGTCTCTGAGGATTTCATAATATGGTCTTCGAGCGAGTTTGGATACCTTGAGCTCCCCGATCAGCTCGCATCGCCGTCCAGCATAATGCCCCATAAGAAGAATCCATGCATACTTGAATTGGTGAGGGCGAAGGCTGGGAGGATCTCCGGACTGCTCACAGCATCCTTGATGGAGCTTAAGGGAACTCCAACCGGATATAATCGAGACCTCCAAGACCAGAAGCAGCTGATCTTCGAGGTCTTAAGAGAGACTCTAGCAATCCTCAAGATATTCTCCAAGGTCGTGAAGGATGTGAGGTTTAAGGCCGAGAGGATGCGCGAGATCATCTCAGAAAGCTATGCTCCAGCGATAGACCTGGCCGAGAACTTAGTCAAGTATCTGGGGATATCGGTTAGAGAGGCTCATATGATAGTCGGCGAGGTTATCAAGATACTTGTGGAGAAGGGGATGGGAATGAAAGACTTGGATCTAAACATGATTAAAGAATTATCGAGAAGAGTTCTCGGCAAGGAGGTAGATATTCCGAGGAAGGTCCTCGAAGTCATCAAAGAGCCGTCAAGGACTGTTGGAATGAGGAGAACCCTCGGATCGCCGAACCCAAACGAGATCTCAAGAATGATCAAGGATAGGCGGAAGACCCTAGATGAGAGGAAAAAGCTTTTCCAAGAAGTATCTAGGAGAGCCCAGGAGAGTGAGGAGAGGATTCAGAGAATGGTGAAGTCGCTCATAGAGCGGGAGCAGTCTAAGTAGGCTCATAGGTGAGGTGAGGATGTCCCTCGATGTTAGATCAAAGATCTCATGCATCTTCAAGGCACTCGGCATCTGGATCCTCATATTCTTATTCAGCAACCTGATAGGCTGGATAGCTGGCCAGGTCGGCGGGCTTATATGTGCGATGTTCTCGATCCAGATCGCCTTCGCCGTTTTAAGCATGTTAACAGCGGTCGCGCTGTTCAGCGATGAATATAGATATCTGATGGGCTTAAGATTTACATTCAAATCCATAGTGAGGGTTGTTGCGATCTCGCTTATCTCATCTCTACCACTAACCTATCTAACGACCGTCCTGGCACCAACATCTCATCAAATCCGAGTGAGCATTCCATTACTGATTCCCATGGTCCTGATCTTGGCCCCGATCGGCGAGGAACTTCTATTTAGGGGACTTCTCCTAGGCTGCTTGATGAGATGTATTAGTAGATGGTGGTCGATCATAATCTCATCGACAATCTTCGCTCTAACCCATCTACCAGCTTTTAGCGCCTATTCAGAAACCCCTCTGACGATGTTCATGATATTCGCCGGAGCGTTTACCTTGGGGATGATCGCCGGCCACTTCAAGACATCTCTAAACTCCTTGATCCCGGCTATCATAACCCACTCGATCTTCAACTTCTCCGGAATGGTGACGGGAGTAATGGTTAAACCACCCATCTGATAGGGCTCTCAATGTTAGATTAGTTCCCTTTCTTCCAATTCTAAGCTTCCTTGAGTAAAGTTCAAGCAAGGAGATGCTTAATACCTATTTGAACTCCATCCAGCAGTCCTCTAAAGAACATCCATAATACCTTCTCCCACTTTCTAGGTTTACCGTAGGGACAAGACCTTTGATGCATAAGAATTCTTATGCAATTTTTGAATGCGAACAAAAATACCTTAAGGGCTCTCCTCCTTAAACATCTTAAGACAAATAAAGTATGATTGCGGCCGAGCCAGTAATTCCACTCATAAACGCTCACCCTACATCCACCACTCTTCGCTCTTCGATGAAAAACAATGGCATTTGGATCATATATTAAGTGGAATCCAAGGCTCTTGATCCTCAATGAGAGGTCGGTTTCAAAACGATAAGCATTACCCCTATAAATTGATGAAAAGCCGCCAACCTTTCTGAAAAGACTCTTCCTGACAGACATGTTTGCGCCGGACAGAAAATCAACAAAGGATGGCTTGACTTCCAACTCAAAGTTGTTTATTAAATCTCCATCCCAATTCAGCTTTCCTACAATATTGGTGAACCTCGTTTTCTTCGGAATCCACTTAGCATCATTTTCTATGGGAATCACCCTTCCCCCGACTCCTCCCACCTTTTGATTACTATACCATTTAACAAGGTTCAGTAGCCAGTCTTTATCAGCAATACAATCATCATCTGTGAAAACGAGAATCTCCTTACTTGCTACAGAGGCTCCGTGGTTTAATGATACGGGGACCCCGAGGTTTCTCGGGTTATGCAATAGCTTAATTTCAAGTTTATTCACGTAGGTGCGGACGATGTTCTCCAATTTTTCCCTGCTGGATGGAGTACCGCTGTCGTTAACTATAATGACCTCGAAGTCTTTAAAAGACTGAAAACACAATGAGCTGAGGAGGTCTCTTAGATATGGCTCCCTATTTCTCGTCGCTATTATTACAGATGCCTCGGGTAGAGGCATGCTCACCTTAATACAGAAAGGCGGAAAAAATATTTATTTTTTCCGATTACGATCAAATCATTAAGCCATTTTCATTGGATAAATTCACGAGCATGGTTCTTGGATATCTTAGCGAATCCTGAGATTGATTTAGGGTTAGGCTGATGGATTATGTAAAATGATATCTTTGAGCTCTGCAGATATTATGCCTATCGGCTTAGCTCCCGTTGATAGAGGTATATAATACGCTTAGAGAGATCTGGAGGGGGAGAATGTCCTAGAGTTCGCGAGAAGGTTGGACTTCGCCATCGTGCAGAAGCAGTTAGAGCTCATGAAGTTTGTGAGAAGATCCGTAAAAGCTGAAGGATGGGGCTTAACCCCTTACCTCTCTTTTCCCTAACTACTAAAAATCTTCAAGTAACGTGTTCACTCTTAATTGGGCCCGGTGGGATTTGAACCCACGACCTCCCGGTTATCAGCCGGACGCTCCAACCAGGCTGAGCTACGGGCCCCATCGAACCATCTCTACTCGGGGTCTTATATATTTTGACGGCTTTAGGCTCTTCCTTTCCCCACGATGCTCGGATTCCTTAAACTATATTTCAGCCAATTTTAACCTTACGGCATTATCTCGATGGTGTTGTTATATTTTGGGTAGATCAGCTGCTCCTCAGTTATTACCCCCTTGTCTAAGAGCCTCTCGATTATGGGCCTCCTCTCCAAGATTAGGTCTATGATGAACTTTGACACCTCGCAGATCGCCCGCATCCCTTCATCTCCCCAAAGCCTCTCCACATGGGTGTAGAGGCATCTTCCTCCGCAGACTTCGAAATACTTACAGGAGAGGCACGGCTCGCCTATTGGAGGCTTATAGCATTCAATCTGCTCCCTGTCGATTTCCTCAAGCCTCCCGACATAAGCCCAAGCCTCCCTCACCGCGATCGGACACGCTATGATCCTCCCATCGCTCACCACCGTGAATGAATTGACTCCTGAGCCACATGGAGGCTTAACCCCACCTCTCAAGATTCTCGTGAGAATTCCTTGGAAGGGGGCGATCCCCTCCACAATTCCAGATCTCATCTTTTCAATCCATCGATCCAAGAGTTTTCTGAGACCAGGTTCATAGCTTTCCCTAATCCAGCTCCAGAGATCACGCCAAGGCTGGACCCAGACAAAGCTTAGTTGCCAGTGGACATGATCAAATAGCCCGAGATTTAGGAGGTGATTTACATCGCGAAATATCTCCGACTCCTCCGTGATCGTCATTCTCGCCACTAAGTCCCCATCATATCCAATCTCCCTGAGCCACTTAACATTTCTGACCACGGCATCGTATACGCCTCTCCCTCTATTCAAGTCGGTGACCCATCTGGGGCCATCGATGGACACGAGAATCACGTCAAACTTCTCAACTAATTCAGGGTTGAGCTTATCGAGGAATATGCCATTTGTCTGGAGAATGTAGTGAGAGGGGTTAAGCTCTCCCATCACCTCTTCGATAAAGCCCACGTTTAACAGGGGTTCGCCGCCATAGAATGCCACGTCATCCTCCCTCTTCACAATCCTCTTCAAGTCGCTTATAGAATACTTAACCTTCCATGGAACTATGTCTTCATCAAAACTTCCGCCACAATATCTGCAGCGAAGATTACACTGTCCGGTGACGTATAGGATAAAGAGCATCTCCGATCTTCGATTCTAAGCGTAATATGAAACATAATATAATCTTTTATCGAGATTACCATGAATGTATTAGGCCATCACTAGGAAGGATTTTAAAAAGGTTTCAACGAATCTTGAAGGAGGAGCCTTTAAATCTGCTGATGGATTAGTGGACCTGTCAAAGCTGCATGAGCCACTAGCATCAATTCTTATAGAGATATTAGACGGCTCCTTTACCGGCTATCGTAATCCTCAGTAGATATCTCTGAGCGAATAGGAAGAACAGTACAACTGGAATCATGTAAAAGATCGCTATCGCTGCGGTTACGCCGGGCTCTATATAGAAGTACTCTCCGGTTGTAAAGGCGTATACTAGCATGCTGAGGGTCCAATAATTTTGTGATGTGATAAATGTTAGGACGTAGATGAACTCGCTCCAACCTGATAGGAAGCCGAATATTAGAATTGACATCAACCCATTTCTGACATTGGGCATGATTACCTTCCACCAAGCTTGAAGCCGCGTGCAGCCATCAACCAGAGCCGACATCTCCACATCCCACGGTATTCCGTCAAAGAATCCCTTCATTATCCATATTCCTAGGGGTAGGTCGAGCGCCACTTTAACTATGATAACGCCCAGTAGCGTGTTGAACAACTTAAGCATGTTTAAGATGTAGAATAGCGCTATCAAGAGCGTGACTCCTGGAAATGCGTGGAGGATAAGTATTAGCGCCAAAAGCTGGGTTCTACCTCTAAACTTGTATCTCGAGATAACGTAGCCAGATAATGAGGATAAGACGAGTTCGAGACCGGCTATCGTAATCGCTAGGAGGAATGTATTAAATGTCACTAAGTACAGGTTAGGATAGTACTGCGACTCGGTACCGGGTACGATTATTTCGCCTCGTTTAACAATTTCCCAGTGTTTTAAGGTGAAGCCGACTGGAATTATTCCTACCATTCCATTGGAAATGCTGTTTAGGAATAATAGTATGTACAGCAGTATCACCGGCGTGGTCAAGATAAACATGATTATGTACGTCGTCAGCGACTTAGCTTTATAGATCATGCTTTTTGATCTCACCATGTTAACTCACCTCTATCTTAGGCTCTAACATGAGTTCTCTCATCCTAAATACCTTAAAGTAGATCACTGACATTATCAAGCCTATAACTACTAGAACTGTGGCCAAGGCAGCGCCATAGCCGAATCTAACAACTCCACCATACGCTTTAAAGGCTTGATGGTAAGAGTAGAGCGCTAAAACTTCGGTGGTGTAGAAGCCAGGTCCGCCGTCAGTTACCAGCAATATATACTCGTAGCTTGTTAGGAGAGATAGTGTCTGGTAGGTTGTTACGAACATTATAGGCCATTTTATCAAAGGTAGCTCTACATACCTGATAAGCTGTAGGGTTGATGCTCCATCAACTATGGCCGCTCTCACGTAATCTTCGGATATACTCTTAAGGGCTGCGGTGAATATTATCATACCAAAGCTAGTTCCCACGAATCCATTAACTAAAATTACTATAAGCCAAGGTTGTTCAAGCAGCCAAGCTCTCGGCTGATAACCTAGGGATGTGAAGATCCAGTTAAATAGGCTAGTTTCTTCAGGTCTCGAAGCCCACAGCCATAGAAGGGCGTATACTGTGGATGGCGTGATTCTGGGAAGTAGCCATATGGCCCTGACAGCTGCCCCTACCTTCGGATGTACATGATGGGTGAGGAGAGATATTATAAGCGCCATTCCCACGTTGAAGAAGGATAATGTCATGAAGACGTAGAAGAACGTGTTATAGAGTATCTTATTGATCCACCTCTCTTTAATCATCGCCACATAATTCCCTAATCCAATCCAATCCCACTCGAAAGTCCAATCCATGTCTGTTAATCCGATGAGGAATGTTAGGATTGCGGGCACGATAAAGAACATTATGATTACCGCGAGGCTTGGAATCAGAAATATGTATAAGTGGCCTTTCATCCTAAACTTAACCATCTTCTCATCCTGATAAAAATAGATATGAGAGGGTTATTAAAATTTTTCTAGGCTTAGTCCTCCACCTTTAGTGCGTCGCCAAGCGCCTTCTGCAACTCAGATAACAGCGTGTCATAAGCCGCGTCGGGCTTCATGTCGCCGGTCTCTACGGCTCTCAGAACGGTGAAGACTGTTCTGCTATAGTCGCTCCACTTGGGATGGCTCGGTATGAAGTTAGTGTAGTCTAGCATATAGGCAACATCATGGAGGAACTTGTCCTTGGTGTAACGGCTGTCATTGATTTCGCTGTATAGGATTGCTAGGTGGGTGCTTTCGACAGCATGTATGGAGTTCAAATGCGGGTCTGTGACTAACGTTATCAACATGGCAGCGATATCGGCCTTACCTCTGTCCTTGGCCTGGGTTGTAACGGTGTAGATTAGTGGATGGCTCAGCGTGACTGGGCTCCTGCCAGGCTCACCTGCTGGATGTAAGGCGTAGCCCATTACCTTCCAGAATTCATCCTCTGACAACAATCCCTTCTTAACCCACTCACCCTTATGCCAGCTACCGCCTGAGATAAACAGCGTTGTGCCCTTAGTAGCTGGCTCGTGGAAGTCTTTATCCCAGTCGCCGCTGAACTGGGTCGGGAGTATTACCTTGTATTCATAGACAGCTCTATAGAACCAGTCTAGAGTTTTCTCCCAGGCCTTCTTGCTGAATACCATCTTACCTGCGGCGGGGTCCCATAGCCTGCCGCCATAGCCTAGGTAGAACTGTAGATAGTCGTAGCCCTCTTTTACTCTGTGAACTATGCCCCTCTTGACCAGACCCTTATCCACGGCCTCCTTGGCTATCTCCAGTATATCATCAAGGGTTATCTCGGCTCTCCTAATCTTCTCCGGGAATTCCTCTATCTCGTCCTCGCTCCAGCCGAGTTTCCTTAATACATCCTTTCTGAAGTAGAGAGGTCTTACCTCAGTGTCCTGTGGAACTGCCCAAGTCTTGCCCTTATACTTGCAAGCATCCCATAGTGTCGGTATTATATCATAGTAGGTGGTGTCCTCATATTCCTTTATGTAGTCGTCTAATGGTATTATGTAATTATTCTCGGCCAAGTACCCGACGTCCTCATGGCCTGTTAGGTATATGTCCGGTGCCTCGCCAGCCTTAAAAGCTAGGTAGAATTTCTTTCGATACTCTTCCCACTCTACAGGTCTTACGAAGAATTGTCCAGAGACCTTTACTCTAGTCCCTATCCCCATCGTCCCCAACATCTTGTTTAAGCGCTCAGCTGCAATCTCGAAGTTCTTGTATCTATATTCACTTGGCGGATCGGGACCTATAGCCCAAGCTGTCGCCGCTACCTCACCTGGCGCAGCAGGCGCGCTCACTGTACTAGTTACCGTGGCAGTAACCGTTTTCGCTGGAGGGGCTGGACCGGTTACAGTGGTTGTAACGGTTTTACCGGGAGCCGTTACCGTAACGGTCTTAGGTGGGGGGACTGCGGCGCTGCCCGCGAGATAGCCTCCAACTCCCGCGACCACTCCGGCGACAATAGCGCTTATGGCGACCTTTCCGGCGGTTGAGAGAGCCTCTCTCCTGGAGACCCTTTCACCCTCGAGAATATCTTGCTCTAAGTTCCTCTTTTTTTCTCGAGGACTCATACCTATAGGCGACGTGAGAGATATATAAGCCTTCTTTGGCAAGATTTAAAACCCTATTTTGGATCCATATAAGCTTTCTTTTACAAGTTAATTTACGGGATGGAATAACATCTAATCATGCTGACCTATATCAGAGTTTTTGTTAAAATGGTCCATTTCGCCGAAGGATTTTAAGAAATTTTTACCCGTAATGGATCTAAGCTCAATCTCTGTTCTGCAAGTTTCGTAGGGTTTCTAAAACGGTCTTCGGGTCATTCGTTGTTACAAACTCAACTTCATATTCTTTACATTTTTCAACCTGTTCAGGTCTATCAACATCCCAAACGTTTACGAGTAGACCGCTCCTATGACACAGCTTAACGAGATTCTTATTCAAATTTCTAACGTGTATCGAGGCTATATCGACCAAGTTTCTAGCCAACATATCTATAGCATCTCTCGGATTCGTCTCTGGCAGATCTGCTTGGATCGGGATAATAGGCTCGGATAACTTAATTCTCTTAGAGACGGTAAGCGGGGCCATGATTATGCAACGATGAATCATATCATATTTCCTCACCGCATTCAGCACCACCTCCTCGATTCCCTCATGCTTTATGTGAATTACGGCCGACGTCTTATCCTTTACGAGCGCTAAAACCTCGTCGATAGTAGGTATTCTAACATTCTTGAATTCCTCCCCAAACCATCCACCCGCGTCGAGTTTTCTCAATGATGCTGAGGTGTAGCTCGATACAAGCCCCTTAGAATCTGTCGTCCTATTAACGGTTTCATCATGTATTATGACCAGCTTGCCATCCCTTGAGGCTCGAACATCGAACTCGATATAGTCGACGCCGAGTTCAATCGCTTTCACAAATGATGGCAGGGTGTTTTCGGGAGCTAGGGCCGGAGCTCCTCTATGCCCTATTACGAACATGTCTCCCTTCCTTACCATTGAGTTAGTTAGAGTTCTTGTATAAGGTCTTTACGCCGATCCTCAGAGAAGAGATATAATCCTGATCGAAAAATCTTGCGAGGTGGCTCCATCTCCTAAAAAAGCTTATATACACTAATACGAGAAAATAGATTAAGGGGTAGATGAGGTTTGGTTAAGGTTAAGCTTGAGCATCTGACGAAATGCTTTGGCAAGGTCGTAGCGGTCAATGACCTAAACCTCGAGATTAAGGATGGAGAACTTATGGTCATGTTAGGCCCGTCGGGATGTGGTAAGACCACGACCATGCTTATGATAGCCGGAATCTATAAGCCCACTAAAGGCCACGTATACTTCGACGATGTATGCGTTGACGACCTACCACCAAAGGATAGGAATGTTGGAATGGTCTTCCAGAGCTACGCTCTTTATCCTCACATGAAGGTCTTCGACAACATAGCATTCCCCCTGAAATTGAAGAAGCTTCCAAAGGATGAGATTAGGGAGAAGGTTAAGAAGGTTGCAGACTTCCTAGAGATAGGCCACCTATTGGATAGGAAGCCGGCGCAACTGTCTGGAGGCCAGATGCAGAGGGTTGCCTTGGCGAGAGCTCTGGTCAAGGAGCCTGACATATTCTTGATGGATGAGCCTTTGAGCAACCTAGATGCTAAGCTAAGGGTTGTGATGAGGGCTGAGATTAAGAGGCTTCAGAAGAGGCTTGGGATCACGACCATCTACGTCACCCACGACCAGGTCGAGGCCATGACCATGGCCGACAGGATCGCTGTATTGAAGGAGGGGGTCTTACAGCAATGCGCTGTGCCGGATGAACTCTACCTCAAACCCAGAAACATATTTGTCGGAGGCTTTATCGGAAGCCCGCCCATGAACTTCCTAGACTGCTCGCTGGTCGAGGAGAATCATGAACACTATCTAGACCTCGGCGTGTTCAAGCTATGGATACCATCAGATATAGCGGATTTGATCATGAAGAATGCCTCCGGATCTGAGCTTGTGCTCGGGATTAGACCTGAAGACTTGAAGGTCACCCTAACCCTGCCGCCCGAGGCTAAGGAGGCTGGACAGAAATCGAAGATTCAGGCGATCAAATCCGAGATCTACGTCCTAGAGCCCCTTGGAAAGGACGTGATAATAAATACAAAACTTGGGGACACTCTTGTTAAGGTAGTCGCTCCTCCAACGATCAGGCCATCGGTGGGAGAGACTATATGGCTGAACTTCGACCTAGATAAGATGCATGTCTTCGATAAGAAGACCGAGCTCGCGGTAATCTAGCATCAATCACCTAGACCATAGGCGATATACTGGGCATATTCACCCGAGCTTTTTTGCCTCCAAAATACATATTTTAATAAGCCGTCGAACCTAGAGGATATGAGCGGGCAGATAAATCTCGGCGTTATTGGGGCTGGGAGGATAGGCGCCTTCCACGCGAGAAACATAAAGCAACATACGGATGCCAGGATCTACGCCGTAGCCGACGTGGTTAGGGAGGTGGCTGACAGGCTTGCGAGGGAGGTTGGAGCCGAGAAAACATACTATTCACCCGAGGATCTGATCAGAGATGAGCGCGTCGATGCGATCGTCATCTGCCTCCCAAATAATCTACATTATCAGGTCTCGATGATGGCCGTCGAAGCTGGGAAACATGTCTTCTGCGAGAAGCCGCTGTGCCTCAAGTCGAGTGAGGCGGAGGACCTGGTGAGGAGGGTTAGGAAGGCTGGGGTGAAGTTTCAGGTCGGATATAATAGGAGATTCGATAAATCTTATGAGGATGCGAGGAAGCTCATCGAAGAGGGAGGACTTGGAAAACTGATGCTAGCATACTCGAATACATTCGATCCCGAGCCTCATAGGGGTTGGGAGGCGGATGAGAAGCT